>Ga0074195_1001064_pt1 | contig 42914 bp, 33 predicted proteins | sample EPASupsiteHSE623_FD_64525 | JGI IMG/M metagenome (GOLD analysis project Ga0074195, IMG submission 64525) | Bioremediated contaminated groundwater from EPA Superfund site, New Mexico - Sample HSE6-23 | ecosystem: Environmental > Aquatic > Deep subsurface > Groundwater > Contaminated ...
GCTCCGACCGGTGAAACCAGAAAACAGCGCTGGCCGGTACAGCCGGTGAACGGTGAAATTGGCCGGTTCTGAAGCCGGTGGTACCACTATCGAGCCGCTTTTTCATTATCTTTTCATTATTGGTTTGGCTTCCCGTGTCTCCGTGTATGTCCGGCCTGGTCCTGGAAGAGTCACCCCTCGAGGCTGATCGTGGCTCCCAGCATCCCGCGGCCGCTGCCGTCTCGGCGGTACGAAAAGAAGAGGTCGGGCCGACACCGGGTGCAATGCCTCACGGCCTCGATCCGATCAGAAGGAACCCCGAGTCTGACGAGCTGGCGGGTGAGGATCGCGGCGAGGTCGACAAAGGAGCGTCCCCCGTCTCCGGGATGCACGTCGGTGATCTCCAGGACCCCCGCGGTCTCGAACTGATCGACCACTTCAGGGCCGACTTCGAAGCAGCAGGAACGGATGTGCGGCCCCACGGCAACCGTGAGGTCGGATGGAGAGAGCCCGAGGTCGGGTTGTTCGACCATCTGTTCGATCGTGGCCGGGACCACTCCGGAGAGGACCCCACGCCAACCCGCGTGAATGGCGGCCACGCACCGGGCCGGTGTGCCGGCCGCGATGAGAACCGGCAAGCAGTCGGCCGTGATGATGCAGAGCATGATTCTGGGCTGTGTCGTGAAGAGGGCGTCAGCCTCGCCCGCGCACACGAAGGGCGTCTGGGGTGTCTCGTGGACCCTGATCACACGGTCGGAGTGGACCTGCACGAGGTGAACCATGGGGCGGCCCGAAAGACCCATCGCGGTCTGGAGGTTCTGCCAGTTTTGTTGAACACGGCTTGGGTCATCACCCGATCCGAACCCCATGTTGAGCGATGAGAAGGGCGCGTGCGACACTCCGCCCACCCGCGAGCCAAACGCGTGTTTGACTCCCTGGGTGGCATCCAAGAGCTCGGACGAGAGGTACGTGACCCCTCTCGACGTGATCATTCCAAAGACCATGTTGGCTCAGAGACCCTCCTGCAGACCCTCGCTGTGGCTCGAGACCACTCGTGGATCCTCGAGCGTTCTCGGATGGGCTACTCCAGTTCGATGAACCGGTGCATCTTCTGGGCGAGCCCCTGCGCGTACTGCCGGATCGGCGTGCCGTCGCGCGCCAGCTCTCCCAGTTTGCGGAACGTGTCGTATGAATCGCGAAACCTCCGTTGGCGTGCCTCGATGTGTCCCTTGATGAGCAACGCCTCCAGGAAGGCCGGCTCGATCTCCAGCGCCTTCTTGGCCTGCTCGTAGGCAACGTCCAATCGGCCGGCCCGGAGGTTGAGAAACGCCAGGTTCTTGAACGCGATCGGATGGTTCTTGTTCAGAACGAGGACCTTCTCATATTGAAGAATGGCGGGTTCGATCTGATGTTCGGCGTAGAACTGCGCTCCGAGCTTCAACAGACCGAAGATCCGGGACGCGGTGTCAGCCTCTGGCTTGCCCTCCAGCCGGCTCACGAGATCCCGGGCGTCGATCGCCTCTTTGGACCACGGGGCCAGGTTGATGACGGTCTGTCCCTCGGACGCGGCATCCTTGAAGAGGTCGTGTTGCTCGTAGAGCCGGGCCAGTCTGAGATGGACCTCCACCAGATCCTGCTTGACCAGGGTCTCCGCAGCCTGGGACGAGAGTCCGCCGGTCCGCCCCGAAGGGGCCGCCTGGCCACTCCTTTCCGGACGGACCAGCGTGATTCCCGAGTTCGAGCGGATATCGTTCAGGACGGCCGGGCTCTCGTTCGCCGCGGCGTTGGCCTGAGATGGCAGCGACACCTCCCGCATCCCCAGGGTCGACCCGGCGAGTCGTCCGGCCCTCTGGTCCTGCATGATCTGTGGGAGCCCGACCGGTGGTGGAGCCGATCCGTTGGATGCCGCGGTCGGCATCAAAATGAGACGGGACGGACTGGTGGACAGCGTTTGAGTCGGCAGCGTTTGAGTGGAGAGCGTCTGAGAAGAGGGGACTCTCGAGCCCGATTCCGGGAGCTTCATGGGATCCATGTTCGCGAACGGTTGGGCCACGGACGCCGAGTTCGACTCGGGCTGATACTTCGCGAACACCGAATCGGACGAGCCCAGCATCCCTCCGGGACTGGAATAGAGCTGACCCAGGCTGTTCAAGAGCCGGACCACCTCCCGGCCAAGAGGCGATTTCCGGTTGAGCAACGCGAGGGCACGCTGGTACGCGGCACCGGCCTCAGATTTTTTGTCCATCCGCTGGAGGGTCAATCCCAGGGAGATCCAGGCATTGGCGTGGCGCGGGTCGAGACGGACGACTTTCTCGAAGTGGGCCCGTGCCCGTGAGTAGTCCTCTTTTCGGAGATAGGCGAGCCCTCTGTGGTAGTGGGCGCTGGCATTGTTCGGGTCCTGGCTCAACGCCATCTTGAAGTAGTCCGTGGCCTGGCCGTAATCCTTGCTTTTGTAGTGGGCCCACCCGAGATTGTCCCAGGCCGCGGCAAAGTCCGGGCGCAACTGGACCGCCTGCTTCAGGAGGCGGATCGCCAAGGGAATGTCCTCCTCGGTCTCGATCAGAAGGTGAGCCAGATTGTTCATGGCGCGGACCTCGCGGGCGTCGACCTTGAGGGCCCGTTCATACGACTCCTTGGCCTGCCGGAACTGCCCGACCTTCTGAAAGGCGTAACCGAGCCCGAGCTGCGCATCTGCCCACGTGGGATACTGTTCCACGAGCTGCCGGTAATGGATGATGGCCTCCCGGGTCTTGCCCGCCTCGAGGAGCTTCTGTCCGCGCGCAAGCGCATCCGCAGGGCCCTGGGCCGTTGCCGTCGTTGGGATCTGGAGAAGGGCGACCATCGCGATCGCCAAGCCTAACGTTCGCACGAACAGGCCTCCTTTCCAGGATGCTCCGGCCCCGGACGCTCCGGAAGACCGAAGAGTCGGCGGGCATTTTCCGATGTCGTTCGCACCAATTCGCAAAAATTCATGCCACGGATGCTGGCCAGCAATGCTGCCGTGACTTCGACCATCTCCGGTGTGTTGGGCCAGGTCTTTCGGTGAGGGTGGGGGGCGAGGTAGGGACAATCGGTCTCGACCAGGAGCCGATCCAGAGGCACCCGGCGAGCGACCTCCCTCAGCTCTTCCGAATTCTTGAACGTGAGCACTCCCGTGAAGCCGAGGTGGAGGCCCATGTCGAGCGCTCTCTTGGCCTGTTCCCAGCTCCCCGTGAAACAATGGAGCACCCCTCGCGAGATCCCGTGGACCGAAAGAATCTGAAAGGCGTCGTCGAACGCCTCTCTGATGTGGATCACGAGCGGTCTGTTCGCGGCCTTGGCCCAGGCTGCCTGCCAGTCGAGGACCCGGACCTGGTCGTCGCGAGACGAGAAGTTGTAGTGGTAGTCGAGCCCCACCTCGCCCACGGCCACGACCTTGGGGGCGTGCGCGAGCTCCATCAAGGCGGTCAACTCCGCGTCGCCGTACAGCCGAGCCTCGTGAGGATGGACCCCGATCGTGGAATAGATCCGATCGTGAGCCGTCGAAAGGGCAAGAGAAGAAAGCGCCGAGGCCTGGTCCGTGGCAATGTCGATGATGGAGTCGAGCATCGAGAGGGCCTTGACAGCCACAGCCTCCCGGCTGTCCGAAAACGCCGTGTGGCTGAGATGGGCGTGGGTGTCGATCAACTTTTCCAATCGGACCGCTCCGACGAACCGCTCCGAAAGACGGGCTCCCACGGATACGGCCCATTGGCCTCGATCGCGTGGGGGCGGGCGTTGGGAGCCTTCCCTCTTAACGCAGAAGTCTAACAGAATTGCCCCCGGAAGTGTGGATTCTCAAAGGATCGCTCTCCGACGGGTGCAAGACAATGGGTCAACCGAGGCGGCAGGAGCACGGAACCGGCGGGAGCGCTCTCTGTTCCAGATTCATCCTTCTCAGTCGATCGACCCTCGCGTCCCGGCAGCGATCGCACCGCAGGAATCTCCCTAGCTCCCAGAGGTCGATGAAAACTCGGGCACGGCCTTTTCGAATCGGTTCCAGAAGGAGCGACCTTTGGGTCGCATCCTCGATCGCGTCTCCGGAGGCCAAGGCGAACTCCCCTCGCTCCAGACATTGGTCGAGCGCCCCGTTCCCGGAGCGGGTGGGAATCAAGACCACGCAATCGGCCCGGCAGTCGAGCGCGTACTCCACCGACCGGACCGTCCAGTCGACGCCTTCTTCGGCCGCGAGAAACGGAGGCTGGATCAGTACGAACGAACGCAGCGGGATCCCCTCGGCGGCAAGGAGATCGGCAGCCCTTCGGAAGTCCTCAATGCGCATCCGTTTGTTGAGCTTGAGAAGAACGTCCGGATGGATCGTCTCGAGCCCCATGGCCACTTCGAGTCGACCGTCCAGAAGCCGATTCAATCTCACGGTCTCCGCGCCCACGAGTAACGGGTGCGATTCCACCACGACCCGCTCGAACCGATCCAAAAGCTCGGCGATTCGGACGAGGTCCCCCGGAGGGACCGCCTTGGGATCGAAGAAGCTCCCGGCATTGTACAGCTTGATGTGCCGGGCCTCGGGGGACCGTCGACCGAGCGCGTAACGCACCTGGGTCGAGAGGGCGTTCGTCGGCACTTCCTCGTCGGTGGTGTGCGCCCAGAGGTCACACATCAGACACGTGAAAGGGCATTCGCGATTCACGAGCACGATCGTGGCCACGTCGACGACCCGTCCGTCCGTGGTTCGTTCGGGCTCCGTGAAGAAGGCGTGGGGGACAAACGGATCGACCGCCTGCTTGGAACCTCGAAGCCCGCGGATCCATCGATCAAGAGCCGGACCCGGCTCAGGTCTGTCGGGGGAACCGTACGATCGATCCATCCCGGGAATCGACCTCACACGGTCGGCTGGCAGCGCGGATCCTCTAGGGACACAGTGGGCCGGACGTAGAGGTCGTCGAGGGCCCGGCGGTATCGAGTCTCGGTCTCACCGAAGAGGTCTTGGACCTCGGATTCCGGAGCGATCCCGTGCTGGAATCGGCGTTTGGGCTGGATCGGCATCGTCAGCCCCGTGATCAGCTCGACTCCTCGCCGGGTGATTTCGCCCTTGAGTCGGTAGAGACTCTCCACGGACCAGCCGGTCAGCTCGACGAACGGGATCGCCTCGGCGACCGCGATGACGTCCGGTTGCGCGAACGGATGGAATCCGGCGAAGCCGAGCCGACGCTCCGGGGCGTACGTGCGCACGCAGGAACGGCTCTGCCCTCCCGAGTAGGTCTGGGAGTGCTTGAGCGCGCCAACGCCCCATCCTTCCTGATAGAGCATCGGGTTCGAGAGAACGCTCCGGATGGTCAGTTCGGGATTCTGCTCGATCGGATAGTCCTTCAGATTTTCGTCGGCGCCGTCTCCGTCCGCCATGTGTAACCAGTCGGGATAGCGGCGGCGGATCCCCTCCAACAGGGCCAGATAGGCGGTCGCTGCCTGGACGTCGAGCTGCTTGTAGTCTTCGATCACCCGGACGGTCCGGATGGGATCGAGCTCCGCGAGGTTCGCCTCGATCACCTCGCCGTAGATCGAGAGTCCCATCTGTTCCAGGAATGATCGCGCCTGCTGGCAGTCAGAACCACCACCGCAGTCGAGGGTGAAGGCCTTGAGCCTCTGTCGAGCACGTTCCGGACGGCCCAGCGCGTGATGGATCAACAGCAGCACCGCTCCCGAATCGATCCCGCCGGAGAAGGAGACGCCGATCGGCGCCGAGGGGTCGATCGTCTCGAGCCACCGGACGATTTCCGTGTGAACCGCGCCGATGTACTCCCGTGCGATACTGTCGAGCTCTGCCGGGAGCTTGGTCCGATCCGGATGAAAGAAGCGCGTAGCCAGAGGACTCGGGTCCGGGCAGCCCCGGAGCGAGACCTCCAGGATGTGATGGGCCGGAACCATGCGGGTGTACGACGGTTGAAATTGGGCTTCCAGCCCGTGATCGACCAGGAACCGGTGGATGCCGTCGATTCGGTCGGAAACGACGAGCGCCGGTCCTGTGCCGCGTTTCGCGAGGAAGAACCTCAGCGGGCGGTCGAGCGACCGGGCCATCCGGACCTTCACCCCGTCGCGGACGACCAGGGAATACGATCCTTCGATCCCGCGAACGAGGGCGGGATCACCGCTCTTGACCCGGCGTCCGGCCTCGTCATCGGACATATTGTAGATCCGGTTCAGTCCGGGATCCAAAAGATCGAACAGTTCACCATGGGGAGTCGAATCGTTGACCTGCATCGTGGCTCCTCGTGTCGTGCTCTGCGTTTGTCAGTCAGGATGCCCGTGTGGACACTCGAAAACCCGGTGACCGCACCCGAACACTCGTACCACACGCGATGACGCGCCGCAACCCCCAATAGGCAGGGCCACGGGCCCACCGGAGTGCGTTTCGAACACACGCACCCGCCGGAACGCCGGAACCGTCGCTTCGCTCTCTCGTGTGGTAAAGTGGTAAACTGCAACGACGCTCCTGCTATACCCGCTTGAGACCGTGGGATCGAGTCTTGGCCGGCCCGAGGGGGTTGCCATGTCTGCCGAGGAAAACCGAAAGAAGACGCGAGAGCCGTCCACGTCGGAATTGGTGGCCGAGCTCGTCAGTTCCGACCCGGAGAGGAGAATCCAAGCCTGTCTGGGGCTTTCGGAACGAGAGATCCCAACGACGTGCGCGCTTTTGATACCGGCCACCAGGGAAGAAGACGCGCGGGTCAGACAAGCGGCCGTTCTGGCCCTCGGGAAGGTGAGGGGGCCGGGAGTTCGTCGCGCTCTCGAGCGCGCGCTGTCCGATTCCGTTCCGGAGGTCGTCGAGACCGCTCGTGAAGCTCTCACGGGCCTGGATCGTATGGTTCGACCTTGGAAACGGCCTTCCACGGCCAGTCCGGAACCCCCGGCCGAGCCTGTCTCGCTGATCCTCGAACTCTGCAACGACCCCGACCCGCAAATGAGGGTGCAGGCGGTGACGAGCCTGGGTGCTCTCGAGCCCGGAACCCCAGGGGTCTGCCAAACCCTTGCGGCAGCACTCGAGGACGCATTCCACGCCGTACGGGCGCGCGCCGCTCTGGGAATTTCCCGACACCCGTCGGGCGCCGCGTTCAAGAAGCTCGTGGAGCTTCTGGAAGATGTTCATCATGAGGTCCGATCCGCTTCCGCCAGGACGCTCGGCATGGTCCGCGAGGGCCAAGCGTTCGTCAGCTTGGTGTCGACCCTGGGCGACGACTATCAATCGGTGAGGGTCGAGGCGTCGCGTGCTCTGGCTCGGATCGGTGGCGACCTGGTCTCGAGGGAGCTTCACCACGCGGCCACCACGTGGGTCGCCGGATCTCCCCCGATTCTGGAGGCGTTGCTCGTCCTCGACGAAGATGTCCAGACCGAGCTGGAGCTGTGGCTCGACCATCCCTACGAGGGGGTCCGTGGCGTGGCTGTCGACTGGATCGTCAGCCGGCGCGACCGGAGGCTCTTTGCGACCCTGTCACGACTCACCCGGGACCCTGTCGACTGGGTTCGAGAAGAGGTCTCCGACGCTCTGATGCGTCTGTCTTGATCGGTGGCCGGTCGCCTCGCCTCGCCTCGCCTCTCCGGTCGCCTCTCCTCTAATGTAGGTTCTCCCAGGTCCATGTAATTGCTGCCCCACGTAAGTGCAGCCCAAGCATCAGCACCCCCCGGCGAATTCCGTGTGGTGCGCAATCGATGGGGATGCTAAAGTAAAGCTGGCTTGAATGTGTCAGCGTCGGTTGAGCTCGAGGAGGCTGCCCCCTATCGGGGAGTGGGTTCGACCCAAAAGCGATGCAAAAGGATGGGCGACATGAGCGATCGATCCACCTGTCGGGACTGCGCCAACGCCAGCAAGGTCGGCAAGGACAAGAAACCGGTGCGACCCGGGACCGTGTACTGTGACGCTCATCGGAAAGGCGTTGCCAACAACTACGTCTGCGGGCAGTACAAGAAGAGGTAATCCAGACGCCTTTGGGGTCAACTGGATTTTCGGCCGCAAAACAGCAACGTTCGCGGGTTGGCCAAGAGCCTGTGGGAAGTGAGGCGCGGTCGCTCAGCCCCGGGGTGTTCTTTTCACCGGAAACTTCTGGAGTCGCTCGATCTCCTGGACGGCCCTCGTGATCTGCTCTTGCGTCTCGGGTGGCGGGTCGAGTCTGAGCGCCGAGGCCAGGTGCTGGTAGGCAGAGGCCGGCTGGTGCAGATCGTGGAGGGCGATCCATCCGGCCGCCAGATGGATCGACGCGAGCCTGGGATCCCTGGAGTTGGTCGCGAGGTACTGACGGAGCGAGGCCAGCGCCACATCGGGGAATCCTTCTCGGACCAGCCACTCCGCCAATCGCAGCACCTCCTCGGCGTCGAGGAGCGCACGCTCGCGGGGCTGCATCCGGAAGTACACGCGCAGGGCCAGATCGGTCCGGCCGCTGGAGAAGGCCTGTCGAAGCTGTTCGACCGGTTCGATCGGTTCGATCGGTTCGACGGTTCGCCCTCCTCGAGCGTCGTCCGGGCCCCAGTCTGGCGCGCGGCGTGGCTCGATCGGGTCGGCCAAGCTCGGACGGTGGCTGGGCGCGGCGTTGGAGGGCTCCCGCTGTTCTGGCGCGGACAGCCAGCGGTCGATCGTGCCTCTCTGTGACCACTCGTCGCCCAGCCTCGCCAGGAGCGCCCCTGCCAAGAACCCACCGATATGGGCGCCATAGGCGACAGCTTCCCCTCCGGAGTCGAGGACAAAGGGCAGAAGGTTCTCCACGATCAGATAGAACCCCAAGACCCACCGCGCCGGGATGAGCACGATGTCGACGAAGAAATAGAACCAGAGGAGCACTCGGACCGAGTTCCGAGGAAACCAGACGAAGTAGAAACCCAGGACTCCGGAGATCGCCCCGGACGCTCCGATCAAGGGTAGGGGAGAGCTCTCCATGACGAGGCCGTGGAAGAGCGTAGCCGCCACCCCGGTCGCGAGGTAGGCCACGAGATAGCCGGCTCGACCGAGCCGTCCCTCGACGTTGTCCCCGAAGATCCAGAGGAAGAGCATGTTGCCGATCAGGTGCATCCACCCCGCGTGCAGAAACATCGAGCCGATCAGATCGGCCCCGGATGGGGCGAGCGGCTTGAACCCATGCTCGAACACGAAGAGATCGTAGGCGGAAGCGCTGCTCAGGAGCTCGTAGGGATTCGTCCTGGTGGCTTTGCTGATCGTCAGAACGTACTCCCTGGCCCCGGGAGCGGTCGGGTCGAGCGGCTGTCTGGAGAGCGGCAGGGTGATTAGGACGAAGACCACAACGTTGAGGATCAGGAGCGACGTGTTGACCGGTGCCGTGCCGCGCGGATTGGGTTGGTCGCCGATGGGCAAGAACACGTCTCTACACGTCCAGGTCCTCGGCCGTATAGGCCCGCTCCATGATGAATCGGAATCTGGGCTCAGGATCCTTGCCCATGAGTTCCGCCATCGTCTTCTCCGTGGGAGCTTGGTGTTCGTCCGGGATCACGACCCGAATGAGTCTCCGACGGTGCGGATCGAGCGTCGTCTCGAAGAGAGTGCGCGGCATCATCTCGCCCAGTCCCTTGAATCGTGTGATCTGAGGGATTACATTCTTCGGCAGCCGCTTGAGGACCTGCTCCTTCTGACCGTCGTCCTGGGCCCACAGCGTCTCCTTACCGGCATCGATTCGATACAGGGGCGGGCATGCGAGATAGACGAGCTGGCTGGCAATGAGAGGACGCAGGTGACGATAGAAGAAGGTCAGGAGGAGCGTGGCGATGTGGTTCCCGTCGGAGTCAGCGTCCATGAGCAAGATGATCTTGCCGTATCGCATCCGATCCAAGTCGAAGTCCTTGCCCATGCCGCAACCCAGGGCGCTGACGATGTCGGTCAGCTCCCGGTTCTCGAGAACCTTCTGGAGCTGGGCCTGCTCCGCGTTTAGGACCTTGCCCCGAAGAGGCAGAATCGCCTGGGAGTTCCGGTCTCGACCCTGTTTGGCAGACCCACCGGCGGAGTCTCCCTCGACGATGAAGAGCTCGGTCTCGGCCGGATCGGTGGAGGAACAGTCGGCCAGCTTGCCCGGAAGGTTGAGTCGGTGCGCCACGGGAGTCTTCCGTCGCACCTGGACCGCCGCGGCCCGGCTCGCTTGACGGGCTCGTGCCGCCTGGATGACCCGGAGAGCCACTGCGTCCCCGACCGAGGCGTTTCGGTGAAAGTAGTGTTCCAGAGCGGGCCGCACGATCGACTCCACGGCGGCGCGGGCCTCCGGGTTGTTGAGCCGGTCCTTGGTCTGCCCCTGGAATTGGGGATTGGGCATGAACAGAGAGAGGACCGTGACCAAACCTTCCCGGATGTCCTCGGCCAAGATCTCGATCCCTTTCGGCACGAGTTCCTTCACGGACAGGTAGTTGCGTACCGCCTTGTGGATCGCATCCTTGAGTCCCTGCTCGTGGGTTCCTCCATCCCGGGTGGCGATCCCGTTCACGTAGGTTAAAAGCGCCTCGTCGGTTGACTCGGTCCAGGTAAGGGCCAGCTCGACCTTGACCTGGTCTTCCTTCGTGACGACGAAGGGCTCCGGGAATCCCGCGAGTCGGACATCCTGACGCAGGGTGTTGTGGTGGAGCAGGAAATCCCGTACTCCGCCCTCGTGACAGAACACCAGCTCCCGTTTCTCCACCTCGTCGGAAAACAGGATCTTGAGATTGCGGTGGAGGAACGATTTGACCTCGAGATGACGGGAGATCTTGCCGGAATCGAAGCGGGTCGAGGAGAAAATTTGGGGGTCTGGGGTGAACTCGATCGTGGTCCCGGTGCCGCGGGCCTGTCCCATGGTTTGGACCGGACCCTGGGGCCTGCCGCACGAGAACTCCTGCTGCCACTCGTGGCCGTCGCGGCGGACTCGGGCGATGAGGCTCGAGGAGAGGGCGTTGACCACCGACGCCCCCACGCCGTGAAGGCCTCCGGCCGTCTTGTAGACGGTCTCGTCGAATTTACCACCGGAGTGCAGCGTTGTCAGGATGACCTCCAGCGCGCTCTTCCCGGTTCCGGTGTGCGTATCGACCGGGATGCCCCGTCCGTTGTCTGTGACCGAAACGGTCTCACCGCTGGAGTGCAGCCTGACCTTGATCGAGGTGGCATAGCCTGCGATCGCCTCGTCGACGGAGTTGTCGACGATCTCCCACAGGAGATGGTGAAGCCCGTCGATGCCGGTCCCGCCGATGTACATCCCCGGACGTTTCCGGACCGGCTCCAGACCTTCGAGGACGACGATGTTTTGCGCGGTATACGATGAGCTAGCCATCGATCCGACCTCCATTCGCGGGTGAGGAGTCCGAGGACTCTTCGTCGGATCCCTGTTCCTGAATCTGGGCACGGTCGGGAACCGGTTGGACCGGCGACGGGACGGCTCGAACGAACTGGGCCCTGGACATCTCGGTGTAACCCTTCCCGGCACGGGCTGTGACGCGGTAGCGGGCCTCGGAGATCGAAATCTGCCCGCCCCGGCTCGTTTCGACGTACAAGATTGGGCGTTTGGCCGACAGGAGGGCGAACGCGATCACCTCGTCACCCTTGGCCAGCTTGATCGCCGTCACTCCGCGGCCCGGGCCGGCGAGCACCGGGATCTGTCCGACCGGAAAAATGAGGATGCGGCTCGATCGGGTGGCGACCGCAACGAGTTCGTCCCCGGTGGAGAGCTCGACACCCACCACGCGATCCGCCGGGAACGGAGAGGCCAGCCGACAGTAGAGCCGCCCGTTCCGGGTCGAGGGTTCCGCATGGGAAGCCAGGGCGAATCTGAGGGTCCGGCCCAGCCGGGTCATGGCCACGAGATACGGTCCCGGGGGCAGGGCATCCGTACCGCCAGAGGCCTCGCCGTTGGTGTCCGGATCTGCCTTCTCGCCGTTGGCGTCCGGATCGGCCGCCTCGCCGTTGGCTCCGGACCGTGGAGCGGGTCGCTCCGCCTGGGTCGAAACCGTGGGGGGCGACGCGAGCCCGGGCAACAGAGCCTGGTCGTTCGCTTCGCGTCCAGGGGCAAAAGGAGCCGGAGTCGCAACCGGCGGCGGACTCACGGACGGGTCCGGGAGGCATCGAGGATCATGGCAGATCACGCCCGCCAAGGTCTCGCCGTCGGCGAGCGAGAAGAATCGCCCCATGGGCTCGCCGTAGCCGGCCGTCATCGGGACCTGGTCCAAGAGAACCGTGTACGCGCTTCCCTTGGCTCCAAGCAGGGTCACAGCCTGTCGAGCCCTGCCCCGATAGAGCCAGCCCACCTGATCGCCCTCCCGGATCCGGATCGACTCCACCTCGGTGAACCGCCGCTGTCTCTTGATCCACCCTTCGCGGGTGACGACGAGCCAGGAATCCTCATCGACGATGTAGTCCTCCTTACGGAACGCGATCTCCTCGATCGGACCCGTGATCCGCGAGCGGCGCGGGTCGCCGTAGGCATCGTTGATCTCGGCCAGTTCTTTCTCGACAATGGCCCATCGGAGCTCCTCGTCGGCGAGGATTGTCTCGATCTCGGCCACTCGCTCCCGGGTCTCTTTTGCCTCTTGTCGGATGTCGGCGATCTCGAGTCGCGAGAGCTTGTACAGCTTGGTGTCGAGGATGGCGTTGCCCTGCCGGTCGCTGAGCCTGAACTCCTTGATGATCGCGGCCAACGCCTCGGGTCTTCTGCCCGCCTCTCGGATGAGGGCGATCGCCCGGTCGAGATCCGCGAAGACTTTTTCGAACCCTTCCAGGACGTGGAGCTTGTCGAGGAGCTGCTTGAGCTCGTGCTGGTGGCGCCTCAAAACGACGGTCATGCGGAACCCGAGGAAGGCGCGGAGCATCGAGGCGAGGGGGACTCTCTGGGGGACGCCGACTCCATCGTCGGTCGGAACCAGGCACGTGAGGTTCACGTGGAAGTTCGTGGCAAGCGGTGTGTTCTTGTAGAGAAAGGCCACGGCCGCCTCCGGGGCAGCTCCGGACTTTAGCTCACAGACGATTCGGACCTCTTCGGTCGATTCATCCCTCACGTCCACGAGCTGAGGAACCTGCCGGCTCGCGATGAGCTCCCCGATCTTGCTGACCAGAGCACTTTTCTCGAGTCCGAACGGGATCGAGGTGAGGACCAGATAGGACTTGCGGCCGTCCTTTTCCGCTTTCCACGTCCCTCGCATCCGGATCGTTCCGGTTCCGGTCGAGTAGATCTCGCGCAGCTCCTCCCGAGAGTTGAGGATGATTCCTCCGGTCGGGAAGTCGGGGCCCGGGATCATCTCCATCAGACGATCCTCCGCAAGGCAGGGATCCTTGATCAGCGCCAGGAGCGCGGCAACGACCTCCCGAAGATTGTGGGGCGGAATGTTGGTGGCCATACCGACCGCGATTCCCGAGGAGCCGTTGACGAGGAGGTTGGGAATCTGGGCGGGCAGGACGTCCGGCTCGTTGCGGGTTCCGTCGTAGGGGGGATGGAAGTCGACGGTCTCTTGCTTCAGCTCGTCGAGAAGCTCGATCGAGACGTGGGCGAGCCGAGCCTCGGTGTAGCGCATGGCCGCCGCACGATCCCCGTCGAGGCTCCCGAAGTTGCCCTGTCCTTCCACCAGAGGGTATCGCATGGAGAAGGTCTGGGCGAGCCGCACCATCGCGTCGTAGATCGATTGGTCGCCGTGGGGATGGTAGTTCCCCATGACCTCTCCCACGACCTTGGCGCTCTTCTTGAATCGAGCATCGGGTCCAACGTGGAGATCCTGATACATCGCGTACAGGATCCGGCGTTGAACCGGCTTGAGCCCGTCTCGGATGTCCGGCAAGGCCCGACTGGTGATCACCGAGAGAGCGTAATTGAGGTAGCGGCTGGTCGTGATCTCGGCCAGCGGTTGGTCCAAGGATCGGCTGGTCATCGCTTCTTTTCCCCTCGCCCCCGACAGAATTTGCCGCCAAAGATAAGGTTTTGACCCAGGGCACGTCAACAGTCAGAGCCGACCAGGGAGATTTGTTCACAGGCTCTCAGCCAACTGCTGGGGTACGACCGCCTCACACCACCAACCTTTGCGTCTCGCTTGAAGCCATATGTCGTGCCCCCCACCAGATGTGCGCCCCGGGGCGAGGGTCTAAAGCGGCTATTGCTGTCCACCTTTTGCAGGATCCATGTTCTTCTCGATATCCTGCCGCTGCTGTGGTAATTCTTTCCTATAAAGAGCCCCTCACCGGAACATGGCGACCGTGAACCGTTGCGTGGCCGCAGGAGGTCAATGGTGAGCGCCCCAGTCATCACTCTCGTGCCGAGTGCGTCACACCCTGAAGTCAAATGTCTGAGTCTGTCGGGTAGAATCGACACCTCGACGGTCAACTCCATCACCCCGGCGGTGCTTCAAGCCGTTTCTGACAGCCCCTCCGGACTCATCGTGGACCTCCACGAGGTCTCGTTCGTGAGCAGCGCGGGGCTGCGTCTGTTTCTCACGGCGTTCAAGAACGCGCAATCCAGCAACAAGAAGATGGCGCTGATCCGGCTGCACCCGGAAGTCTACAAGATCTTCAAGGTCGCGGGTCTGGACCCGATGCTCGGGATCTTCAAGGACGAGAAGCAGGCGCTCGACGAGGTCTGGAGGAAGGCGTAGCCCATGGAAAACGCGAACAAAGAGAAGGACGTCAAGGCGATCGCCGACTCGTTGGTCCAGCAGGCCAAAGAGGCCTCCGCCGTGTTCACCCAGTACTCTCAGCAAGAGGTCGACCGAATCGTCCACGCCGCTGCCAAAGCGGCCGCAAACCATCGGATCGATCTGGCTCGAATGGCGGTGGAAGAGACCGGCATGGGGGTCTTCGAGGACAAGGTCATCAAGAACCAGTTCGCCTCGGAGTATGTCTACAACGACATCCGGGACGCAAAGACAGTCGGCCTGATCCACCACCACGCGGCCCAGGGAATCTGGGAGTTTGCCGAACCTCTGGGGATCATCCTCGGGATCACTCCGGTGACGAACCCGACCTCCACCGCGATCTTCAAGTGCCTCCTCGCGCTCAAGACCCGCAACACCATCGTGATCTGCGGATCGAGAAACGCCCTCAAGTGCACCAACGAGGCGGCCCGGATCGTCTACGAAGCAGCGCTTGCTGCAGGGGCTCCCGATTACGTCATCCGGTGGGTGGACACTCCGTCTCGCGAGATGACCCACGCCCTCATGACCCACCCCGACATGGCTTTGATCCTGGCCACCGGCGGCATGAGCCTGGTCCAGGCCGCCTACGGATCGGGTAAGCCCGCCATCGGCGTGGGGCCCGGTAACGTTCCGGTCTTCATCGACAAAGATGCCGACATCGACCTGGCGGTCCACGACGTGATTCTGAGCAAGACCTTCGACAATGGGATGATCTGTGCCTCGGAACAGTCGCTCGTCGTGGACCGATCGATTCGAGACAAGGTCGAGGAACGACTCAAAGCCCACGGCGCTTACTTCCTCTCCGAGGAGGAGACCAAGAAGGTCCAGGACGTGGTGATCGATCCGGAGAAGCAGAGTATGTCTCCGAAAGTCGTGGGGCAGAAACCGCAACGGATCGCCCAAATGGCAGGAATCGAGATCCCTCAAGACGCGAGGATCCTGATCGCGCACTTGGACGGCGTGGGTGAGAAGTTCCCGCTCTCTCGCGAAAAGCTCTGTCCGGTCCTGGCGTTTTACACGGCGAACGATTTCGACGAGGGGGTCAACCTCTGCACCGACCTGACCCATTTCGGGGGCCTGGGTCATACCGCGTCGATCTTCTCGCAGAACCCGGAAGTGGTGCAACGCTTCTCGGACACGATCAACGCCGGAAGGATCGTCGTGAATTCGCCCTCGTCACACGGAGGAATCGGCGACATCTACAACCGGCTGCGCCCGTCGCTCACGCTCGGATGCGGAGCCGGAGGCCGCAACATCACCACCGACAACGTGACCGTCACTCACCTGCTCAACATCAAGAGAATCACCAATCGCATGATGAACATGAAATGGTTCCGCGTGCCCTCCAAGATCTACTTTGAACCGGGCTGTCTGGACGTCTTCTTTTCGCACGAGATCAAGGATTTCGGAGTCCGACAGGCTTTCATCGTCTGTTCGGGCTCGGCCATGCGCGAGGGCACGGTCCGTCGAATCCAGGACTACCTGGAACAGGCGGGCATCCACTCGAGCGTCTTCTCGGACGTGAAATCCGATCCGACCCTGGAGACGATTGAAAGTGGACTTTCTGCCATGAGAAAAGACAAGCCGGACCTCATCGTCGCGGTCGGCGGAGGGTCGCCTTTGGATGCAGCCAAGGCGATGTGGCTCCTGTATGAGCAGCCGGAGCTGAGCTTCGACGATCTCAAGCTGTACTTCATGGACATTCGAAAGAGGGTCGTCAAGGTGGCGCCTCTTGGGAAAAAGGCCAAGCTCGTGGCGATCCCGACAACGAGCGGGACCGGCTCTGAGGTCACCGCGTTCACCGTGGTGACGGACGGGGCCACCCGGAAGAAGTACCCGATCGCCGATTACGCCATCACGCCGGACGTCGCGATCATCGATCCGAACCTCGTCATGTCGGTCCCGCGTGATGTCACCGCTGACACCGGACTCGACGCCCTCTCCCATGCCCTGGAGAGCTACGTGTCGATCGTGGCCTCGGACTACACCGATCCGCTGGCGCTGCGCGCGATTCAACTCGTCTTCCAGCACCTTCCCGCCGCTTACCGGAACGGAAAGGACGCGGCTGCTCGTGAGAAGCTCCACAACGCGTCCACGATCGCGGGGATGGCGTTCACGAACGCCTTTCTTGGGATCAACCATTCGCTGGCGCACATCCTCGGTGCGACCTTCCACATCCCCCATGGAAGGGCCAATGCCTTTGTGATGAACGCCGTCATCCGCTACAACGCGGCCCTTCCGAAGAAGTTCCCCGCGTTCCCCAACTACCTCTACCCGAAGGCCAAGGAGCGCTACGCCGAAATCGCCGAGGCGCTCAAGCTTCCCTGCTCGACTCCGGAGGAGGGTGTGGAGAGCCTGATCAAGGCCATCTCGGACCTCAAGAGGCAGGTGGGCCTTCCGGCCTCCATCCGGGAAGCCGGAGTGCCGGAGAGCGAGTTCGGCAAGGCCGTCGACCGGATGGCCGAGATCGCCTTCGAGGACCAGTGCACGGTCTCCAACGCGAGCTATCCGCTGGTGGAAGACCTCAAGAAGATCCTCTGGGAAGCCTTCGGATAAAAGACCTGCCGTACCTCTGCTCGTAACGGATCGGAAATCGGGAAGCCCGCTCTGTCAAAGGCTGGAAAAGGCTGGAAAAGGCTGGACAGACGAGACGACCGACGACCGATCCGTTTGGTCTTCACCGACCCTCTTGCCTAGCGGCGCCCCAGAGCCAGAGCTTCGATCCTGTGGACACTGATCTGTGGCTCGTTGTCGAAGACCAGGGGCTCCGCCTCGACCGACTCGATCTTGCCGTGGATCCGCCGCAACGTCGAGCTCGCCACGAGAATCTGTCCCTGGGTCGCGCGGGCTGCGAGTCGGGTGGCCACTTCGGCCGCGGTGCCCACCAGGGCCGGTTCGGATCGGCCGCGGAACGCTGCCGGCCCCACCAGAACCCGTCCCATGGCCATGCCATAGCTCATCCAGATCGGACGGAGACCGCGGTTGGACCGACTCGCGTTGAGTTGCATGAACATGTTCCTCAGGTCGACCGCGGTCCGGACTCCGGTCGTCGGGTCGGTTTCCCGTGGGTGAGAGATCCCCCACACGACCACGACGGTCGACCCGCTCACTCCGACGATCGAGCCGTCCACGGCCTGGATACGGTCGTGGATGATTCCCAAGAGCTCCTGCACGAGGAGGGCCATCTTGTCCGAAGGGCTCGACTCCAAGATTGATCCAGCCCCCAGGAGCCTCAGCGCGAGGACCGTGACGTCTTTCTCCTCGAGACCAGAGAGCCCCGTACACCACCACTCGCCCCCCATGCGTCGCTCCAACTTCAATCTGAGCTCGCGTTCCTGGGTCAATCGCGCCATCAGACGAGCATTCACGATGGCCACCGAAGCCATTCCCGCGATCCCCATGACGAAACGGAGGTCGGTCTCTCGAAACACCTTCACGGCATCGAGACAATCGGTGTAGAGGCACCCCAAGAGCTGGCCCTTGACCAGAAGAGGAACACACAGGGCAGATCGAATCCCATGGCGCACCATCGTGTTCTCCTGGCCGGCCTTCAGACTTCCGACGTCGGCGATCAGGATGGCCTCTCGTTTCGTCATTGAGGTGTTGACGACCGTCCGAGAGATCGGGATCTTCGCCCGTTCCTTCCCACCTTTCCGAGTTCTTACGACCGTGGAGTACAGCTCTCCGGTCGTGGCGTGCTTCATGAGGATGGCGGCACGGCTTGGATTCATATTTTCGAAAAGGGCGTCCATGACCTTTTCGAGCACGAGCGCGAGGTCCACGGAGCTGGCGAGTTCGCGCCCGATCTCGCAGACTTTCGCGAGACGGGTCAGTTCGACGGCCGTATCCTGGACAGTCTGTCCATCGACCGCCTGAGGCCGAGAACCGGCCAGTTCCTCGGGCGGAAGACAGGCCGCGACGCTGTCGAGGTCCTGGGCTGCCTGGGTGTAGGCTATCGCGAAATCCTGTCCCGGGAGAAGCGACTCCGCCGGATGGAGAAAGACGAACCTCACCTCGCCGGTCTTCAGTTCGTCTCCGTCTCTGAGAGGCGCTGCTGTGATCTTTTGACCGTTGACGAAAGTCCCGGTGGGCGTCTGGAGGTCGCGAACGATGAACCCACCGCCATGGGCCTTGATATGAGCGTGCTTCAACGAGACGGAGGGATGGAGAATCTGGACGTCGTTGGCTTTGTCCTTTCCGATCGTGAGAACGGTCGTGATTTTGAACTCCCCGACCGTTTCATCCGCATCCTTGAGGAGTAGTCGCGCCGGACGCCTCGCTACCCCGTCTTTCATATTGATGGGCGCCCCGCAGTGGGGGCACTGGGCCGAGGTCGCGGTCGATGGGAGATCCGGAACCTGCTGGCGACATTTGCGACAGTAGATGGGCACGAGAGCTCCCTGCGTTTGGCGCGTTGACAGGCCGCCTCTCACCGGGAGCCTGCCGGACCTTCGTCCGACGTGGCTCCAGACCGGAGACTGTCGGGGGTTTACTCCGACAGGCTCCTAGGGCCCGTCCCTCCTCTCATTACTACGGCCATACCGGGTTAGACAACCGAAGAGAGCCGTTCTCAAAGATGGCCCAGTTGACGAGCGGCAAAGAGAGAATCTGTCACCACTCACCCGACATGCGACCAGCCCGTTTGGATGGGGCTCGTGAAGTCAGCAACCGCCTCCGGACCTTCGGGCAGCCTCTTGCCGTTCGGCACGGGTCCAGGACTCCTCCAGCGCCTCTTGGTCGGGAAGAGCCTCCTTTTCGCCAGCCAGGGCTCGTGCCACGACATCGAGCTCCCCGCGAGCCACGACGTCCTTCAGCCACTCGTCCGGAATGGCGGCCGTGCCGAAACGCGCCCCTGCGATGGCTCCTCCCATCGCGCCGGTGGAGTCGGTATCCTCTCCGGCATTCACGAGGTTCTCGACCGCTTCGCGAAAATCCCGCGCGGCGCTGGCGAGCGCGATGGCCGCGGCAACCGAGGCCGGCGCAAACCCTTCGGTCCCCCTCTTGATCCGCTTGTCAGGCTTGAGCTCTGACGCCTTGTCCGCGATCTTGGCGAGCTGTTCGGCCGGCTCCGCGGACGGAAACGCCCTCAAGGCCTCGAGGACCTGTCGAAAGCCTCCGGAAAAGGCCACGAGCGGCTCGGGCGGTCTGAAGGGAACCCCCGAAGCCAGAGACTCCTCGGCCCTGCGGGCCCCTTCGATGGCTACGTCCAGACAGGAACGGTAGTCCGTTGGGGGACCCTCGCCGATCAGGGCTCCTACCAGGTAGGCGAGCGAAACGGCCGATTCCAGCCCTCTTGGATCGAGGTGCGTGATGACGGAGACTTCGAGCGCCTCCCGGACGAGCTCTGCCGGACGGTCCGCGAAGACCAATCCAACCGGCGTAATGCGCATGGCCGCTCCGTTGCCCGCCGTTGCCTCTCCCGCGTCTCGCGGCGCGACTCCGGCCGTGAGGCGTTCGACCACGTTTCGGAACCGCTTCCCTGTGCCGCGATGGATCCCCCGCGGCAGATCCGGCCGGGGACGGCCAAACGAGACGTACCTCTGTGCTACCTTTTCGGGAACGATCCGCCCGTCCTCGAGCAGCACCGACGCGACGATCCAGGCTTGCTGGGTATCGTCGGTGTGGAGCCCCTTGAGTCGCCCCCGTTCCGGTCGACTCTCCCAGACGTCGAAGGGGTCGAGCATCTCCGTGACCCGCACGAACCGCTTACGGATCTCCCAGGGCGGCATGCCCTCCACCGCGGCTCCCACACAGTCCCCCACTGCCAGTCCCAGGAAAGATCCTCGGGCTCGGTCGTTCATGTTTGCTTATCTCCCATTTCGCGGGGCATGTCGGAGCGAAACCCCGGAACGCCCCTGGATCAAGAGCCTCGTCGGACGAAATCCCGACAGCCTCCTAGAGTCGTAGGAACCCCTCACGCAGGGGGCCCTTGTAGCTGGGTTGGAAGAAGATGTACGGCATGGACTCCGCGTCATCGTTCCAAACCTTCGTCTGGCTCGGATCTCGTACGCGGATGTCTCCGTGTCCCCAGGCATCCCGGTTCGCGTAACAGGTCCCCACCGCGACGGAATCCCCCAGCCAAGAAGGAGCTCTCATCTTGTGGCTGACCACGGATTCGTACCACTCCACCTTGATGTGGGAAATCTCGGGCTTGTTCTCCGCCGAGGCCTTGTCCGGCTGGGCATCGAGCTCCCGCTTGAACACCTTGAGCCCTTGGGGGTCTTTCTGGCCACTCCAGTGTCTGTCGAAGTGGGTCCAGGTGGCCAGACGAGCCTCTCCGTAGGCGGCCCTCGTGCGCTTGTAGTAAATGTGAAAGGCGGTCGCCGCGATGAACAGAAGCGCAAAGATGGGAAGCGTGGCCATGAACTCGAGAAACAGGATCTGGCCCCGCGTCGATCGATGCCCCCTCACGAGATCCATCTTGGATCAACCTCCCGCATGGATAACCTCCAGTTGTGGCCTCTCAATGGCGAACGTTCGGCGGCAGGAGCCGGTGACCCTGGTGTTCCTCCTCGGTGATCGGCGCCAGGATGGCGCGCCAGTCCTGCGCCATCAGAGTCTTGGGGATGCTGTCGTACTCCTCCGGCTTGGGAATCTGGCCGTCGGTCTCTGTGAGGTTGTAGAGCTCGAACTTCGAGGTGGCGTAGAAGAACGGCTCCTCGCTCTGGGTGCCGTAGTCCAGCTCTTTGTGGTCGACGGTCTTCGCAGGGAACAGTCGGGAGAAGAATCCCTGGTTCGCCCGGATCCGAGCTGTGACGACGAGCGACAGATCGACCTGGTCGGCCAGCCGAAACATGGTCTCCTTCATCCCGGAGAACTCCTTGAGCGTGGTCGTTGCCTTTTTTCCCTCGGAGATCGTCTTGGCAAAGTCGCGCGAGTACACGGTCCAGTCCCGCCAACAGCTCTTCTGTCCAGAAGGGTTGATTTTCCACGCCGAATTGGCGCTTCTCGCATCCACAGCCGGGTAGTCGCAACCGTTGTGCTTGTCTCCCCCACAGTTGGGATGTTTCGAATCCGGGTTTCCCAGAGGCCCGTGCATGATCTGATACTGGAAGTAACCGGGCACCCCGAAGTGGACATTGTAGATGTACTCCAGAAAGTAGCCGGTGGGCCCCCACGGCTCGGGTTGCTTCCGGAGCTTCGCGTTCTGGTCCGATACCTCAACGTCCACCTTTGGCGGCGGACCCTCGAAGTGAAGAATCCCGGCCAGGAGTTTGTTCTTGAAGGGGGCCTTTCCCGTGGGCTCGCCCCCGGTCAAAGCCATGGCCGAATACTCAACGGGGTTGTCGGTTTTCTTCAGCAGCTTCGACGCTACGAATTCACCGGACTTCAGCACGTTCTCTTTGTTCGCGAGATAGCACCAGCCGCGCTTGTCGCCGAACTCCTTCTTGTTGTCCAGATGGTGGGCTTTGGCCACACGATCGAGATCGGCCACGATCTCGTCGTCGAGACTCTCCACGAGAGCCTGGGACTTTTTGCCCATCTCGGCCACCATCGGTCCGAGTTGCGTCTGGAAACTCGCCTTCTGTTGTTTGAGCCAGCGGATCTCGGCGTCCCAATAGTCAGAGATACGCTTCCAATAAATGGTCTGCTGCGACAGGCAACTGACGCAGTGTATCGCCTGTTTCCAGCGGGCGAGACACTCCACCGGCCCTATTGGCCCTTCGCGACAGGGGATCTCCTGCACAGGAGGGCAACAGAGCGCGTACAGATCGACCGCCGTCATCCACCGGGTCCACGCAACGCCCGCTTGCTTCCACTCCGCGGTCACCATGGCCTTGGTCGTTTCGGCCCCAGCAATGGCACAATCCATGGCCGCCATGAGGCAGTGATGCTTGAAGATACACATGTTGTGGAGGGCAATCTGATTCATCACCCGGGTGATCTTCGATCCGGCTGCGAGCGCCCCTGCGTCAGCAGCCTGCTGGGCGCGGATTTTCAGTACGACCGCGTGGTTCGTCCTGACGGCCAGCCCAAAGGCTAACACCATGGGGATCAAAAACAGGAGCACGAGGATGAGCGTTTGGCCGGACCGAAGCTCGTGGCGGCCGGCATATGGGGCGACCAATGTGTCCGGAAACCCAAACGACCGGCAATCCGCTGGCCGGAGAAACAAGCGATTTCTAGACGGGCTCATCGCGCTCAAGTCCTTCATCCTCAGTTGCCGCACTGATTCCTCAGCTTGTCTCGATTGCCGGAGACCGCGAACGTGTTTCCGTGGCTTCCTTTCAAAACCTGACCGTAGAGCGCGCCCTGGATCAAGGCCTCTCTGTTCTTGTTGTCGGGCTTGTTCGGGTGGGTGGCCCCCGGGTTCGCGTACAGCCCCTCGGTGTTTAGACTGTGAGACCGGTAGTAGCCATCCACGGTCATCGCGTAGTCGCATTCGCACTGGATCCGTCCGCGTTCGATCATGGCCAGGAAAAACATCTGGGCGAGCGGCCATCTCGGGAAGAACCCCCATTTGCAGCGGAGATGGACGAATCGGTACGATCCGCCTCCCTGGGTGGGCTGCTTGATGGCGATGTTCTCGCTCCCTCCGGCGTTCGCATCCTTGGAGAAAAACTCGATCTTCGCGGGTTGATGCTTCTGGGCCCCTTCCATGGCCTTGGCCCCAGCCAGCGCCACCTCTGCGGCCTGCGTCATCTTTTTCCACTTCTCGCCGCTCAGGTCGAATCGATTCTCGGGGGCCGATCCGTAGGAAGCCGCGGTTCGACACGCGGAAAAGGCCGCGTAATGAACCAGAGAATCCGCCATCAGGAGTTCGATCCATTGGAAGAGGATGAAGATCAGCGCGAGGATGAACGGAAAAATCAGAGCGAACTCGAAGATGAGGGCTCCGTTCTGGTCAACGAGAACGGTCGCCAGAGGCCTTCGGTACGGCGCGCGCACGATCATCCCGTAGCAGATCTGGACGACAAGTCCGATCAATGCCCAGATCGCGACGACCTGCCAGAGGATGGAGGGGTCGAAGAGAAACGAGAGGCTCTCATAATCGCCAGCGTCCCAAGACAAGAGAAGCCACGAAAGCCCTGTGGGTGAAAGCGTCAGAACCCCGACCACGGTCGACACGGCAAGGGCGAGGACCCCGGGCCGGAAACGGAGCTGGGTCATCGCTCGCTCCCTGGAACTCCGGATGGTTCTGACGAGCCGGTTCGTGGACACAGGGGGCCTGTCCCAAAGCTCGAGAAATACAACAACCGGACAGCCTCAATCGCTGTCTTGAACTTAGCATGCGCCGTGGTTCCCACGGTCGTCAGGCCCCTGTCACGGGGAACTCGAAAACAGCCATACCCCACCTCCGGAGGATCGGGGGGCCAAACAACCAGCCAAGCTGAGCTCTCTTTCGGTCCAAGCCAGGGGATCCTCCACCCTCGCTCGAACGACAAAAATGCCCGCCAATGGGTGAAGAGACCACGCCCCTCGTCGGCTGACTGGGGGTCACACCCTCCGACGAAAGCGGCCCCTCGACTCCCCGAACGAAAGCTCTAACTGCCGCTGGAGCCGGTCATGCCGCCGCTTTGGAGTTCCGTGGCCTCTTTCTTCGTGTTGTTCCACATGTTCGCGATGAACGCTTTGATGTCCTTGCCGAAGAGAATCAGGATCAGAACGATGGGGAGCACGATCAGGGCGATCAAAAGGACGACCTCAACGACGGTGAGCCCCTCTTCATCCTCGTGAAGGGCTGACAACCTCTCTCGAATCAGCTCCAGCATTCTAAAGCGCCTCCTTTGCCGACCTCACCCCGAGATGGAGAAAACAGCAAGAGAAGAAAACCCTCTCCTCAGGGAATGGGTAAAGACAGGAACCAAGACACGACCGTAAATAGATCCCTATGATAGCGCCGAATCATAAATGTGAGCACAGCGGCTGGCAAGAGAAACAGTGCCAGAAGCAGCAGGAATTCGATGGTCGTCTGACCGGACAGACGGGTCCGGCCACCACCAAGGAGTCTTTGCGGGATGGTCCGGAAACCGGCTGTCCTGATCGAAAACACGAGCCCGTTACCTCCCCGGTGAGACCGTTCACCCTTCAAAAGGGTCACCCCATCCGATCGAAGCGAGCTGTTTCTCTCGCGTGAGCACACATCTTCTCCATGATAAGCATATTGCAGGCCTTGCCCAAGCGCTAGTCCCCGGACGTCAATGCGAGCTGAGCGTTGCGCGCGTAGTAGTTGCCCGGGTTTTTGTCGTCAGGAACGAGTCTCCGGAGGAGTTCGTATAGCTGTTCAGCCCCGAAACGGTCCTTGGATCGCCTTTTTATATAAGCTCGTTCCCAGGTATCTTCGAAGAACTCGAACAGCTCGACTTCGGAGGTCTTCAGCACCTCACGGATGGCCTGCTTCGTGGTCGCCTCGGAATTTGGACAGTAGGCCTCGGCCCGGCGGAAACAGTAGATGGCGTGGTAGAGACCGGCTGGGTTCAGGTTGCGGGTGCCGTAATGCTCTCGTCCCAGGGAGAGACAGCGATTGGCTTCGGCCGAATCGGAGATGATCGAACGCCGGTAGGCCGGACTCTTGGGCCAGCGAAGCAGGAGCGACTTTCTGCTGTCGGCCGAGTTCGGATACGCGAGGGGCCGGCTCGAATCGTACAGGATGCTCTTCCCGCTCTCGACCGAGTATCGATCCCCCTCCTTCGGATCACCGGACAGAGTGACAGGTGCCTCATAAAACTCTTGTCCGATCGACTTGGCCACGAAGATGCCCCGCGCCACCGAGTGAAACCCGAATCCGCCGCCGAACGGGACCGTGGGACGGTCCGAGGTGCGCATGAGGATGACGAGGACGAAGAAGACCAGTCCCGACATGTACAGAGCCATTCCCGCCAGGAAGATGGGACTCTTGAAGAGCGACGTGGAGGCCTTGGCCATCCTCTGCAGGGGGGTCTTTTCTCCCCCGATCTTCCGGGGTTTCGCGAGCCGGACGTCGCCCAGGTTCTCCTGAAAGGTCAACACCGACTGTCCCAGCTCGATCCGGTCGTCGTTCTTGAGCCCTTGCCGCTCGACCAGAGTCCCGTTCACCTTGACGCCCGAGTCGCACCGGTTGAGGAGGACCATCTCCGCGCCCTCCACCCGGATGATCGCGTGCTCCGGCTCCACGCCCGCGTCGCCCAGCAGGAGATCGCACCCACGCCGGGAGCCGATCCTGACCTCCTCTTTGGAGTAGTCGTACGACATCCCCTTCAAGATTCCCCCCACGACTTGGAGGCGAAAAGCGGACACGGCCGGCGTCCGGAAGGGAGCCTGGAACCCGTCGGTCACATCGGTCGCCCGGAATTTGAGCGTGATGCCGCCACCGAACGCGATCTGATCGTCGTTTTCGATCAGACATCGCTCGATCCGGGAGCCGTTCACGAACGTGGCTCCGCTGACGGCACGGTTCTGGAGAACCACCCCTGTCGGCTCCACGGTGACGACCGCGTGCTCCACGTTGATGTAGCGATCTTTGATGACAAGGTCATTGCCTCGACCACTGCCGATGGAGACGGTCCGGCTCTTGAAGCTGTACGTCCTGCCTTCTTCCGGACCCGCAAGAAACGTGAAGTCGAGCTGTTTGATTCCCTGCATACGCTCAAAGCACCCGACCTAGGAGTCTGTCAAAGTAAGCCTTTTTCAGGGGTGCATATCGGGCGGGTGGTAACTTTTGTGAGGAGGAGCGGGTCGATTGTCTCTTCTCATGCGAGTTCCGCCAAGGGGGGTCCCCCACCACTTTTGGAGACTGTGATGTCGAGTGGGGGGGCTGCCTCAGCCGCGAGGACTGTCTGAGCGAGAGAAGAGACAACCGACCCGCTTCACCGGCCTCAACAGGCACTTGGATCAACATATTGCGCCACCCACGAGACATGCACCCCTTTTCCAGGCTCCGGACCGGATCTCCTCATCATTCCGCGAACACCTTTCCTCGCGCCAGCTTGACGAAGAAACCCCCGAAGATGATCAACAACACCGACATCAGAATCAACATCGTGGGGAAGAGGATCTTCGTGGACGCCTTCCCCGCTTTTTCATCCGCCTTGGCCACCCGCACTCCTCGGATATCGGCGGCCTGACGTCTCAAGATCTCTGCCACGTGGACGCCCTGCTCCTCGCCCTGGATCAGCGAGATGACGAGGTTGTTGAGGAGCTCGATCCCGCATCGATCCGCGAGATTGAGCAGAGCCTCACGCCGGGTCTTGCCGAGGGACAACTCGGTCATGAAGACCCGGAACTCCTGATCGAGAGGGTCGTCTCCTCCTCCCTTCACCAGCTCTTCCACCGCGCCGAGGAACGTCGACCCGGAGCTCAAACAGAGCGCCAACAGGTCGATCGCGTAGGGGAGTCTGATCACGAGTTTCGTGATCCGGGTGTTCATCATTTCGTTGAGGACGAAGATCGGCGCGAAGTAGCCCAGGACAAAGGCCAGGACGCCTCCGATGATTCCACCGATCCCGAGGAAGAGCGAGCCATAGATGAAGGCGATGGCGCAACAGACGAGAGCGACGATCTGGCAGATGGCCAGGTATTCTTCCGGAGTCAGATCAGCCGGCCGTCCGGCTCTCTTGATCCGAACCTCGAAATCGTTCCTGGTCTCCTGGGAGTACAGGCGCGCGTTCCGGGAGGCGAGATGGAGAATGAGCGGATGGCACCATTCGAAGATGGGAGAGGACTCCAGCGCCTGGCGTCGACGGATCGAAAAGGTGCCCGAAGTGGGGGTCGGGATCGACAAAAAGAGGCCGACCACCCCCATCACGGTGAGAGCGCTCGCCACGAGAATCAGTCCGTTGATCAATGAGAGTTCGAAACCCACAGGTCCCATCAACCTTTCCAGGACACGCTCATATTTCGATGGCCACGATCTTTTCGATCCAGAAGAAACCGATCAGGTTCAGCATCAGCGCGATGAAGAGGATCCCTCCACCGATCCAGTCGGTGAACAGGGGTTCGATCGTCTGGGGGGCACCGATGTACATCATCGCCCCCATGAAAAGGGGAGAGAGTCCCACGATCTTGGCGGAAAACCGTCCTTCGGAGGTCATCACCTGGACCTTGCGGTCGATCGCGAAGACTTCGCGCATGAACGCCGAGATCCTCTCCAGGGTCTCCGAGAGGTTTCCTCCCTGCTGGCGGCTCACCAGGATCGCCAGAACCGCCAGGTTCCAGTGGATGCTTCGAAAACGACGTTTCGAGTGGTCGAGAGCCTCATCCAAAGACTTTCCGAGCTCGTACTCCTTGGCGATGAACATCAACTCTTCGGAGATCGGATCCGGCAGGTTTCGAGCCGCGTCCTTCAGCGCCATCACGAACGTCAAACCGGCCTTCATCGAGTTGGCCAGGTTCTGCAGACCGGCCTCGAGCTGGACCTCGAGCTGGTGATGTCTCGAATTGATCTGAAACCGCACGATCCAGAACGGAATGAAGTAGGTGAGGACCATGAGCAACACGGCGATGGTGACTCCCCCCAGGATCAGAAACCCCAGGCAGAACCCCGCGATCGCGGACAGGAAACACCAGCGAGACAGATCCTCTCCCGTGATGCTTTCCCACAGAGATTCATCGAGGTACGCCTGGTAGATTTCACTCCTCTGGTCCAACCATCTCCGGATAAAGGGCCAGACCGAGACCGTCAGAATTACGATGGAGACCAACGGCAACACGATCAGAATCAGAGTGGATGACATATTAGAAGAAGTTGTCCAGGGTGAAGTACCCCTTGGTCAGGAGTTCGGCCACGAAGTCGGGGATGTAGCCGGTCGGCTCGAGGCGCCCGACCGAAAGCCCGGTGTCGCCCTCTCGAACCTGGCGGAACTCGTAGATCGGTTCGACGATGAAGTGCCCGGTGTGCTCGTCGATTCCGACCAGATGGCAGATGTTGGTGCATCTCTTCTTGTTGCCCTCCGGGAACCGGGTGATCTGGATGATCAGGTGGATCCCAGCGGCCACCTGTTGCCGGATGGCGGTGACCGGCATGTCCGCGGCCATCAGGACCATGGTCTCGATCCTGAGAAGAACGTCTTCCGGCGAGTTGGCGTGGATCGTGGTCATCGACCCATCGTGGCCCGTGTTCATCGCCTGGAGCATGTCCAGAGCCTCGGCGCCACGGCATTCGCCGACGATGATCCGGTCGGGTCGCATCCGAAGCGAGTTCTTCACCAGATCCCGAATCGTGTACGCGCCCTTGCCCTCGATGTTCGGAGGTCGGGTCTCCAGAGTGACCACGTGTTCCTGCTTCAACTGGAGCTCCGCCGAGTCCTCGATGGTCACGATCCTCTCCCGATGACCGATGAACGACGAGAGCACGTTGAGCATCGTCGTCTTGCCGGACCCGGTTCCGCCGGAGATGATGATGTTCTTCTTCCCGGAGACGCACCCCTTCAGGAAGTTCGCGGCCTTCATCGAGATCGCCCCGAATTCGATCAGGTCATCGATGGTCAACGGAATCTTGGAGAACTTGCGGATCGTCACGCACGGGCCCTTGAGCGCCAAAGGCGGGATGATCACGTTCACTCGCGACCCGTCGGCCAGCCGAGCATCCACCAGCGGCGTTGATTTGTCGATGCGTCGACCCAGAGGGTTGACGATCCGTTCGACGATCGAATGGATGACCTCGTTGGAGAAGAAACGGTGTCCTGTCTTCTCCAGGGTCTCTCCCTTGTCGACGTAGATCTGGTCCTTCGACACCACCATGATCTCGTTGATGTTGGGCATGTCCAGAAGCTCTTGAAGCGGTCCCAACCCAAGAACCGTGTCACGAAGGTCCTTGAAGAGGTACTTTTTTACGAGAAACCGCTGGAGCCCCTTGCTCATCGTGAGCCTCTCTCGGGTGGCCACCTGATGGAAGGTTCGGTCGAGGTGGGCCAGATTCTGCTGGACCAGCTCCTTGCGCAGGACGAGGCTGCACAGATCCGAGATGTTCTTGAGAATCCGCTCCAGCTCGCCTTCCCAGGGGCCGGCCTCCGGTTCGCGTCGAGAACCGAACGACTCGGGCTTTTTCGGTACCGGAAAGAGAATCCTGTCCAGAAGGTGTCGCTTGAGCGCCCTGCGGATGACATACTCCACCAGCTCCACATCGAGGACGCCCAGATGCTCTTCGATCAGATTTTCGACCAGGTTCTCGATCTGGAAGACCGTCTCGTCGTCCACCTTCTCCACGGTGAACGTTCTCAGGTCCAGCCGCTCCAAGAGGTTGTCATGGATCCGCTTTTCCACGTCCATGAGCCCCAGGCTCAGAAGCTCCTCGGATCGGACCGCGTCTCCCTTTTCCTCTTTGGGATCGCCCACGAAGATTGTGAACTCACCCACGCCGATCTCGTCGCCCATTTTGACCTTGGTCCGCTGGTTACGGGCGATCTCCTTCTGGTTGACGAACGTGCCGTTGACCCCCAGCCCCTCGACCTCGAGAGAGTCTTCCTTCAGATAGAGCTTGAGGTGACGGCGACTGACGAGGACCGACTGGAGCACCACGTCGTTCCCCATCTCCCGCCCCACGGTCGTCAGCTCTTTGCCGATCGCGTGGCGTGAGAGGAGGTTCTTCTGTTGATCCAGGATGCAGATGTTGAACATGGCTTGTTCGACCCGTCACCGGCCAGGCGAGGTCATGCGCTGCAGGATGAAGTTGTCCCAGTTCATCTTCGGGATCTCTTCCATGGCGTGATCGTCCGGACGCCTGAGCGTCAGAGTAAGGCTTCCACTTTGACTCATCGCGAAGGTGAACAGCTCGGCCTCCCGCGGGGTCACTTCGAGAACCACCGAATCGGTTCCACGCCGGTCGCCCGTTCGCCCACGGATCGCTTCCTCCGCGAACTCGGTGCTCCCGGCGATGGCGAGCACTCTCGTGTGTTGCTGGATCGTCATCGTCGAGGTCCGCTGGTTTCCGTCTCGATCGGGTGTGGAAAAGGTTCCGATTACGTCGACGTAGTCACCGGGGCGAAGCCAGCCCGCGACCGCCGCGGTATACGACACGGGGATCGCCATGGCCCTCTTCCCTTTGACCAAAACTTCCATGATCGCCCGCTCGCTCGTCCGTCCGCCTCCTTCGAAGTGAGCCCACTGGAGGAACGTCCCGACCTTGACCTCCGTGTTCACCGGACGGTTCGATACGAGGGGGATGTCCTTGTCGGTCACGGCTGTCTCCAAACCCGCCGCGAACTCCTCGGGGACCGACACCACCTCGAGGTTGTTCTCCGGCATCGCCCCCCTCTTGAGCAGACGCGTGACACGGACGACCTTGACAGCCTCTTGCGACTGCTTGATCCGGGCCACGTGCAGGTTCACCATCACCACGGCGATGATGCCCAGAACCAGACCCACCGCCAGAGCTATCTTGTTGACCATCGGAAAAGGGTCCTTTCCCTCGAGTCAGAAGTCCATGAGCTGCCGGCCGACCGATTGGCCCAGGAGACAGAGCAGTGTTCCCACCAAAACGGCGGGTCCGAAGCTGATCCGGGGGCCCTTTGGATCGAGATGGCTGGTGGGCCCCATGCCGGGTGTGACAGAGTGCAAGATCGTGTAACCCACCCTTCGGAGAATGGGTCTCAACTCCCCGCGGACACCCGCCACGACGAGCCCTGCCAGGGCCCCGGCGAAGAGCGAATAGAGCATCGTGTACGCCACGAACGTGGGTCCTTTGGCCGCTCCGATGGCGGCCAGGAGCTTGACGTCGCCTCCACCGACTCCCCCCACCGTATAGAGGAGAAGGAAAGGGGCGAACCCGACCAAAAAACCGGTCAGGCTGTCGAACAGCGTGACCGGGGTTGCGCAAAGCGTGTGGGCACCGTGACCCGCTGCCGCGGCGACGAAGGCCAGGACGATGGTTCCATAGGTCGCCCAGTTGTAGATCCTGCTGAACAAGACATCCGTGAACGCGCAGATAGAGACGATGACGATGAGCGCTCCATCCATCGGCTGCATCAGACGTCCTCCCGTGATTCTGTTCTATCGAATTCTAGAACGTGATCACGATCTTCTTCTTCTTGGGTGTCATGATCGTAATCGTCTGTGTTTCTTTGTTCACGCTGGTGACCGTGAATTGACCGTCGGGAGCGACCCATCCGCTCTGAACCGTGTATGTCTCGTCCTTGTACTCGATCAGCACCAGCGACACCCCGCTGTCAGACGAGGAGAACGAGTTGATCTTGACCTGGGGGAGCACCTCGGGGGGCAGTTGAAAATGAAACGGAACCTTCTTCGTCGACCGCAGCCCCATGACGGAAATGGCGCTGATCTCCAAGAGTTGGCTGCCTTCCTTGAGCTCTGTCAGTTTGAAGGTCATGAATTCGCCGCGAACCGGAATGGACTTGTCTTCCACGATCACTTCCTTGAAGAACTTCTCCGGGATCTGAACCTCGACTACGAGCTGAGTGTCCACGATCTTCTGTTCCGAGACCGGGGTCCTGATGGACCAGATTTTTGGAAGGACCTGGAAGAGTTTGTCGCGGAAATCCGACGGCAGGCCAAGCGTCGGGTTACCACAGGCCCGGACCATGTCCTCGTAGGCCGTCTTCGCCTGCCACAGACACTGAGCCGCCTCCATGTGCCGGGACGCGTGGTCGTGGTCTCGTCCCTTTTCGAAGCTGTCCATGTAGACCCTGCGCTTTTCGACGACCTCGGCGATCCTCTTGACGAAATCCTCGGCTTCGCGGATCACTGAAGAGTTGGGGTAGTTGTCGATGAGTCGATAGGTCAGGGTCTTGGCCGTGACAGGATCGAGATTTTTGAGCGCCTGCTTGGCATCCTCGAGCAGGCGCACGGGCTCCAACGCGCCAAGCCTCTTTGCCAGCTCGTCCGGAAGGGGTCGGTCGGGCTGTTGGATGAGGGCCGACAGCTCCCTGTACGCCTTGGCGGCCTCCAGGTAAATCGAGATCGCAGGACCTGTCTGACCGGAGCTTTCGCTTTCTTTCCCCCGCTTCATGGCATCCGAACAGGAGCTCTTGAGCATGTGCGCCTTCTGGATATCACGCTTGAGGCCGTTGGCCGCCACCTCCGAGGCCGGTCCGCACTTCTCCGCTGACATCGCCTGCAGTCTCTTTGTCGAGGAATCGAAATCCTCGCGGCGGAAAGCGGTCAAGGCATCCTCGACGATCCGTTTGCAGGGATCCTCGGCCAGCGGCGAAGGATCGCCCCTTCCTTGGTCAGGGCCCTGCATCTTGAAGACAGCGGCTGCCACGACGATCAGGAACATCATGAAAACCGCACTCGCCAGCGCCATCGTGCGCAACGGCACTGCGGCCAGCCCCCTGGCCTTCTGTTCCGCGGCCAGAAGGTTCCGACCACTCCCTCCGGTCCCCTCCCTGGAGGAGATCTGCCGGAGCGCCTTTCTGGCCCCTGTTCGGTACGCGTTCAGGTCGGAGAGAAGCTGGCTCGCGTCGCTGTAACGGTTTTTCAATCTCTTTTCCAGCATCTTGACGACGAAGTCGGAGAGCTCGGGCGAGATCTCCGGATCGATGTCAGACAGAGGGATCGCTTTCTTGTAGAGATCCACGTGCCAGTTCAACCAGAACTTCACGCTCTCCCCCGCGATCCTTTGGAGGTTCTGTTCGCCCAGAAGCATCTCGCAGAGAATCAGACCCAGAGAGTAGATGTCCGCGGCCCCTGAGGCATCGTCCTGCCCCAGACAGAGCTCCGGGGCCATGTAGCGGACCTCTCCCTTGAGCCCTTTGTCTTTTAGCGTTTCCTCCTCTCCCAGCGATCGAGGAGCTCGCGGGATGGCCGGGTCGAAGATGAGAACATCTCCCTTGCGATCCAGGAGAATCCGGTCGGGTCTCAATCCCCGGTGGATCACACCGGCCGTGTGGTAAGACCTGAGCCCGGTCGCGAGGGCCTCCAGCTTCGAGAGAACCTCGTGTTCTTCCATGGGGCCTTGGGCGAGGATCTTGTCGAGGGTCATCCCATCCAGAAGCTCTTGGACCACGAAGATCCGACCCGGAGGCTGGTAGAAACCCAGCACGCGCGCGGCATTGGGGCCGTCCACCATCTTGAGTCTGCCGATCCAGTCGCCCATCTTGGTGACGTAGTTCTGGTTGAGCATCCAGGTGCTCTTCACCTCAATGAGCGTGACCGGAGTTCCTTGGCCGGCGAGGGTCCCGCGGAATACGGCTCGATCTTCCGTGCTCAGACTTGTGTCCCGGTCCCCAAGGACGCAGTCCACGGTGTGAAGCGGCGACGCGGAATCGATCGGACCGGCGGGGGAGGGGGGCTGTCTGGGGGGCTGGCTCGAGGCCTCACTCGTCTTGGATGGCACGGCGACGGTCTTCGCCACAGCGACATCCTCGTTCGTCGGGGCAGAGGCCTTGGACACGGATACGACGGATGAGGCCCGAGGATCCGGTGATGAGCTGGGTCTGGTCTCTCGTTCTGTTTGCGAGACCTTGCTTTGAGTCTGCTGAACGGGCTGTTCGACCGGGAGCGGCTGAGCCGTTCGCTCCTTGGCCGGGGCTGTCGACGGATCCGGCAGAGGGGCACGGGAGGGTTCTTCCGTTGATCGGACGACTTCCTGCTCCGCCCTCGCGCGGGCTCGTTCCAGAACCCTCACGACCGGAAACGTTTGGCCTGCCTTGATCAGAAGGGGATGGTACTTGGAGAGAAACGGCTTGGAGGTCGTTGCCGCCTGCATCAGAAGGCTTGGGGTCAAACCCAGGGATCGAACCTTGTCAGCGGCGAGATGCGCGGCCACCGCGAGCACCACCGATCCGAGATTGGGAGCCTCGATGTCACTGCTGGTCACGACCTTCCGGGGATCGGCGTAGAGACAAAGGGTTCCGAGCGCCAGAGCCGCGGCCGAATCACCGTAGACCGCGGGATCCCGACTGATTTCCGACAAAAGGTCGACGCAAGCGCGCAACAAGCGCGCCCGGTCCGCAGCCGAATCTCCGCCCACTCAGTTCCTCCCGACCTCTACCCCACTCTCGCCATCGGCTCGTGGCCACGGACGCAAGGCGAAATCCGCGAGTACAGCGCTATCGAGAGGCGTTTCCATCTCGGCGCTCATCCACGCGAAAAATCGGAGCCGTGAGATCCACGAACCGCTTCAGACCTTTACCGATCACCGATGAAGCGAACGCCGGGACGCTCTTCGTCCAGACGTGACGGCCGACCACCTTTCCCTTGGGATCTTCGCCGTCCGCTCTATAAAGGAACAGGTGCTGCAACTGGTAGTTCCCCTGTTCGTTTAAAGGCATGACCTCGGCGATGTGGGTGATCTTTCTGGTTCCATCGTTGAATCTGGAGGTCTGAACGACCACGTCGATCGCGGATGCGATCTGGCTCCTGAGAGCCGTGAGAGGCATGTCGACATTCGACATGAGGGCCATCGTCTCGAGCCGGCGCAAGGCGTCCTCCGGAGCGTTGGCATGGTTCGTCGTCATCGATCCCCCGTGTCCGCTGGTCATGGCCTGAAGCAGGTCCAGAGCTTCGCCACCCCGGATCTCACCGATGATGATGCGATCGGGTCGCAACCGCAGCGCCGAATGGAAGAGCTCGCGCATCGTCACGCCACCCTTGCCGTAGCGATCCGGGCGTTGGACCTCGAAATAGAGGACGTGCGACTGTCGCAGCTTCAGCTCCGACGAGTCCTCGATCACGATGACGCGGTTATCGTGGGGGATGTACTCGGACAGGCAGTTGAGAAGCGTCGTCTTGCCCGAGCCGGTTCCGCCTGATACCAGGATGTTCTGTTCGGCCAGGATGGCAATCTTCAGGAATTCCGACATGACAGGGGCAATGGCACCGCATGAGTGGAGTTTCTCGATTGTGAGGACGTCTCGAGAGAACTTTCGGATGGCGATGCAGATGCCGCGTCGGGAGGCTGGGGGCGTGATGATGTGGACGCGAGACCCGTCGGGCAGTCGGGCGTCCACCCGAGGAAACTCCCTGCCGAACCGTTTTCCCGTGTATTGCGCCAGGTTCCTCGCAGCGGCGGCGAGCGCCAGATCGGACTCGAACTGGGCCTCGGTGCGAAAGACCTTGCCTACTCGTTCGACAAAGATCTCAGCGGGTCCGTTGATCATCACCTCTGTGACCTCGGGATCATCCAAAAAGGGCTGGATCGGCCTTAAAAAATGGGCGAGGGTCCTTCGAAAAATTTCTTCTTGAATATTCGTGTTCATGGGCGCGGATGAACTATACCCCTGTCGTGGGCTCAATGCAACACGGTGGCACTCGGGTAAGATTGTCACAAAAGCTCTCCAAGAGCCCATTCCGGATGGATCAGGAGCGTCTGAACGCTACAGCGCGGCGGTCAACAAACGCTCCAGGTCCGAAATGCGTGACTGCATCTGTTCGAGAGCGGACTTGAGCCGGTCGAGCTGGATGGCCGTCTCCGGAGTCACCGGGGTCAGTCCTTTGATCGACAGAAATCGTCGATTGGCCTTCTTGAAAGCGATCATTCGATCGACCGAGTCCAAAATCGCCTTCTGCCGGGGAAATCCCGCTTCCAGAGCCATCACATGGCCGGTCGAATCGAGGATCTTGTGGTATTCCTGACGCTGCATCCGGAGGAAATCGGCCAGCATCCATTGGAAGCTCAGGACGTCGCCGCCGCCCACGGGATTGGCTCGGTAAGAGCTCTCGGAGCGGGCGAGAGAGCCATTTCTCCAGAGAACCTCTTCGATCACCCGGGCGAGATGGTCGACCAAGTCCTGGTTGTCGCCGACGGGGACGGCAGCCGGAGCGCCTGCCACGGCCAACCGACCGCACACGATCGCGGCCAAAAGAAAACGAAGAAGAGGACGCTCCATCATCGAGGAACCTCCCTCTATTATCCGTCGGCTGACCCGGAAGAAGTGTTGAGAGTCTGATGCGGTCACTTAATTTAGGTGGTAGGGTTCGATTTTCTCTCTATGATACGGCGAGAATGGCTTGCCGAGACGAGGCTGGGCGATTACGATTCCCACATGGAAAGCCGTCTCGGGTTTCGGGTCCAAATTGGAAAGGGCCAATGGATGATCGAGCGGCTGCTTCCCGACGTTTTGTGCAGTCCGGAACCGCTTTTTTCTGACCCATCATTTGGGGCTTTCGAGGAAGAAGCGAGGTGCCGAAGAGTAGTGGGGGATCGGAAGGAATAGAAAGCCCATGGCCGAACTGAAGATCACTCCCATCGTACCGGATGATGACGACGAGAAGCCGCGTCCCCGCCGCGGATCCCATCCGGGACAGAACAAAAAATCCGACGATTCCGGTCGCAAGCCGACCATCAAGGCCACCAACGGCGAACACCTCGACGAGGCCGAAGAGGAAGAGGAGTTCGACCCGAAGGCCGTGGAAGAGGAGGTCAAGAAGCGTTACGGGATAGACCGTGTGAAGGTGACCAAGCTGTCTCGCTCTCGAAGCGGGGCGGGCAGCCACAAGACAGGTTCGACGCGGAAGTGAGGACGCCGTTGCGAAGCGCCGACCAAGCGGGGTGGGCGTCGAAAAGCGGGTCTTCGGACCTCCGGGCGACTTTTCGGATTATCGTCCGAGAAGGCTCCGATCCGGAGGTGCGTGGGGTGGTGGCTGCCGGAGAATCCGCACGCCCGCGGAACGCTCATTTCTTCGGATTGAGAGTCCTGTTCGCGAATCCGTGAGGATCGGCACCGTGGTCGGAGCGGCTTCGTTGACTCCGTCGCAAACGGGTGGTACTATGGGTTTTCGCGGATTGAGCCATTAGCTCAGGCGGTAGAGCAACTGCCTTTTAAGCAGTGGGTCGGTGGTTCAAGTCCACCATGGCTCATTACCGTGATGAAGCCTGGACCGTATGCGTTCGGTGTCGCTCTTGGCGAGAGTCGAGTGAGTGTGTAGCCAAACAGGAGGCGGCATCGGTCGGGTGATGTTTTCCCGAGTCGTTCGATGGGACAGGCTTTGGTGACTGTCCTTACAGAGATCCGTCAAGCCGGTGTAGCTCAGCGGTAGAGCAGCTGATTCGTAATCAGCAGGTCGTGGGTTCAATCCCCACCGCCGGCTCCAGCTCTCAAGAGCATAGCGGGGGAACGTCGGCTCGCCAGGGCCCTTGATCGGGGGTTGGTCGGAAGGCCTGCACCTGACTCGGTTGGGGTCAGTACGAGAGCATGAAGAAGCCGGTGACAACGCTGGACGATCTGTTTTCCCTCAAGGATCGTCGTGAATTCTCCGATCTCATCCGCAACAGCTTCAGTCTGCACAGCCGTTTCATCTGCGGTGTAGAGCTCGATTCTCTCCGACAAACGTACGTACTTCCTTGCCCTGTCCGGGCCGCTGTGGGGTGTTCAGCCTCTCCTTGCACGCGGGAGGCCATCCTCCTCGATGGCTCGCTGATTGTGACGGCGTGTGCCACAGGTTTCTCGTTCGGTCTCCTGTCGATTCGGGTCGCCGGCAAGGTCATCGCGTACGTTCAGGTCGGGCCGTTTTTTGCCACCCGCGGCCAAAAAGAGGCGTTTTTCGTGCGTCGTCCCGAACTGCGGGGCCACGAGGCCTTTTATCCGCAGCTGTCGCAGGCCTCGACGGGTGCGCTCACTCTGATCGCCGAGTGGTTGAACTCCGTCGTGAAAGCTCGCGTCGATCAACAGGAGCTCGCGAAAAAGGAGACCCTCCTTCTCTTCCTCGTCGATTCGACCAGGTCGATCGCGTCCATGGCGGACACAGAGGATCTTCTCAATCATCTCACCGACGCATCCATCAATCTCACGGAAGCGTTCGCGGGTTTCATCTTCAGACTCGACGAACGAGGAACCGACCTCCAGATCGCCCACGCGCGGGGAGTGTCCACCGGGTTCAACCGGAGTTACAGACTCCCGGTCGGTTCGGGAGTCACGGGGTGGGTCGCCAGGAACCGGCAGCCCCTCTATGTCCCGGACACAGCCAAAGAGCCCAGATATCTTTCTGTCGGGTATCGAGCTGCCAGCGAACTCGCGGTTCCCATCAGCGTCGACGATCGTCTGATCGGAGTCCTCACCGTCGACTCCATGGTCAAGGATGGTTTCACCGAGTTCGATCGGCAGTTGATCGGATGTCTGGCGAGCCAGGTGGCCAAAGTCATGGAGGCGGTCGACCAGCGAAGATCCGGCACGGTGAAGCTCAAGCAGTTGGAGGCTCTGCACGCGGTCTCCCAGGCCGTCAACTCTACGCTCGAGCTCAAGGGTATTCTCGAGGCGGTTCTCCAGACGATCAGTCAGGTGTTCCAGGCGGCCGGATGCACCATCCTCCTGTCCGACGGCGATCGAGCCGAGGCCCTGGTCAAGGTGTCCGAGGAACCGTCCATCAAGACGGTCAAGGACCTCAAAGTCGAGGGAGATCGAGGGATTCTGGGCTACATGCTCAAGGAGCGACAGCCCCTCCTGCTTCACGACGAGGATGGCGAACATTTTGAGAGGTTCCGGAAGTTCATCTCCGCGGACATCTCCAGCATTCTGTGCGCTCCTCTCATCGCCAAGGACGATTTCCTTGGGACCCTCGTGGTGACCGGGCGTCCGGAGATCCGATTCGACAAGGGAGACCTCGATCTCCTGGTGACGATGGCAGGTCAGGTCTCGCAGGCGCTCGCCAAGGCGCGACTGTATGACCGCAGCCAGCGACAGGTCGTGGAGCTTTCTCTCATCAACGAGTTGGGCAAAGCCATCAACTCATCGCTCGATCTGGACGACGTGCTCGACTATATCATCAACATGCTCTCGTCCATTCTGGAGGCCGAGAGCGGATCGTTGATGCTTCTCGACAAGGACAAGCAGAATCTGAGGGTCGTCTGTTCGAAGGGGCTGGATCCCGATTCTGTCTCGAGTCTGCGGTTTTCGGTCGGGGATGGGGTGGCCGGATGGGTCGCCAAACACCGAAAGGCCGTCAGGCTCGAAGACGCCTCCAAGGACCCGCGGTTCATCGATCCCCAACCTTCACGTCCGAACATCTCGATGATCTCCGCGCCTATCGTCAGCAAGGGCGCCGTGATTGGTGTCATCAACTTCGAACGGTTGCTCACTCTCAAGCGGCCGTTCACGGAAGAGGATCTGGAGCTTTTGTCCACTCTGGCCGGTCAGGCGGCCATGGCGATCGACAACGCGTCGCTCTACAGCGATCTGATCCAAGTCCATTTCGAGACGATCCAGTCCCTCGCCAACGCACTGGAAGCCAAGGACTCGTACACCCATGGCCATTCCCGCCGTGTGTCGAAGGACTCTGTGCGGATCGCCCAGAAGCTCAACCTCTCGTCAAAGGCCATCGAGACGATCCGTCACGCCGCGCTCTTGCACGATATCGGCAAGATCGGCGTGAAGGACTCGGTCCTTCTGAAACCGGGACGGTTGAACGATTCCGAATACAATCAGATCAAGCGCCACTCGGTGCTGGGATCGGCCATCCTCGAGCACGTGGAGCACCTGAAGTCGGTCGCCAAGATCGTGCGACACCACCACGAACGGATGGATGGTCTGGGGTATCCGGATAGGATCAAAGGGTCTGAGATCCCACTGGGCAGTCGCATCATCGGCATTTGCGACGCCTTCGACGCGATGATCACGACCCGTCCCTATCGGGAAGGGCTTTCGATCGACAGCGCTGTCGCCGAGCTTTCCAAGAATAGAGGAACTCAGTTCGATCCGGTTCTGGTGGACATCTTCGTCGAGATTCTCAAAGAACACCATCCGGCTCTTGCTCCTGCCCTCGACCGGGTCTCGATCGACGCAGGTGCTCGCGTCGAGGTGCGTCCAGGGCGTCAGGCGGCCTGACCGAGCAGCGTCTGCTGCTGCTCGATATCTGGCGACGGAGCGGGCTAGCCGCGGGCGACTTTGGCTCGCTCGTCGGCGAGCCTCTCGCTCAAGCTTTAGGCCCACGACCCAACTTCACCACCGCCGACCGTGCTCTCCGTCAGAGTGTCCATGTGGTGTCGAGGACTCGCATGCACGAGCTCCGTGATCCGTCGATCGGCAGCGTCGTGATGACCTTTCCGGCGGAGCCGAACGAAGGGTCCGGCTGCCCATCCGGGGTGAAACGCGCCAGGACTCCGTTCCACTTCCTCTGGATGATCGAGAATCCGGTCGCGATGATCTTCCCATCCGTCCGCACTTGAATGTGGGTCAAATCGTGCAGGACTAGCGGCAGTGCCATGACAAATACGTGACAGGCCCAAAGATAGTTCTACCTTGGAGCCCGGCGTCAATCGCGCAGCGTCGCTAACAGCCTGCGCGGCTCGAGCAGCAGGTCAAGCGCATCGAGAATCGTAGAGCAGACCACGTCGGCCCTGCGAACCGTCTCGACGGAAGCGCCTTCTTCCATAACGACCGCGATGCCCAATGCCGCTTCCCGGACCATCAGACGGTCGTTTCTTCCGTTGCCGATAGCAACCGTGCGTTCAGATCCAAGAGACCGCAGGTGGTCACGTTTGGCCATTGCCATGCGGGTGTTCTCCAGAACCGTCAGACAGCAGGGACACGTCGCGAGCTCGTCTTGAGCTCGGTTGAACGTATCGGCCGTGAGCACGTGCAGATCGAGGCGTCCAGCCAGCGAAGCCAGACGCTCCCGTACCCCGGGCACAATCATCCCATCTCGCGCGAGCGTGCCGTTGAAGTCCATCAAGAGATGCTGGGCGGACAAGGTGCCCCACCCAGGAATTACGATCTCGAGCATGTCGGTCGTCCTTTCCGATCCTAATCGCCTCGTACAGATGCCACGAGACGCTCGTTGGGTCGAGGGCAGCGCAGTCGTCGACTTCCACGACCAGTGTCGGTCCGCCGGCATCGACGGGCTCCCACGGGTATACCGCCAAGGCGGCGTCTGACATGGCCGTCAACCCGTCAACTGCGACCTTGCCCCGCGAGCTCCCGGGTGGTATCCTTTGACCGCGTTGGGCCATGGAGTTGGCCCGCAACCACCGCTCGACCCGCGGTTAATAACTCCTACCTACCAGATCGAGTGCTTGTAGGGGGGAGTTTTTTTCTTTTCCCGGTACCGCCTGCCGCACTTTGGGGGTCGGAGGATCGAGGTGGTTGTATGAGCGATCTGTCTCTGCTCCTGATCACGTTCGCGTTCCTGGTGCCAGCCTCCATGCTCTCCGTCGAAGCCGCCCTTTCGGTTTCGATCTTTGAGATCGCACTCGGGGTTCTCGCCCGGAGTGCTTTCGGGATACAGCCCTTCCCCTTCCTCAAGCTGGTGGCGGCCTTCGCGGGGATCGCCCTGACCTTCCTTGCCGGAGCCGAGGTCGACACCCGACTGATCCGCACCCGTTTCAAGGAGAGCTTCCTCATCGGCATTGCCAGCTTCTTGGCTCCGTTCGTGGCAATCATGGCCTACTGTTACGGGTTTCTCAACTGGTCGTGGGAGGCCTCAGAGATCGGGGCCATAGCCCTTTCCACGACCTCGCTGGCCGTCGTCTACGCAGTACTCGTGGAGACCGGCCTGACGCGGCACGTCGTCGGAAAACTGACCATGGCGGGATGCTTCGTCACCGATTTCTTCGTCTCGCTCTCTCTTTCCACACTCTTCGTCAGACCAAACACGTGGACTCTGGTGTTTCTCGTCGTTTCAGTCTCCCTCATCATCGGAGCGCCGCGGATGCTTCCCCGACTTTTTCGCCGCTACGGTAATCGCGTCATCGAGTTCGAGGCCAAGGTTCTATTCCTGCTCCTTTTCCTTTTGATGGTTCTGGGCGAGATGGGAAACAGCCACGCGATGCTCCCGGCCTTCGTCCTTGGGCTGATGCTGGCGCCTCTGTTCGAGCGTAACCAGAACCTTCAGCGCCGGATGCGGACCATCTGCTTCGGCTTCATCACTCCGTTCTTCTTCTTCGGCAGTGGCCTCCGGATCTCCTTCGGAGCGATCGCGGCCTCCGGCGGTCCCTTGCTGACGCTTTTCGCGATCAAAATCGTCATGAAGGTGGCGGGCGTCTATCCGGTGGCGCGCCGGTTCTGCTCGCAGGGGGCAATGTTCCTGACGCTCCTGATGTCCACAGGGCTCACGATGGGAACGTTGACCGCCACCCACGGGCTCGATAAGGGGATCATCTCGGACGTACAGTTCGGAGTCCTCCTGGCTGCGGTGATCGTTTCCGCGATCGTTCCGACTGTCGTCGCCCAGCGCTGGTTCCAGAGTGAGCTCGAACTGGTCGAGACGGAAGCTGCCGGCCCGACCGCGACAAGATCCGAGACCGTCGCTGGGACGGCGGTCCTGACCGATGGAGTGTGATCTGGTCGATGTTCAACAACATTTTGGTGGCTTTCGATGGTTCCGACAGCGCCCTTCGGGCTCTTGCCCACGCACTTGACCTCGGCCGGCTAGCCAACGCTCCGGTGGCCATCGTGGCGATCGCCGAGATCCCCAACTACGCAGACAGCCGGCTGGAGGTCAACGGCGAGCTCGATAACGAGCGCCACCTCATGCACAAGCTTGTGAAGGACGTGCTCAAGAGAGTCAAGACAGATGGGGTGACCATCACG
>Ga0074195_1001065_pt1 | contig 42880 bp, 43 predicted proteins | sample EPASupsiteHSE623_FD_64525 | JGI IMG/M metagenome (GOLD analysis project Ga0074195, IMG submission 64525) | Bioremediated contaminated groundwater from EPA Superfund site, New Mexico - Sample HSE6-23 | ecosystem: Environmental > Aquatic > Deep subsurface > Groundwater > Contaminated ...
TTGCGCAAACCAAAGGCTTCAGGGCAACTAAGACTGGATGATTTCTGAATTCCGAAAAACCGGGCGCGCGGCCCGAAGCATACCCCGTCCTTTAGGGCGGGGTGGCCGCGCGCAGTTTGATTTTTAGCTCTTCAATGTTTTGCATGTGCAGAGATTCATGGCAAAAAACGCCCTCATCTGCAAGCCGCGTTCATAAACATTATGAACATTTCTCAAATAGCTATAAAACATTTATTGCAGGCATTTTCTGCCTGCACATCATCGATTCAAGCGAGATCAAGGCTATGAAGCGAATTAAATGGCATGAGGAAGATTTTGCATGAAATCATTCATCTTTCCTGAGTTCCAGATTATAAGGGACGAAGAAAAATGCGGCCAGTGCAGAGGCTGCGAGCGACAGTGCGCCTTTGGCACCCATAATTACGATCCCGTGGCCGACCGACTGACATCCGATGATTACAAGTGCGCTGGATGCCAGAGATGCGTGGTATTCTGCCCCAAACATGCTATAGTGGTACGCCCATCGCAATCGGCCTTTAGGCCCAATGTCTCCTGGTCTCGTGAGAAGCTGGATGACCTCAGGAAACAGGCGGAGACTGGTGGAGTGATACTCACGGGATCTGGAAACGATAAGCAGTTTCGCATTTACTGGGACCACATCTTGCTTAATCCATCTCAGGTCACCGATTCATCCATTGACCCATTGAAAGAGCCAATGGAGCTACGCACATTTCTGGGTGCCAGGCCCAACCTGGAGGTGCAAACCCCCATCCTTTTCTCGGCCATGTCCTACGGAGCCATAAGCTACAACGCATTTCGATCACTGGCAACAGCCGCCTGCGGGTCAGGCACATACTTCAATACTGGCGAAGGCGGCCTTCCCCGCGAGATGAGAGAAGAGTTTGGAAAGTGCGCCGTAGTACAGGTGGCCTCGGGACGCTTCGGCATTGACGCAGAATACCTCAACTGCGCTGCCGCTGTCGAGATCAAGGTGGGCCAGGGAGCCAAACCCGGAATCGGCGGCCACCTGCCAGGCGAGAAGGTCTCGGCGAATGTTGCAGAGACGCGCATGATCCCTGCTGGTACTGATGCCATATCGCCGGCTCCGCATCATGATATCTATTCCATTGAAGATCTCTCCATGCTCATCCACGCGCTGAAGGAGGCCACCAACTACGAAAAGCCCATATCCGTCAAGATTGCCGCTGTGCATAACTTTGCCGCCATCGGCTCAGGAATTGTGCGGGCCGGCGCGGATATAATCGCTATCGATGGCCTGCGAGGTGGGACGGGCGCAGCTCCCAAAGCCATTCGGGACAACGTCGGAATCCCAATTGAGCTAGCCATATCCTCCCTGGACCGGAGGCTTCTAGGTGAAGGCATCAGGAACAAATGCTCCATAATCGCCGCTGGCGGAATTCGTTGCAGTGCTGATGTCGTCAAAGCCATCGCCTTGGGCGCTGACGCAGTTTACATAGGATCCGCCGCACTCATTGCTATGGGCTGTACCCTCTGTCAGAAGTGCTATACCGGCAAATGCAATTGGGGCATTTGCGCTCAAGATCCACGCCTCACCGGTCGATTGAATATTGAGATCGCCTCACAGAGGCTGTGCAACCTCATCTCAGCCTGGTCACATGAGATCGCCGAAATGCTGGGCGGCATGGGCATCAGCTCACTGGAAAGCCTGCGCGGCAACCGGGACCGTTTGAGGGGTGTAGGCCTGAGTGAATGGGAGCTTGATGCTCTAGGAATCAAGGGTGCCGGTGAGTGAGAAGAATGGTTTGAGCAGCTCCTCATAAGTCACAAGGAAAAATAAAATAAGAAATGCCTGATACATATTCAGGCAATTCTACTCGCTGATTTAAATCCAGGCGTCAAGTATAGCCTCTGCCTCATTGCGATAGGCATCCATGACATAAGGTATGCCTGAGACATAGGCCGCCTCTTCGGTCAGGGCCATGAGGTCCTTTCGAGAGATGGTAGACAGCCTGAAGTTGCGGGAACCTGCCATAAGTTGCTGCATTCCAGTTCTGAACTTCTGGCAATAGGTATACAGGCCGATTGCTCCCAGGGGGATATTCTTGATATCCTGGCCGTACTTGGCCTTGATGTCCTCGTAAGAGACGAAGATCTCCTCAGCACTGCCTCCGTACTTGGATACGCTTGCCGGAAGGTCTCCCTTCTCAAGCCAGCTTCCGATGTTCTTTCCAACCATTCCTGGAATCATGAGCGCCCGGCCCATGCAAACCGCCTTGACAAACGGAGCGCCCATGGCGATTGCCTTGAAGACCCCGTCCTCGGTAGAGAAACCGCCAGCCATGGCGATGTCCGGAACCCTCATGCCGCGCCGGGTGAGCCTGTCGCAAAACTCGTAAGCCAGAGCCTGCAGGTAGAATGTCGGGATGCCCCATTCATTCATCATAGGCCAGGGGCTCATTCCTGTCCCGCCTGGCGCACCGTCGATGGTGAGCAGATCGAGTTTGGCCTCGGCACCGTAGCGTATGGCCATGGCCAGCTCAGCCATGCTGTAGGCTCCGGTCTTGAGGGTAATACGCTTGAATCCCAGATCCCGCAGACGGTCAATCTCTTCGAAGAATCCATCCCTGGATACGAACCCGAGGCGAGAGTGCCTCTCGAATTCTTTTATGGCTCCGGACTTGTAGGCCTTCTGAACCTCCAAGCTGCCGGGATCTGGTGCAACGACATAGCCTCTTGACTTCAGCTCTTGGGCTCTCTCCAGGCTGTTAACCTTAATCTCGCCGCCGATGCATTTGGCTCCCTGGCCCCACTTAAGCTCGATGGTCTCCAGGTTATGCCGGGATGAGACGTACTCGGCAACTCCCAGGCGAGTATCCTCCACATTCATCTGTACAAGTATCTCGCCAAATCCCTCATGGAATCGCTTGTATGTCTCGATCCTGCGATCCATCTCCGGAGATTTCTGCACAAGGCCCTTACTGTTCAGCACGAGTTCCGGGTCTACTCCGCAGACGTTCTCGCCGCAGACGAGCGTGATGCCGGAAATGGCAGCGCCCACTGCAAAGTGCTCCCAGTTCTTCCTGGCAATATCTGTCGATCCCAGAGCGCCGGTAAAAATCGGCAACTTCATCCGAACCTTCTTGGACCAACCGTACTCGGTAGTGACGTCCACATTGGGGAATATGGATGTATCCGGACCCGGTTCCACTCCTTCAGGAAGTCCAAAAGCTCCGACTGCATAGCCCTGAATGTTAAGATGAGAATAATCTAAGGGATAGTTCTTGTCTGCTCCTGCAGTCATCTCTCCGAATGGACCTGGGTATAGCACTTCTCTGCCTCGGAAGGAGGCAAGCCATGTCTCGCAGCCACCTTTGCATCCATCTATGCATCTGGTGCATATTCCAGACATAGCAACGACACTTCTCGATCGGTTGAATGTACCCGTTGCTTCATTAGCGTTCGGCCTTCTGAGATTCATCAATGACACCCTTTTACTGTATATGATTTAGCCACTATGTTGCCTCCTGAATACAAAAAAAAATGAATTAAATTCTGATCAGACTCGCACCCTTTCCGGCCTCTGCACGCCCGATACAGATAGCAAATGCGCTGTTGCATCCATCTCTTCTGAAGGAAGATATCTTTCCCAAGCCCTCCAGAAAGGCTCCGAGCAGCCCATTCTTTCTTCTGCGCCCTCTTCAGGCAGAATCTGATCCCAGGGCTTCAGACAGAGTCCCGCGGCACCAGTCCTTGTCTGCCCCTTTGCCGAGAGCAAGTATCCTTCCCATGTAGTCCAGTTTCTTGCTTTCATTTTTCTCACCAGATATTGCTCCTCACCGTCCTTTACTTAATCATTTTTAAGAAATATTCATAATTGTTCATATCATATTTCTTATGAAAAAAACATAAAGATTCATAACGAAAATTTTTAATATGTTCAATGGGGGGAATTCCAACTGCAGAGAAAAGAAAAATAGGCATAAAAGCGTCTATGGAAGAGGTCTATGCCCTTCTGGAAAAGGAGAAAATTTAATAGGGTGATCTTGCTATTAGCCCAACCGCGCCTTCTGCTCAAAATCCTCCGGCCCTCTTCAGGCAGATGCCATTATGCGAAAGTCATAAGGCCCTGAGTTAAGAAGGACGATGCTCATCATCGGAAAAAGTGGAAAAGGACTAAAGATCATGGATTAGCTTGATTCTCAGCTTGGAGAAGTCTTCTTTGATCTCAACCATAAAGCCCATTCCCGCAAATATCTCTTCAAGCTCGATTCGGACGAATTTTTTAGTGCAGTCCGAGCCGAAGATTAAGGTAAAATCGTTCTTGCCGGTCTTTATCATTTTAAATAGATTGCAGATCTCCAGCCTCCGGATTATGCTCTCAGCATTAAAGAGCTTGTGCTTGAACTGCTCGGCATGAGACCTGCAGACCTCTTTATGCAGGTTCCAGAATTTTTCATTATCAGGATGGGTTTCGATGAAGTTTAAGAACAGTATCCAGTGATCTATATCCAGGATTACATGCTCACCTGCTGAGAGCATCTCAGCATGGGTATAGACCATCTTATCTTCGGCAAACTCAAAGAGCATCTTGTGCTTGCCAAAAAACTTCAATGACTCCCTCATCAACTCGCTTTGAGACATGCCCATGTCATCCCTCATCTTCTTGAAAAGGCATGCAGTCTCTTCATCTAAAGCGATAGTAACTCTTTCCGGCAATTTCATTTCGAATCATACCCGATAATTTTAATCTACTTAATAGTATTTAAGAAAGAATCATAACCATTCATGGGGCAATATTTCGCAATCTATAGAGCGTCTGGCGTATTTCTTGAGCGGATCGTGATCTACCAAATCACCTTAATTTGTATGAATCAATCATAAATGATTTGACGAAGCATTTGCTTCCAATATAAAAAAATTTAAATTGCCCCGCAACCCCTCTCCTTTGTGCGAACTCGCACCACATCTTCCACCGGATAAACGAAGATCTTGCCGTCCCCAGCCTCACCTGTCTGGGCATGCTCACAGATGAGGTCGATGACAGACTCTGCGTCTTTATCATCGACCACCATCTCCAGCTTCATCTTCTGGAGAAACTCCACCCGATAGTCTCCAGCCCGCCACTGCAAGGCAATGCCCTTCTGTCGGCCCCGGCCTTTGACCTCGGTCACTGTCATTCCCGAAAAGCCTTTCTGGTCCATCTTGCTTCTGAGCAGGTGCAGCTTCTCGGGCCTAATTATGGCTTCAATCTTCTTCATCTTTTTCTCCTCACATATAAGCGCCCTCGCCATGCTGGCTGATGTCGAGACCCACGGATTCTTCTTCATCTCGCACACGCAGTCCCATGATGGCATCGATTCCCTTAGCCAGCCCAAAGGTGACTACAAAGGAGTAGGCCCAGGTGACGGCAATGGCCAGGAGCTGCACAATCACTTGATGGCTATTTCCGGCAATCAGACCAGCGGCTCCAATTGTTGCAAAGATGCCTGTGGCAAGAACGCCCCAGGTGCTGCCGATGCCGTGGCAGGCTAAGACGTCCAGCGAATCATCGACTCTGCCGCTGCCCCGGATGAGGATAATGGCATAGTAGCCGGCGACTGCAGCCAGGACGCCAATGGGAATTGCCGCCAGAGGGGTCACAAAGCCTGCGGCAGGAGTTATTGCTGCCAGCCCGGCTACTGCGCCAGTCACTATGCCGAGAGCCGAAGGAGCCCTCTGCCGCCAGGACAAAAGCATCCAGGTAGTAGCCGCTGCTGCAGCAGAAGTGTTGGTTGTGACGAATGCGTTGGCTGCAATGCCGTTTGCGGCAAGAGCCGAGCCGGCATTAAAGCCGAACCATCCAAACCATAGAAGGGCCGCGCCCATGACAGTTGTAGGGATGTTGTGCGGCTCCATCGGATCAGTGCCAAAGCCCCGTCGAGCGCCTATAACCATTGCCACGGCGAGTGCAGAGACGCCCGCTGTGATATGAACAACAATTCCGCCTGCAAAATCGAGAGCACCCAATTGCTGCAGCCAGCCCCCGCCCCAGACCCAGTGGGCCACCGGATCATAGACCAGAGTAGCCCAGGCGAGAGAGAAAACGAGAAAGGAGCTGAATTTGATTCGTTCCACGTAAGATCCAGTGATCAAAGAGACTGTGATGATGGCGAACATGGCTTGAAAGATCATGAAGGTAAGCGAGGGAATTGAGAGGCCTTCTTTGGCCTCCATCCCAACGTTTGCCAGCCCCAGAAAGTCAAGGCCGCCGATGAGCCCGGAGATGTCATGTCCGAAGGCCAGTGTGTAGCCGTATAAGATCCATTGTAGGCTTATTATGCCCATCACAGCAAAACTGAAGATGATCGTGGAGATGGCGTTCTTCTTTCTGACCATTCCCCCGTAGAAGAGGCCAACTCCGGGTATCATGATCAGAACCAAAGCAGCACTGATGAGCACCCAGGCGTTATCAGCAGCACTGATGGCTGCATCTTGAGCTGAAGCCGCGCCTGTGAATATAAGAGATAATAAGAGAGAGCATAATAGCAGTGATCGGATTGAAAGCAATATTACCACCAATGGTTAACACAAATGCCTAATTTATAAGCGTATTTGGGAAAAATTAAGTAGAATTCATAAGAGATGTGAAAATATCTTAATTGGCTAATTTAATCGATCGAATGCGAAATCTATAACTCTCTGTCAGCCGGACTATCTTTGTGGACTGGCTTATTCTCTCTCTTGTGGGCGCTGCTGCTCTTTCTGTCACAGGCATCATTGACAAGCTCATACTGGGCCGATTTGTGCGAGATCCTCTGGCCTACCTGGTCGTTCTTGTGGTTATGCAGCAGACGCTCGTGCTCGCCATTCCTGCTTACCTCGGTTGGGGATTTGTCTATCCTCAGACTCTTTATGCCCTTATCGCTGGAGCCTTCCAGGTGATCCTGTGGACTGCGTATCTGATAGCTCTGAAACAAGAGGAGACCAGCAGAGTGGCGGCTATGGTCTATGTCTTTCCGGTCTTCGTCTTCCTGGGAGCATATCTCTTTTTAGGGGAAACTCTCGAGCTGTATCATTATTTGGGAGGAGCACTGTTGGTTATCAGTGCTCTGATGATATCTTACGGGCCCAGCAGGCAGGGCAGCTTCATCCTCTCCCCGGCATTAAAGTACATGTCAGTCTTCTGGGTCTTCACTGCAGCCTATGCTCTCGCTTCCAAGTATCTTCTCGGCTTCATGACAGAATGGCATCTCATCCTATGGTCATCTCTGGGAAGCCTTCTCACTGTGCTGCCGTTCCTGGGACGCAAGAGCATAAGAAAAGAAGCCGCTGGATATTTCAGAGGCGGAGCGTTTCTCATCCTGGCCCTTTTTGCTGATGAGCTCTTCGACCTCCTAGGCCGGGGTGCATTCATCTTCGCCTATGGCAAAGGCTCCGTGACTTTAGTCTCAAGCGTTGCGGCAATGCAGCCCTTTATCACTCTTGTTTACGTCATCCTCCTGGGGCTGTTTGTTCCGGGCCTGCTGGCTGAGGAGCTGGACAGAAAGACGATGGCACTCAAAACGGTTGCGGTGGCTCTGATAGTCATCGGCGTATATTTGGTGTCGTGAGGAATCCTGATTGAAAATGCTATAGTTTCATAGGCAAAAAGAAGAACGCCAGGCTTAAAATGCCGTACACTGCCAAGAGCATTGCTCCCTCCAGCCAGTTGGACTCGCCATCCAGAGATACGAGCGCAGAGATCATGGATGCTGCGGTGAGGGCGATCAACTCAAGTTGGTTGAACTGGAGAGTGAGGGGGCTGTTCAGGAGCAGCGAGACGAAGACCAGCACTGGGGTCACGAAAAGGGCTATTTGCAGGCTGGAGCCGAGGGCTATGGAGAGCGACAGATCCATTTTATCCTGCATTGCAGCCTGCACAGAGACCAGGTGTTCGGCCACGTTTCCAATGATTGGCACTATGATGATTCCAACGAAGAATGGTGTGAGGCCCAGGGTATCTGTGACAGCCTCAACCGATGCCACCAATAGCTCGCTCATGAGGGCAATTCCGATCATGGAGAGGCCCATAAAGGCGGTCGCTCTGCCGGCGCTCCAGGCATGAGACGGCAGGGCCTCTCTGACAGTCACTGCATTGCATTTCTCTTTAGTGCAGCTTTGCAGAGTGTAGACCACGAAGAGCATGTAGAGGATCAGCATGGCGGCAGCGGTGGTGAGGCTCAGCTCCTCCACCAGTTGGCCGTCCGGTATGTAGAGGCTGAAGAGAGAGGGCACAGTCATGGCGATCAAAGCCAGAATGGTCATGGTGGCATCGGTGTCCACCTGGCGGCGGTCGAAGATCTGCCTGCCGTTCTTGAGGCCGCCCATGAACATTGAGAATCCGAGAACCAGGAGGAGGTTGCCGAGAATGGAGCCGGTAAGCGAAGCGAGCACCAATTGGATCTGCCCGGCTCGAATGGCGGCGAGCGTGATGATCAGCTCTGCAGCATTGCCGAAGGTGGCATTGAGAAGGCCGCCTATGCGCGGGCCGGTCTTTTCTGCTAGGACTTCAGTTGCCTCGCCGAGCAGCTTGGCCAGGGGGATGATTGCCAGAGCTGAAGATGCAAAGACGAAGATCTCGTTGGTGCCAGCCCAATGGGCAAGCAGGGAGGCAGGTATGAAGAGCAACAGCAACTGCAGGGCACGCATGGGAATATCTTCGATTTGATGCGATGCTTTAAAATCCTTTGCGTGTTAACTCATATAAAATAGCGAGAAACCATTCGAAATCCTCATGTAGCATCAAGACCCTATGAAATTCAGTAATCATGTCCCGAAAATTCGTAATTACCGGCGGTGCGGGTTTCATAGGCTCTCACCTGGCCGAAAGCCTGGCCAGAGAAAATGATGTTGTAGTCATAGATGATCTGTCTACAGGCAAGACTGAAAACCTCACCGGAATCGACGTTAGTTTTCTTAAGGGCAGCATTACTAACATCAGGCTTCTCAATAAATCTTTCCAGGATGCTGATTGCATATTCCATCTTGCGGCCATAGCCTCGGTCAAGAAGAGCATCGACCAGCCCCTTTTGACAAATAAGGTGGGGATCGAGGGAACTTTGAAGGTACTGCTAGCTGCAAGAGACGCAGGTGTCCAGCGCGTGGTCATGGCCTCCTCGGCTGCAATCTATGGCAGCTCACCCGAGCTTCCCAAAAAAGAGGATATGATGCCTGAGCCCATATCACCCTATGCTATCTCCAAGCTCACCGGAGAGCACTATGCCAAAGTTTTTCAGGAGATTTATGGCCTGCAGACCGTATCCCTGCGCTACTTCAACGTCTTTGGCCCGAGACAAGATCCTTCATCTCAATATTCTGGCGTCATATCCCGGTTCATCTCAGCGCTTATTGCAGGACAAAGGCCCACCATCTACGGAGACGGAGAGCAAACTCGCGATTTTGTATATGTCAAAGATGTAGTCAAAGCCAATATTCTTGCCAGCCGCAGCGGCACAGGGATCTTTAATATAGCTTCAGGAAAGAGCATTAGCCTAAATTCGCTCGCTTTAATCATCGCAAAAATCATTGGAAAAGATGTCGATTTCAGATATGAAGCTGCAAGGATCGGCGATATCAGACATTCCCTGGCCGATATATGCAGGGCGAGGAGCCTTGGCTATTTCCCGGATTATAGCATTGAGGATGGACTCAAAGAGACGATAAACTGGTATCAAAGACAGTGACTGCCTTGGATGGAATGATCCTAACAGAAAAAATAATAATTTTATGTTTGCAGCCCGCAACAATCAAAATCAATTGATATTTTTCATTCAGTTTTTTCCGCGCTGCAGACTTAAAATCTAAATTGTTGATATAGATTATAAATATGTATCGAGTCATTCTAGCTAAATATCCATAATAATTAATTTGCATTATTTAAGAAAATTCTATGGGGACTAAAAACGAAACGAATATTTTATATATGTAAAAGATATCTATACTGTTATAGAAAGGATTACAGGAGTTGAAGCAAATGGGGCAAAGAGGGGCTTATGAAGCGTTGGTATATAAAGATGGATCCATAATTATCGCAGAAGACAGCTGTGGTTCTCAAATAGCGTCGGGCAGCGAATTCGATACGCTTCTCGCCTTTGTATATACCCTGCACAAAAATGTGCATCTATCGTGCGGCTCATATACGGCATCAACAGATATCACGCTTCCTGAGGGCGGTAGCTTAACAGCCGAGCTTGGAACCGCAATTACATTCACAGATGGCACAAAAAACATATGTCTAGCGAACCAATACACAATGATTCAGGGTTTTAAAGTAAACGTCGGTGCTATATTGATCACATCCAGTCACACGCTATGCAGGGACATAGTTGTCTCTGCTGATGGAGCGGTTTCATCTAACCTGGGCGGCGCGTTTAAAGTGCATGTCAATCCATATATAACTCTGGAGGACCATGTCTTTGAAAATTGCACTGCAATAGACTGTTGCAGACATGGATTTTTGAATGAGGGTGACCACGTCGGATCAGCAAAAGTAATAAAGAACCAGCGTTACATCAATTGCCAGGCAATCAGATGCGGCGCAACTGCAACCAACGACGATTGGTATGTCGGATTTGACCTGAACGAATGCCCCACAAACATCATGACAATCCAGGATATTCAGCTAATTAATTGCCATGCTGAAGGATGCCTGGAAAGCGGATTTCATTTAGAGCAGGCCCCATATGTTTACAATGTTCAATTCGTGAATTGCACGGGCAGGAACAACGGCCTGATCAAGACTGATAACCTTGTTTATGGTTGTGGCTTCTTTGTCAGGAATGGCTGCAAACTTGTCAATTGCGAAGCAACAGGAAATTATCAGGGAATATTCGTCGCAAAAGGGACTGCAAACAACAATGAGCCTGTCATCGTCCGAGGATGTCTGACAAAGAAGAATAACGCTAACATCTCATATAATGTTGGAGCTGCTGGGAAGGATCAAGGCTGGGGTCTGACTATTCAGGAATTGTGCAATAATGCGGACATTCAGGTCAGCATGTACCAGGATGCTGGCGTCTTGCTTGGTGGAAACATTTATAATTTACATTTGAAAGCCAACATAGCCGAAGCACAGAAGGGATACAGTTTCATCCATACAGGCACCAACAAAGTCGTCTACAACTCAGATATCGAAATTGTAGATATCAACCCATCTGGCTCTTCAGGAAGCTATAAAGGAAACGCTGGCTATTTAAAAGGGTTCCAGGATTCCAAGTTATTGATCACCTGTCTGCATGATATAGGAGGACTTGCCGATCTTGTTGAGCTTTTAAACTTGACCAGATGCAATGTTGCCCTGAATATGCGCTCTGCCGCAGCAACCGGCATTCTGGCGAGGATTGGCGGGGTTTTTAAGGATGTCAGCATCTCAGGAGAGTTTTCTGGTGGCCTGACTTGCCTGCAAACCTTTGCCGCGTCAACGGGATTTAGCGGAAATTGCACAATCAAAGACGCAACATTCCGAAACGCCATGAATGGCATCTTTGTGACAAATGATGTCGCGAACATCTCCAACTCCATGATAATCAATAAAAAGACAACCGTCATAGAGAGCACTGTCATCAATCCAGTATATGATGCCGGCGCCAAAGCATACATCATGGGCATACCAAGTCAAATAATATTCAGAAATTGCAAAGCTGCATCACCAATTGCAGTTCATACTGCGACACAGGATCTCTCAGGAACCCATACAGATGTCAATAGCCCTGACCATCCAAGATGCATCACAGTTACTCAGTCAGGGTCCGGAGCGCCCTCTGCTGGGACGATCACGATCAATGGCATCTTGGCAAATGGCGATGCAGGGTCTGAAGTTTTGAGCATGCCTTCGCGTAACTGTCTTGTCGCAGGATTTAAGTCTTTTGCAAAAGTCACTTCCATTGTGGGATTCAAGGTTGGCAATGGACAAACTTTGAGCGTCGGCATGAATGATGTATTTGGTTTGCCTTCGTCGATATTCGGGGCGGGATCGGTTTATAAATACCAGAAAGCACAGACTGACCAGACACTTCCTAAAGTTGATATCTCAAATGGAACCGTCAATCTGGCCACAATCACAAATGGAAATGATTGCACCATATGGTATAAGGCATGATAATTGAGACGTGAATAAAATGACACCCCTTGATCAGCTACGGATATTGGCATTCAAGATACTAATCAAATACAGCAATCCATATCTGAGGACTCTGGTAGCGCGTCGATACGGAGCCAAAATCGGGAAAGGGTGCAAGATCTTCTCAGTCAACTTTGGAACAGAGCCGTATCTGGTATCCATTGGGGACAATTCAGAGGTAGCATCTAATGTGGCCTTCCTGACACATGACGGGGGAATATGGGTCCTGGAAAATCAAAAACGATTTGAGGGCACAAAATTCGGTCCAATAATAATCCACGAAAACTGCTACATAGGGTACAATTCCATAATATTGCCTAATGTAGAGATTGGGCCGAACAGCGTAGTAGGCGCTGGCTCTGTTGTGACAAAGAGAGTGCCCCCAAATACCGTTTATGCCGGAAATCCTGCAAGACTGATATCCACTCTCGATCAATATCTGGATAAGTGCAATGCAAAGAATACAGGGCAAATAAAATACGAAGATAAAAAGAGGGTCTTGAGGGAGATATTTAAGGACTAGTTATAGAACTAATTTAGCGCATCATTTAACGCGCCTCAAGGATGAAAGGCCTGACTTTAAGAGCTCCCTTGCTTTTCTGATTATCATCAAGTCCTCTTGATCAAAGCCTTTTGCAATAACGATTAAGGCTGCATAAATCAATGTCACTAAAATGAATGTGCCAGCGAGCTCTATAGGTCCATCAAATAGTCTATTCTGTGAGATTATATAAACAAAAGCGCCTGTGATTAGGGATGCTGCTATGATTTTTGTATACTCCCGTGTCAATGGATGCATTCCAGTAAGCCTGTAAAGACCTATTGATAGTATTATGCTCACAATAGCAATGGAGATGGCGGATGCTATCGCAGCTCCAGTTATTCCCATGTGTTGAATGAGAACAGCATTTAGCGCTATATTTATGATACTGCCGATGACATAGCCTCTGGATATGATGCCAGTCTTTCCTATGGCTATCAAAGCATAAAAGCTGGGGCCGCTTATTGTGCTAAATATTATCCCAAGGGTCATGATCTGTAGCACTGGAGCGGCGCCTATGTATCTTGATCCGTAAAATAGGTTCAAGACGACCTGTGGGAGAAGGATGAAGATGCAGGCCAGAGGAAATGTCCCTATGAAACACCACTTGGTTGATGTAGAATATATTTTTTTAAGATCATTTAGCTTGTTTTGGCTATATAATTTTGATGCAATGGGCACATACAGAGTGCCAAGCGATGTCAAAAAGAGCATATTCAGATATGCCAACGGAGGGGCGACGTTATAAAGGCCTACTAATTGAGGTGTTTTAAAGTAGCCTATCATCAAGGTATCCGTCCAGGTGAGTACGGACATGAGCATATTGACAGCTAGAAGGGGAATTGAGAAGGACAGAAGGTCAAAGCATATCGGTCTAATTTTGACAAGCTCCCAACTGACCATGACCAGGGGCAATCTCTTCTTGAAATAAATGGAAAAAACGCTGCACGTCCCCAAAACAGAGAATATATTGGCCAGGATTGCCACATCTAAAGATGGACCGTAGAGGAAATAGGCCATCAAAAGGATCAAAAAGATCAGCGACTTCATCAGAGAAAAGTATGCGCTTGGCATGATCTTATCAAATCCTCTAAATATAGACACATATATATTTATTAGCACAGAAAATGGTATAGTGATGGCCAGCAACCTGAATGGCGTTAAAAGCTCCGGATTTTGGAAGATGTAATTCGAGATTATTGGAGCTATCAAAAAGGACAGAACTAGGAAAACCGAGCCTGAAATAAGGGCAATTTGCACAGACGACGCAATAATGTCTCTAATTTTATTTGTCTCTTCAGTTCCCCGGAAATAAGCAATATATCTCGCTGCTCCCTCAATAAGTCCCAGAGATGATACCAGTACTATGATGCTCATTATCGTGGTGGCAAGAGAGTATGTGCCATATTCGGATTGGGTTGTGAACCTGACCACCATGATCACGCTGATGAAGCCTAAAAACAGGACCAAAATGCTGGATAAATAAATGGCACCTGTGGCTCTAGCTAGTTTCATCAGCTCTGAGCTGGCAGTATCGATCATGTAGTCTTTATGCACCATGATCCGCCATCATCGTAGATCAGATTCATCTTTTTCAACTGCTCCTGATAGCTCGTGATATTATGCCATATCCTGTCTGAGTCCAGCAATCGTCCATTGACAGCTCCGCAGTATCTTATATAAATATAGCCAATATCTGGAGCGGAATGTCTCTCGATCAGATCGGCCATATAAATAGAGGACTGGATGCCACCCTGGCTGGTCAAGCGGTTTGTTCCTAAGAAGTCCGAATATATGTCAGTCCACTCTTCAGACTTTTCGTTTATCCATCTTGCTGCATAAGTCTCCTGGTCATGAACATATAGTTCGTCAAACATCTGACCATGAGAGTTCAAGGTTATCACCTTATCGATATCAAAGATTTGGTGCATCGCTCCGGCGTTGCACAGCAAGTATGGGATTAATACTGCTAGCAAGAGCAGATCAGCGCGCTTTATATGCAATCTTTTTGCCATTTCCGTCGATCCGATGACAAAAAATGGAGAAGATATTACCATCATTTGAATATATAACCGATCGATCCCATAGGCTCTGCCGATATAAGGCAGTGCCAAAGATGCTGCTAGTATAAAGAAAGATGCTATTGCCAGAAATAAGGATTCCGGATCGGGCCTCTCTGCTGAGAAGGCTGTTTTATAGCCTAACCGGTCTGCGATCATTGAAGACACACCAGCGCAAAGAAAGATCACAGTCAGCCAGGTGAATGCCACGGTTATGATCTGAGGAACCTGTTTTAGGTCGAGCCCTACTCCAAAGGCCTGTGATATGCCCACTCCTTTGGATTCAAGGTTAAACATCTGTGGCAGGCTATGATATGTCGTGGTAATGAACTCTTTAAAAGAATAAAAAGGCCCTCCGGTCACGATCACATACCAGATGATGATCATTGCAAGGAGAATTAGTAGCATGAGAGCACTTACTCTTCCCCTTATAGCTGCATCTATGGGAGAACTCCTGCAGTTAACTAAAAATTTTCTGCATCTATATTTTGCAATTATCGATCTCAATTGCATTGCCATCCAGGTAACGACGAGGATGCAAAAAAATATATATGTAGTGGAATAATGAGAAAGAACGCAGGAACATGAGAATACGATGAACAAAATGTCTCTGGCGGCCTTATCTATCTGAGAATGAAAAATCACCATCAATGAAAGGGCAAAGAACAAGACTGCCGTGCTGGTGCGTGGGTTGTACGATGCCCATATGAATCCCAGTTGGGACATGAAAAAGATCGATGCTATCATGGCCGGAAAGCTCTCCAAAAGCCTCTTGCTGATGATGTAGACTACTAATGGAGTTATTGAAAATATTGCGGGATATAATATTTTAAATAAGATTTCGGGATCGATGTTCAATATTGATTGATATACCGCAGGCAATATCGAGATGCTCAGGCAGGCGTCCAAAAGCCTGAATACCGAATCGTTGGAGTTGATCTGTTGCCACATCCCGCTCTCTATCGTCCTCAAGAAGAGGTAATACTCATTGTGGATATCAACTCCAATCAGATGATCTGACCTCAGAGCCAAAACCAACACTATGGAGATGCCGATGAGGAATATGACTGCAGGATAGTCTATCTCTCCAATCGAGCCACGAACATAACAGAGAAGGATAACATAGAGAGAGATGAAGATGAAGAGCATTACCAGAAGGGCGTTATTGGCTTTTGCATTCATCATCTGTGATCCCAGTATGCTCATTGAAATGAATATGATAGGAGGGATTAAAAGGGCCTTCTCCCTGGCATCCAGCATGGGGAGAGAGATCTCCAAAGACTTTGATCCGTCTCTCAAGCAGGAGACGGCAGCGAGGGCCACCAGAGACAGGCTCATGGTGATGACCAATGAGTTGATGGAAAGCGGCCTATCAATTGACAGGCAAGGATAAACATAATTCATGAACAAGCCTGAAAATATGATGTAAGAAAATGATAGCCCGGTTGCCAATATTAGCTTGTCCAATAAAGGTACGGATCGATTTAACCTCAGCATCCGAAGAAGCAAAGCTCCCGGCAAGACAGTCAGACATATTGATCCCAGAATCTGCCTGAGAAAAGGGATATCCAAATATATTGCCAGGTCCGTCAATATCACCATCGACACTGTCAAACCGAGGGTGTTATTGCATCTCTTGATAAGATTTAACATTGGATTCCTTTTCGCCCAGATCCGTTTATTAAGTCCAAAATATTTCCTGAGACTATGCCATTGACGGGGGTGGGCCTATCCCTCGATACATTCAAGGGCGCTTTGCCAGCTCTTCACAGCGACCTCGTAGCTGAACTCTCTCTCTACCAGAGATCTAGCGTTCCCTGCAATTCTGTCCAGTTCCGGGCTCTCCAGGGCACGAATGGCATTCTCTATTATGCACCTCGGGGAGTTGTCCTGCAGTAAGAAGCCCGTCTCGTTGTCTTTTATGTAATCGCTTATTGCACCCACGGGTGTAGCCAGAACGACTGCGCCGCAGGCCATCGCTTCCAGCATGATGTTGGGAAGGCCTTCAGTATAAGAAGGCAATATAAGCAATCTGAGCTCTTTCAGGTATTCAGGCAGATCCTGATGATTGATCCATCCGGGCATACTTACGCGGCCCAGGTTATCTTTGCCTATTGCTTCAATCATATTCTCAGCCAGAGGGCCACTGCCGCCAATCAGGAAACGACCCTGGCTAAAGTGCTTTTGCAATTCGGGTATGGACCTGGCTAGGTTCATAGCTCCCTTCTCGGCTCCGAAGCGTCCTACGTATCCCAGCAAATGCTCTCTTTTTGCGCCACCTTTGCCAACCCCAAACTCCTCCAGATCCAGAAAATGGTTGTGAGCTATGGAGATCTTGCTTTCGTACTCTTCAAGGTGCCAGTCTTTAATGAGCTGAGTTGAGAAGAGAACAATCCTATGCGAGAACCTGTAGTTGCACAGCTCCAGGAATTTCATCATCCTAAAGACCCGAGATGGATTTTTTTCAGAATCAACCCAGTTGGGAACTGATGCTGCCAGGCTCAAAATGGTGTACTTCCCGAAGATCCTGGCGACCAACAGCGGCAATAGGAGGCATTCGCCCTCAAAGAATACGAACATGTCTACTCTATTGATGATCGAGAGCACGCGATATGATATTCTTAGCTGCAAAAATATATACTGAATTATTTCGAAGATTATATTGCTTTGTGCTCTGATTGTCAGTGAGCAGCCGCAAATGTATCCTCTCTCCTTCAGCACTTCTGCCGCATCGTTTCCTGTTATGACATAGAGATAACTTGAAAGTGAATACAACACATCCACAAGATTGGATAGAGGGATTATGCCTGCTTTAGGCCTGGGAGAGGTGATTATGCAAATACGGGGCTGTCCTTCATCTCTGCTCTTCATGCCCTCGTGTCTCCTGAAATGCCTTTGGTCTCCATGTCGGCCAAATGCTGGTTTGCCGATGAGTGATGATTATCTGTTTATAAACATCTATATGCCTGCGGGCTATGGCATCCCAGGAAAGCTCCTGGCGCATTTTGCGAATGCTCTTGCTCATCTTCACCCTTAAATTATCGTCTTTCAGGAGATGAATGGTGGCCTGAGCCAAGGAGACAGGATCATTGGGTGGCACCAGGTATCCCGTCTCATTATCTTTCAGAGCTTCGCCAAAGCCTCCAACATTGGTTGATATTACCGGCTTATCGAATGCATATGCGACTTTTAACACTCCACTCTCACCACTCATGCGAGTATAAGGGAGCACAACTATGGATGCTCTCTTAAACAGGGCCGACACCTGTTCATCTGAGAGGTATTCGTTGTGGATCTCCAGTGTTGAGTTGTCGCATTTGCTGATCAGTTCCTGGTAAGGAGATAGATCGCCTTCACCGGCAATGATTGTCTTCACGCCGTTTACCTCTTTATTGATTAAGGGTACTGCACGGAGCAGGCATTCCAAACCTTTATATTTTTTTATATATCCAAAGAACAGGATACTCTTCACGTCAGGATTGCTTCCATCCGACAGTTCTTCCTGGCTGCAATTTTTAAATAGGTCAAAGATGCCATGTGGAATTACTTCCAGCATGTCCTCCTTAAATTTTCCGGTTTTAATCCAATCCATTTTATCATTCTGGGTATGGACTATGATTTTATTGCAGTTGATGAGCCCTTCGAAAAGGTTGACCACTACCTCAGCAAAGGATTCCAGGCAAAATCCTGAAAGCAGGCGTAGGTGATGTTTGGTATGTGCTATTGGATATTTGGAATTCAGTCCATAGAGCCGCATAAAGATTGGGATTGTAGGAAGCAGTGGAGTAGTGAAATGTATGATATCCGGCCGTATGTCATCAATTATTTTTATCTCTTTTGATGAGAGAAATCCTGATAGTCCATTCAGAGACAGGGCTTTTTTTAAATCTTTTACTGTGAAGCCCAGTTTATCGAATATCTTTATGATCTCAACATCATCCGAGAAGTAGCTGGTCTTGATTCCCTTGCTTGCCAGAACCACCACATCCTCGTACTTGGATACTGCGTTTGCCAGCTCTGACGTATATTGAGGCAAGCCACCCCAATCATATGGTATGACATAGAGTACTTTCATATAATACAACCACCAGAATAAACTGTTTTAAAAAAATTATAATTTAAGAAAACGACTGGAGAGCCTGACCAATCCTCTTTTCCGGCTTAAGAGTGCTGATCGGAGACATGAATGTCGTGCAATTCCGATGAAAATCATGCCTGCACCAAGCAGGATCAGCATGATAGTCGCCAGCGCTGCAAGCATCATAACCAGATCCAGATCTCCTCCGAGAGAGATGACCTTCAGCGAGTTCAGCCCCTCAACAAAGCCTGCTCCCATAAATGATATACCCGCAAATGCGAAATAATGCATCGGTTTTTTCTCTTTCAGTACTCTCATTAGATATAGGATGACATCCAACCCATGAGTAACCGGATCTTGCTTGGAGGTATTCTCTAGATCATAATTGCAGCTTATCCCCACCTCTTTGATTCTGAGGTTGTTCTCCTTTATCTGAAGAAGTATCTCTGAGCCAGCAGACATTCCATTCTCGCTGATTTGAATGGCCTCTATTGCATGACGACTGTAAGCCCTGAAACCACATTGGCTATCGCTGACTTTGACCTCATTCAGGAAGTTAGTTACGGCATCAAGCACCTTCATGCCAGCTTTGCGGTAAAGTGGTACCATTTCAGGCTTTTTGGTGATGAACCTGGACCCGATCACCAGATCATATCCTCTGCTGATGGGCTCCAGCAATTTAGGTATATCTTTTGTATCGTGCTGACCGTCTGAGTCGATGATTACCATTCTATCAGCACCCATTTTCCTTGCTTCTTCAAAGCAGCTCCTCAAAGCAGCACCATAGCCCATATTTCGAGGATGACGTACCACATGAGCATTCAGAGCTAAGGCTATCTGGGCAGTAGCGTCGATACTGCCATCATCAACGACTACGATCTTGTCTACGTAATTCTCGCAACCTCTGATCATACCGGCGATCGACTGTTCTTCATTATATGCTGGCATGGATGCTATGGTTAGCGTCATTGGCAATTACCCACCCCTGCAACTACGTGCCTTCAGTCCGATGCAAGCCCCTAAGTCCCTGCTGGCAACTCGCGCAATGCCGGGAATATTGCCATGGAAATCATTTTGCCCCACAAATATCCAACCCACATATCCGTAACAGACTCCCATTTAATTATAGATAATTGTGTACAGAATATGGATAGATGTGAACATAATATTTTTTTTGATTTGTTTCTTTTAAAAATTTGAAGCGTACATATCATCAGTTAATATCATACTAATTTTAGGTATCCGATATAAGATCGGCGAAAAAAGTGCTGCCTGCAAGCTTATTTCTGCGTAGAGTCCTGTCTGCTATGCAAAACCGTTGCAGACTACCAAACAGCAAGCTGTAGAGCATTCAGAGCGCCAGTGCATGAGAATGAAACAATGTCGGATGATCCAAATCTATGTTGGATACCTATGCAGCTTATCCCTAATGCAGGCATTGCAATATTCGTTTTAAATTAAAAAAATACGCAGAATACAAAATACATAATGTCTTAAAATATTTATTCTAAATGTGCTAAGCTGATAGCCGATGCAATCCGCAAAAAAGCTGAGTGGCTGATATCGTATCTGGCATGCACCAGCAAGAGAACATTTATTGAGCCAAAAGTTTATATTCGTTAGAAGTCAGCAACAATTAGATCCTAAAATATAGATGCTCGGAAGACTGAATGGATTCGGCTTAGGCAGAATTGAATTCAAAATGCGATAGAGGGGATAGTTACAATGGCACTCGCGAAATTGGCAATCCTTATATTAATGATACTCTCATTTCAAGTGGCACAATCTGCTACGTTGATCGTTATTTGTGGAAATAATGCATCATTTAATAGCATACAGAGCGCAATAGATGCAGCAAAACCAGGTGATACAATAGAAGTAAGCGGCGGCACATATCTGGAAAATGTATATATTTATAAAACAATTCGTATACAAGGCGTATCCAACGATTCAAGCATGCCTATCATTGACGCCGGCGACAAAGGAAGCGCTATAACACTTGCAGCTGACGGTATCCATCTGGAAGGGCTTATGATGACCAACTCCATGAACGGATCGGGAATAGAGATCGCATCCAGCAATAACACCCTAATAGGCAACAAGGCCATTAATAACAAATTTGGCATTTACGTATATAATTCAAGAAACAATACTATTGCCAATAACGAATTAATGCATAATCATTATGCGGGTATCGAACTGGATGACTCCGACCACAACCTCATATCAAATAACAACGTTAGCAATAGCTCTTATGTTACTTCCGAAAACTCCAAGGAAATAGGATCTGGCATCGTCTTTTATAATGCCAGCAATAACGAATTAAGGAATAATACACTCGAGAATAACACACTTGACGGCATAAGCATCTATGAGTCCAAGGGCAACATCATCAGGAATAATTCATTAAGCCGCAATATCGACGGCATATATGTCCTAAACTCCAATGAGACCCAAATAGATGGCAATCATATCTTTAAAAACAGAAAAACTGGCATGTTCATAGAAAGCTCCAATAATTGCAATATTTCCAAGAATACCATACAGAATCATGCAATAACCGGATTCAACATGTGGAAATGCCAGAATAATATCCTGCGAGACAACCTGATATCGGAAAATAAATGGAACTTCGATTCCGATGGATTGAATGATATAGATACCAGTAACCTTTTGGATGGAAGGCCCATATACTATCTGGTTGGAAAGTCCAATATAATCCTCGATGAGAAATCCCAAGCAGGAGCAGTCTACTGCATCAACTGCAACAACATCATCATAAAGAATCTCGAATTTAAAAACAACGACATGGGAGTGCTATTCGACAATACCACCAACTCGCTAATAGCAAACAATAGGTTCGAAGAGAATGAGGGCGGCATAGTCCTCCAGCGTTCCAATTGCAATTACATCACGAACAATGAGGTGAATGATAGCCTGGAGAATGGCATATTAGTATCCTATAGCTCGGATCATAACAACGTCTTAAAGAACGCCGTCAGCCATAGCCTGAAATCAGGCTTGGTTGTAGTGGAATCATGGAGCAATGTCCTCACAAATAACATTGTGAACAACAATAAAGATCATGGAATATCCATAAATAATTCTGGGATGAACTCCATCAAGTGGAATGAGGGAAGCCATAACGGGGACTATGGATTGTTTATCACTACCCCCAACCAAGACAATGAGATTGATAGCAACAGCCTCTCCAGCAACATGAATGATACCAGAGTTCTCCTGGAATATAGTGGAATATGCAGCCGCGAATTGGATTTTGGCGACACCCCGGATTCATTCCATACGCTGCTGGCAACCAATGGTGCCAGACATCAGATTGTCTATGGAATTCATCTAGGACAGCTCATAGACGCTGAACCTGATGGCATACCAACTCAAAGAGCGGATGGAGATGATAAAAATAACCTCGCTGATGAAGATGGCGTAACATTTGCCGCAAATCTATCCCAGGGATCTACAGCTACAGTCTATATCAATGCATCTATTCCAGGAAAACTGAATGCTTGGGTCGATTTCAATGGCGACGGAGACTTCTATGAGGATGCAAAAGAGCAAATATTTGATGATGAAGATCTGGCAGAGGGTCTTAATACGCTTGACTTCGATGTGCCTTCTGATGCATCTGTGGGACCAGCCTATTCCAGATTCAGGTTCAACATTGAAGGAGGCCTATCCTTTGAAGGGCTTGCCAACAATGGCGAAGTAGAGGATTATCTGATTTGGATTGTGGCATCCACGCAAGGTTGAAAAGAAAGGCTGATATAAACCGGCAGCAAACGTGCCTTCATGATCAATGCCTACGTTCACGGCTACCATTCGAGAGAGAGCATCCGGCTGCAGGACCAGGCCTCCACCCTAGAGGAGTTGCTGCATTCTGATACCATTTTCCCGCCGGGATCTCTCATTTTAGAGGCCGGCTGCGGCGTTGGGGCGCAGACTCTGCCTCTGGCAAAAAACAGCCCTGGAGCGATGATAGCTGCAGTTGAAATCTCGGAGGCCTCGGCATATGAGGCAAAAAAAAGGGTAGCCGCAGCAGAGCTGTCCAATGTGCGAGTTATTCAGGGAGACATATTTCATTTGCCATTCCGGAAGAGATCTTTTGATCATCTTTTTGTCTGTTTTGTTTTGGAGCACCTCCCTCATCCGGTCGAAGTGCTGCGCATTCTCAAGGAGTTCATCAAGCCAGCAGGTAGCATCACTGTAATCGAGGGCGACCACGGCTCGGCCTACTTCCATCCGAACAGCGCCGCGGCCCGGAGGGCGATAGCCTGCCAGGTAGATCTGCAGAAGAGAGCAGGCGGCAATGCAATGATCGGCAGGGAGCTTTATCCGCTCCTGAAGGCAGCAGGCTTTTCAGATGTGTCCGTTTCTCCACGGATGGTTTATGTCGACTCAAGCAAGCCAGAGCTGGTCGAGGGCTTTACCAGGAAGACATTTACAGCGATGATTGAGGGTGTGGGTGAGGCGGCAGTGGAGGCTGGGATAATTGAGCAGATGGATTTCGAGGCAGGTGTGAGGGATCTGTATCGCACGGCTGAGGAGGACGGGGTGTTCTGCTACACGTTCTTCAAAGCGATAGGGATAAACGAAGACGGCCTATCATCCCTAATTTGAAGACCTGCAGGTCCTGCACACCGAATTCTCATCGCAGCACCTGCCTTCAAGCTGCAGAGTGGAGTGCTCGATTCCAAATTCTTCCTTTAGCCTTAGCTTCAAGTCCATGATGACATCTTCCGAAGGGATGCGATTGCTGCTATCCTTCACAACATGTGCACTGAGAAGGGCATGATTAGAACAAAGATTCCAGATATGAAGATCATGCACCTCAGCCACTCCCGGAGATTGGCACATATTCTCTTCGATGACCTTTAAATTGAGGCATGAGGGCGTCCCTTCCATCAGAATACGTGCTGATGACCCGATCACCTTCCAGGATCCGGCGATGATGATTATTCCTATAAGGACACCGGCCAAGGGATCGGCCAGCGTCCAGCCGGTCTTCCAGATAATTGCGCCTGCGGCAATCACTCCTAAAGAAGAGGCCGCATCTCCCAGGACATGTAATAATGCGCTCTCAACATTTGCGTCCTTTGCATTCGCATGGTGATGCTCGTGATCATCGTCATGGTCATGGTGGTCTGCATGATGTTGATGCCCGCCCAATATGAAAGCCACCAGGAGATTCGCCCCAAGACCTAACGTAGCGATCACAAGCAACTCCATGCCCAACACCGGTTGAGGAGTCAGGAAACGATGGTACGCCTCCCATAGGATTCCTGCTGAAATCAAAGCAAGCGTTATCCCATTGATAAGCGACGCAAAGACCTCAAAACGGTGGTATCCGAAGGTAAAATTATCGGTTGGCGGAAGAGAGGACAGACGCAATGCAGAATAGCTCAGGACCAGGGCGAATATGTCCAAAAATACATGAGCGGCGTCAGACAGCAGGGCAAGGCTTCCGGTCCAAAGCCCACCCGCCACCTCGACGATCAGAATGAACCCGGTGATGGCAATTGAGATCATCAGGCGGCGCTCAGTTAATTTTGAAGGATGCGATAGCATTTCAGTATTCCTTTTTTGCTACTAAATTGTCCGTTCATATAAATATTTCCGGCCAATTCGGATCTCCCTCCAAACAGTCTCTTCAGAAGGTCTGTCGAGTTCCTTATTCGTTCCAAAAGGATCCGCTGCAAGATTGCAGAATGCTGCAAAATGATCTAGACACTTGCGATGATCTTGATTGGACTCGTTGAACCTCACCAGACTCTTGCATGCCCCTTATCCTGAGCAATGATATAAATCGCCTCAAGGAGGTAGGGCAACGCATGGCACATAATGCAATTAGGCTGAAGCCGCAAAACCTGGCAAAAAAAAATCAGACATAATCATATACACATTAATTGCCACAGTGGAGCAAATATACTGAGGAATCGAGATTTATTGGGACTAATCCCTCATTCAATCAAGCATGATTCTCTTTTCAGGCAGATTGGATCTATCGAGCAATTGACTTCTGGCTCCACGAGTAAGGCTTTAACTGAATTCACAGATGGCATCTCTTTTATGCTATCCAATATCCTTTCGAGAGATGCGATGCCAGCGGACTCTAAAACCATAAAGACATCATGATCTCCGAAGATATGATAGAGGCTCTTTATTCCGTTGACTTCCTTGAGAGCGCGGAATGCATCCTTTTCCTGACCTGGGACAGCTTTAATCAAGACGATGGCTGCAACGCCGGCATGGCGATCTTCATTAAGCTTTAACATGTCCTAACTCCCAAGAAGGTATTATCTCTTACGACGCTGCATATTCCGGATACTGGACAGATGTGGCAGTGCAATGCCAGTGATTCGAGGGAGTTTTGTCCCAGTCCAGTTCCTTTAAGCTCTTCGAGGCATCTCTCGCGCTCGATAAAATCATCCTCAGTAATGCTGTAAACAGTCCATAACCTATCAGGGAACATATTAATCATCTCCAATATCATCCTTAAAAATTGATGGGAGGATTTTAAGCTAAAAGCCGAAAGCCTCCTTCATAATCGAGAAGATCTGAGTGTTGTCGAGCTTGCCGTGGCTCACCTTTTCCGCACCCGGTCCTGAGGCCATGATTGGAACATCAACAGCAGTGTGAGTGGCCTCTTGCATCTCCGTTATGAAATCATATCTGGGTCCTGAAGTCTTGGCAGTGCCGGAGGCGAAGATCGGATCGATACTGCCTGCCTCATACTCCTCTAAATTCTCCGGCTGCAGGGCCAATCCGCCGCATTCATGATCTGCGGTTACTATTACGAGGGTCTGGTTATCATGAGATGCAAAATTCAGGGAAGCATTGACCGCCTCATCAAAGGCCAGGGTATCTGCTGCCATCTTGCTCAGATTTCTCTCATGTGCGGCGTGATCTATTCTACCGCCCTCGACCATGAGGAAGAAGCCTTTGGGATTCGTGGATAAGATTTGGATAGCTTTTTTTGTCATATCTGCAAGGCTTGGCTCGGAATCAGGCGAGCAACTCCTCTCCAGCTCATAGAGCATATGGGAACTATCAAACAGGCCCAGGAGTCTTTCAGTCTTATTGGCATCTACATCCTGAAAAGCGCTGCCATTATAGACTGCAACATATCCTTGAGACACGAATTCTGAGAGCAGATTTCTGTCATCGGTTCTCTTGCCTGATTTGCCTGCTGGATCGGTCTGATTCTTTCCGACAAAATACTGAAGTCCTCCGCCTAAAATGACCTCCAAATCGCTCTCTAAGAGCTGATCGGCGATTTCGCTCTCATTGTCCCGGTTGTCCACATGGGCATAGAAAGCTGCTGGCGTCGCATGAGTGATCCTGGTAGTGGTGACAAGCCCGGTGGAGAGGCCTGCTTTTTCAGCCATCTCCAGGATTGTGGTCAGATTCTTGCCGTCCTTTTCTCCCTGAACGGCAGTGGCGTCCTGGCCGATTACACCATTATTGGTCTTAACGCCTGATGCAATAGCTGTTGCCGCGGGAGCGGAGTCGGTCACAAAAGAGTTCGCACTGTATGTGCTGACGTAGCTGGATACTTGCATCCCATCCATAGATAATTCAACATCGCCATACTCCGAGAGATTCTCACCGGCTTTATCTATTCGAGCCAATGTCAGTTGAGGAAATCCCATGCCATCTCCGATAAGAAGAATGACATTCTTTGCGGTCTCTTGCCTTTCGATTATATCCTCAGCCATGCCTGCAGGAATTAAAGACGCAAATATGGCAAATGATAAAAGAAGGCCTATCAAGAGCGATTTGGATTGCATTTTCATAACACCATAACTGGATTGTATGGCGGCCATATATTTTTTGCCAAAATAGAATATAGATTTTAGAGAAGAATTATTCTAAAAAATAATCTATATAGATTTCAAGTGGTGGTTGCCTGAGATCCCATGAATGAAAATGCCGACATCATTGATACAGGCACAATAATATTAATTATCCAATTTTATAGCCTGCGCCCAGAACGGCTTTCTTAAGGTCTTCGAGAGTGAGTTTTTCAGTATTATAATCCACATAAGCCGTCTTCTTTGCCAGATCAACTCTGGCAGAGGCGACGCCCTCTAAATTCCGAAGGGCCTTTTCCACAGCTGAAGAACAGCCGCCGCATGCCATCCCGAGAACCTTCAGTTCCACCTTTTGATTTGCTGACATGATCTGAATCATCTCCATGTTTCCTTGATATAGTTCATGATCCCTCCAAGTATAAACTGCTTTTCCGGGCAGCGGGGACCAGGGAACATCTGCAAGGATATTTGAAAAGAGGCAAATTGGCAGTCGAAAAAAGTTTTAAAAAATTTATTGAGGCAGCAGAACCGCTGCTGCCTGAAGTGCCCAGTTGACGAATTGTTCTGGGAAGACACCTATCCAGACGACGGCTAACATCGTCAGGACAAGCGCCACTACATATCCGTTCTTCTCTGGCATCTTAGAGCCGGCCGGCTCCTTCAGATACATGTAGCTGATGATCTTCAGGTAGTAGACCAGCGACAGAGCGCTGTTGAGGATGGCAAGGACAGCTAACCAGACGAGACCTGAATAGATGGCCGAGCTGAAAAGCACGAACTTGCCCACGAATCCTGCCGTAGGGGGTATGCCCGCCAGCGCAAACATGAAGATTAGCATGCAAAACGCTGTGATGGGTGCCCTCTTGGCAAGACCTGCATAGTTGGATATGTCATCCGCGTCGGTATCGCTCCCCTTGGAGACGTTGCTTGCAACCTGAGCCGTGCCGATGAATGCTCCCGTCTTCATGAGAGCGTGGCCCAGGATGAGCAGCAAAGCGCCAGCTATTCCCAGTTGATCCGCCGGGAGCATGCCCAGGTTCAGCACATTGACCGGATCGGCTCCGTAAGCCGCTCCAACCACCACAAAGGCGATGGAGATGTAGCCTGCCTGAGCGATCGATGAATAAGCCAGGATGCGCCGCACGTTATTCTGCCAGCAAGCGGCCAGATTGCCAAGAGTCATGGTCAAAGCCGCCAAGATGGCGAAAGCGAGGTACCACTCCATTCGCAGAGCTACCAGAGCGATGATGATCACCCTGAATGCAGCGGCAAATCCCATCTTCTTGGAGCCAGCCGCAAGAAGGGCTGAGACCAGAGGTGGTGCGCCCTCGTAGGTATCAGGAGCCCACATATGGAATGGAACCAGAGCCATCTTGAAGGCAAATCCGACTATCACGAAGAGCAGAGCCACTAATGTTGCCGGGCCGAAGTCGGCCATAGAGGCTAGAGCGATATCGGCGAGTTTGGTTGATCCCGTCATGCCATATAGGAGCGAGAAACCGAAGAGCATGAAGGCGGAGGCGACTGAGCCGAAGATGAAGTACTTCATAGCCGCTTCCAGGTTCTTCTTCGTTTTGTCAAACGCTGCCAGGGCATAGGTGGACAGGCTGGCCAGCTCAAAGCCAACGAACAGGATAACGATATCAATTGAGCTGGATACAACCATCATGCCAACTGTCGCAAAGAGCACCAGGGCATAGTACTCATCTGCTCCCTTTCCAGTGTACTTGGACAGTGATGCAATCACTACCAAGAGTGACACAACCAGGAAGACCGCCTTGAAGAACTGAGACAGGGCATCTACCGAGATTGTATCAAAGAAGAACAGGGTGGGCTTGATGGCAAGGTTGCCGGCCACCAGTCCGAGTGCCGCAACCAGTCCGGCTGCGCTCAGATAGCCCATTAGTTTGCCGCTGTTCTTCATCAGAGATCCGAGCAGCACTACAAGCACTGCCAGGACAGTTAGAAGCGCTTCTCCCCAGAGGGGTGCGTAGTGTGTGAAGTCCACTTCAGATCACCCCCATCTGGGTTAAAGTCTTTACCGGCTCCATAATCTGGGTTGCCGCCGTGCCCATGATATCTGTCATCAGGCCTGGCTGGATTCCAAAGATCAGAGCCAGCACTATGATCATGGCCATGGAGAACAACTCGTAGTTATGCGGATCATGGACATTCATATACTTCTTCAAGATCGGTCCAAACATGGCTTTCTGCATGGCCCAGAGGTGATAGGCGGCGGTAGATGCCACGCTCAGGAATACCACGATTATGGTGTAGGTGGGAAGTGTGGCATATGATCCGGTCAGGACCATGAACTCTGCTACAAATCCACTCATTCCAGGCAGTCCGAGAGACGCCATGAATCCGGCCATCATCAGAACTGCAAACTTGGGCATGCGATCAGCCAGACCGCCTAAATCGGCAATGACCCTGGTGCCTACAACGTGCTGTATGGTTCCTGCAGACATGAACAGGACGCAGGTGATGATTCCGTGCGAGAACTGCTGGAACATGGCACCGGTAACTGACATCCAGGTGAATGCCACGGCTCCGAGAGTCACAAATCCCATGTGGCTGACGGACGAGTAGGCGACAAGCTTCTTGATATCCTTTTGAGCCAGCGCCATGAAGGCTCCGTAGACTATGGAGATCACTGCGATGACTGCAATGATAGTCACGAACGCCTTATCGACACTGGGCAGCATTGGCATGATCACCCTGAAGAGGCCGTAGCCGCCCATCTTAAGCAGCAGAGCTGCCAGAACCACTGAGCCGGCTGTGGGAGCCTCAACGTGAGCATCCGGCAGCCAGGTATGGAACGGGAAGGCAGGCATCTTGACCAGGAATCCCAGGAGAAGTCCCGCGAAGATGATGTTGAGCAGGCCGGTTGGGAATATGGTCTTGTCTGCTGTTGCTGCGAGAAGTGTCAGCATATCGAAGGTCCTCGTCCCATCGGGATTCTGGTAGGTGAAGTACAGGGCGAAGATCGCCAGGAGCATTACCAGGCTGGCCACGTGGGTGTAGATGAAGAACTTGATTGCTGCATAATCCTTTCTCGGTCCGCCCCACGATCCTATGAGGAAGAACATGGGGATGAGCACTACCTCCCAGAAGATGTAGAACAGGAAGAAGTCCAGTGATGTAAAGACTCCGAGCACTCCCACTTCGTTGAGCAGAAGCAGGGCGAAGTACTGATTGGGCTTCTTTGTCTCTCCCCAGGAGTATATTATCACCAGTATTGATACGATGGTTGAGAGCAGGACCAGAGGGAAACCTATGCCGTCAACGCCAACGGTGTACTTGACGCCGATTGATGGAACCCAGTTGTAGCTCTCAACGAACTGCATTATCTTGGAGGTTTTGTCGAACTCCGAATACATTTGCAGGGATAGGGCTAAAGGTGCGAGCGAGGCTAGTAGGGCCACGAATTTAGCTTTGCTTCCCGCAAAGAAGGACACCACTGCTCCCAGAAGGGGAATGGCGATCATCAGCGAGAGCGCGTTTGAAATCATACCAGGCCCACCTCCGTAGCCAGAGCAATTACAACCACCAGCACCACAACTCCCAGCACCAGAGCAGCGACATAGTTCTGAATTATGCCGGTCTGAACCTTTCTTACATGCTGTGCGAATCCCATGACCCAGGCGGACAGCCAGTTAAGCCAACCGTCTACAAGCTTGATGTCGATCATATTGCAGATCAACGCTGTGCCATAGACCACTGTCTCGGCAAACCAGCCGGTCATGATCTCATGCTGATAGTATCCCTTGAGCAGCATCTTTCTGATGGGATCCTTGTCGCCAGTAACCTGGCTTGCATCGAATTTCTTGATTTTATCCCAGTAGAAGAGCCCAGCCAAGAGAATGCCGCCAATTGCCACAATATATGGCAATATCTGAATGTACCATGGCTCTCCACCTGCTTCTTCTCCTTCTCCTGCAGCCCCTTCACCCTCAGCGGCAGCACCCTCCGCAGCCTCGGCACCGTGCTCGCCCAGGAACTCATGACTGCCGATGGCAGCCAGATTGGCGAAGTCGATATCGTAATGCTCGAAGTTGGAATCAAGGTAGCTGTAGAAGTCATCCTGAGCTGCAAAGCCGAACCCGAAGGCAAATACAGCTAAAATCACCAGCGGCCCAATCATGACCATTGGAGACTCGTGCTTGCCGTAATCGGATCTCTCCTTTCCTGTGAAGACTGAGAACCACATTCTGAAGGTATAGATAGCAGTCAGAACTGCAGCCAGGACCAAGAAGATGTAAGGCAGGAAGTTGATCATGGTGCCGTACTCGTAGGCGATCAATATGATCTCGTCCTTGGAGAAGAATCCCGTGAACAATGGGAATCCTGCCAGAGATAAGGAGCCTACGAGCATGGTGTACATGGTCCATTTCATATACTTGCCGACGCCGCCCATCTCTCTCATATCGTTTGTGTTGACTGCGTGAATGACTGATCCGGCGCCGAGGAAGAGCAGTGCCTTGAAGAAGGAATGGCCGATCAGATGGAAGATGGACACCCCTACAGCCATAGATCCTACTGCCGCACCTACTCCAAGACCCGCCATCATGAATCCGAGCTGAGAGACGGTCGAAAAAGCCAGAACCCTCTTGATATCAAAGGCCGTAAGTCCCATTGTTGCTGCAAAGAGAGCTGTGAATGCGCCCACTGCTGCAACAGCCGTGAGGCCGTAAGGTGCAGCGTAGAAGAGCGGGAACATCCTGGCGACCAGGTAGACGCCTGCTGTAACCATTGTCGCAGCATGGATCATGGCTGAGACGGTCGTTGGGCCCTCCATAGCATCGGGAAGCCAGACATGCAAGGGGAACTGACCGGACTTGCCCACTGCACCGCCCAAAAGTCCGAGGGCGATGAGGGTCAGTTGGTCTGCCGGGATCTGGGCGATGTGAGCATAGATCACCGGGAACTGCAAAAGGTATTCTCCGGGCTTGAGAGCGAGGTTCAGGCTTGCCATATTATTGTATAACAGAATTATGGCGGCCAGGAAAAAGACGTCGCCCACGCGAGTAGTCAGGAAAGCCTTCTTGGCAGCCGCAGCCGCAGATGGCTTCCTGTACCAAAAGCCGATCAGGAGATAGGAACACAGTCCTACCAGCTCCCAGAATATAAAGAGCTGGAGAAGGTTATCGGCATAGATCAGGCCCAGCATTGAAGCGGTGAAAAGAGCCGCCTCGGCGAAGTATCTTGCTGCGCCCGGATCACCATTCATGTATCCATTGGCATAGGTGTGAATCAGAGTAACCACGAAGGTCACCATGAGAAGCATCACTAACGCCAGCGGATCAATCAGTATGCCTATATTAAAATTGGCAAACCATGGTATTGACTGATGTATTATCTCATTGGGATAGGTCTCAGAGAATATCCCCAGAGATACAATCAGCGCGCCAAAGGTCGCCAGAACGGTAAGGAAACCTCCGCCTCTGGGCAGATGCCAGCCTATGAAAAGGCATAGCAAGAAGGCCAGTACAGGAAGTGCCACAATTAGGTATGCATAATCAGCGTACATTCCTTACCACCTCATAGCGTTGATGTTGTCCAGGTCTATGGTTCCATACAGCCTGTACAGCGAAATCATTATCGCAAATCCGACGCCTGCTTCAGCTGCTGCCAGCGCAATGGAGAACAGGGCAAAAACCTGGCCGTTCACATTGGACTGATTGGCCGAGAAGGCGACGAGATTGATGTTGGCGCTATTGAGCAAGAGCTCGATGCACATCATCAGCTTGATACCGTTCTTTTGAGTAACAAGACCGTACAAGCCGATGGAAAACATCAGAGAAGCCAGCAATATGTAAAGCTCCAACGGTATCATCGGTAAATCTCCCTCCTTGTCATATGTTGTCGCCCTCCTCAGGCAACCTCCTTTCGTGCAACCCACACTGCACCAACCAAGGCAGCCGTCAATACCAGGGCTAGGATTTCAAAGGCAAAGACGTAAGAGGTGAAGATCTCAAATCCCACGTCTCCAATGCCGCTTTCCGGCATCTTCATTCCTTCTTGGGGCACATAGCTCGACGGCTGTTTTTCGCTTGTTCCCCAGTCAGACAGGGAGAGCGAGGCGAAGAGAGCCGCCAGGAAGGCCAGGGTAATGATGATTAGCTTAAATTTCGCCATGGGATTCCTCCACAATCGTCTTCTTTGTGAGCATCACGGCGAATAGTATCAAAACTCCGATGGCTCCGATGTACACCAGAATCTGAGCAACACCAACGAAAGTGGCATTGAGGGTGATGTACAGAGCTGCTACGCCAGCAAAGCTTCCCAGCAGGTAAAGAGCGCTGTGAACTATATTCTTAGCGTAGACGACAAGAGCCGATAGCAGCACGATGATAGCTCCAATGGTCAGGAAGGCCAAAAGCTCAATGACAAATCGTATGTCATAAGCGAGTAGCTTATCCAGGACTGTTTGCGACCAGGGCGAGAGAAGTACAATCAGCGCCAGGCCACCGAAGATTACACCCAGAGCTAAAAGCAAGACCAATAGCTCAAAGATTGTGCGAATAACATTTGCACCTGACTTTTCAGACATCAGGCAGCACCTCCTTCCTTAGGCTTGGCCGCTGCTGCGGTTGCTTTTTTCTTGGCTGGGCCTTCTTTCGCGGCGCCCTCTTTAGCAGCAGCTTTCTTGGCAGCAGCCTTCTCGGCAGCAATTCTCTTGGCCTCGGCCTCTAAGTCAGCCGCCTCTTTAGCTGAGAACCTCTTGGTTGACAGGAAATCAGGACCTTTTATGATATCCTCTCTCTCCCATCCGGCCATAATGACTTTCTGGCCCATCTTCAGGCATTCCACGGGGCACTCGTCCACGCATAGCCCGCAGAACATGCATCTTCCATAATCTATCTGCGGAAACTGCATCTTCTTGTTCTTGAGGGGGTTTCCGAATTTGAAATGAACCATCTCAATGCAGCTATTGGGACAGACTCTGGCGCAAGAGCCGCAACCGATGCATATGGTGGCATTCAGCTCGTGAATGCCTCTCTCCGCGGCAGGAAGCTCCATCATTACTTCTGGATAAAGCCTCGTGACCTCGATCTCCCGCGTGGCGATCTTCAAAGGCCAGCTGAAGTTCTTAATCATCTTTCTCTTCAACATCTTTTCGCCACCTCATGCAAAGTAAGACCCGATTATGACTGCCCACCCCAAATTCACGAGGGAGAGCGGCAGCATCCATTTCCACCCTAGGTCAGTTACCTGATCGATTCGCAACCGGAAGAGCGAGGCCCTGATCAATATTATGAACCATATGACGATGATTACCTTCATGAGCAACCAGATCATGGGCGAGATTATATCCAGAAGTGGTATGGGTATTATCGGCCCATTCCAGCCGCCCAGGAATAAGAGCGACATCAGGATGGATCCCAAAAGGAAGTTGTTGTACTCCTGGAAATAGAGCAGACCCCATCTGATTCCGCTGTACTCAGTACTGTAACCGCATATGATTTCTTCCTCTGCCTCGCTCTGATCGAATGGAACCCTTCCGAGATCAGTGACAAGGGCAATTATAAAGATGATAAATCCGAGTGGCTGGGCAAAGGCGTACCAGACTGTCTGGCTCTGTACGATCTCCACCAGATTGAGGCTGTGGGCCATAACGGCCACTGATATGACGCAGACCCCCATGGGAACCTCATAGGCAATCATTCTTGCAACGCCTCTGAAGCCTCCCAGGATGGAGTACTTGTTGTTGGAGCTATAGCCTGCCATGAAAACAGCAATGGACATAATGCTCAGAGCAGCTTCCACATAAAACGCGCTGATATCCATGTTGGCGACGACTAGGGGGTAATCCTTGCCTCCGATATGCAGTGCCCCGAATGGTATTGCCGCAGCCACAAGCATTGTACCAGCCGACGCGATAATAGGAGCCCATACATAAACGCCTTTGTCAACGCCTGCAGGAATCACATCCTCCTTCGTAAACAGCTTGATGGCATCGGCGCCTAGCTGAAGTATACCCCATCTTCCGCCAACGCGATTGGGACCAAACCGGTTGCAGAAATCGCTCATGACTTTTCTGTCAGCCCAGATCACCAGCATGGCACCGACGTTGACCACGGCAGAAAGCACCAATGCACCTATTATGCCTATGATCAGGGCGAATATCGCCGGCTCCTGGGCGACAAATTGAGTGATGATCTCTATTATTCCGTCCAAATCCACTCCCTCCTACCTGTCCGATTCAGATGGGCAGCCGTCCATGCTTCCGGCTATTGCCACCGCATCTGCAATGTAAACTCCTTCCAGAAGCGGGGTCAAGGTCTGGAATGTAGCATAGAATGGCCCTCTGACCTTTACACGATAGGGCTTGTCGCCGCCATCGCTGATGACATACATTCCCATCTCGCCTCTGGGATCTTCGACCCTATTGTAGGCCTCTCCCGCAGGAATCTTCTTGGGGATCTTTGCCTCAGTTCTGATCGGCCCGGAGGGGATCTTGTCAATGCATTGCTCGATGATGCGAATGCTCTGTAGTATCTCTCTCAAAGTGCAGTCGATCCTGTCAGCGGAATCTCCTCTGGTTCCAGTTACGATATCGAAGTCCAACTCAGGATAGACGAGGTATGGATCCTCTCTTCGCATATCATAGGGCACGCCTGCTGCCCTCAGCACTCGTCCGGCGCATCCCAGACGCTTGGCAGTCTCGGGTGAGATAGAACCAATATTTTCCATTCTTGCATGGTAGATCGGATCCTGAGCAAACAGCTCGAGGAACTCCTCTGTCCTGGACTTCATGTAGGGCAAAACCTTTCGGCATTGATCTGCGAAGCCTTCAGGAAGGTCGTTTCTAACGCCTCCAAACCTCACAAAGGTGTGAGTCAGCCTGGCACCAGTAACGCTCTCAATCAGAGAGACTATCTTCTCTCTGTCCATGATCATGTACTGCCAGGGAGCAAAGCCGACTCCTGCAATCAAGGTCAGGAACTCGCCAGTTCCTATCAGATGGCTTTGAATTCTGGAGAGCTCTTCCAAGATGACGCGAATGTACTGCGCCCTCTCCGGGATCTCCAGTCCTAAGATCTTCTCCACTGCTCCGCAGTAGCACTCGTTGTTGGAAAGGCTGGCCACATAGCACATCCTATCTGTGTAGGTTATACCCTGAAGCCAGGTTCTGTTCTCCATGATCTTCTCGATGCCCTTGTGAATATATCCGACATCGAGGAAGGCCTTCTTGACCCTCTCGCCTTCCACCAGGATATCCAGCAGGAAGGGACCGGGAACCATGGCATGCTGTGGCCCGAGATGCATGATCATCTCTGAGTCGGATTTAATCTCTCGCTCCTCTCGCTCCCGGAAAGTTGGATATTTGGGATGTTCCGTCACCACAGTTCCAGCCTCGATCTCAGCAGGCGTTGGTGGGAAGGTATATTCCGTATAGCCCTCCGCAGTAGTGATCGCTACAGCCCTCTCTCCGGTAGTCAGGTCCGGATAGCCTTTATAATCCTTCCTCCAGGGCCAAGCCCCCACAAGTGGATCGGATAGAAGCAGAGGATATAGCTCCGGGTGTCCCTCGAAGTTGATGCCGAGCATCTCCCATATCTCACGCTCATACCAGCCTGCATTCCAGTAGAGGCCGGTCATGGATTTAACAGAAGGATTGTCTCGAGGTGTTTTGACCTTAAGCATAGCCACAACCTGATGGGCTCCGTGGCTTGCCATGATCTCCACAACCTCCATCTCCTTTCTGGCGATCCAGTCTACTCCTGCCGAACCTGAATAATGGTCGAAATTGAGCTTGGCTGTCAGGTGTTTGCAGACATCCAAGATCTTCTTGGAATCAATTGTGGCCCAAAGCCTCCGGTCCGATTCCACTCTGGAGTCAAGAACGGCTCCAGGGAACGCGGACTGGATTGAGCTTAAGACCTCGCTTGCATTTGTCAAGAAAAGATCCCTCCTTTAGTAGTCCCGCCTGTCCTTGCGCTGCTTGATCTTTTCCTGAAGATTGATGAGGCCCTCTAGGAACTGCTCGGGCCGGGGTGGACAGCCTGGGATGAAGACATCAATTGGGAAGTGATCACCGGTATTCTGGACTATGTTGTAGGAATCGTAGAAAGGCCCACCCGATATGGCACACTCGCCAATGGCGATACACCATTTAGGCTCAGGCATCTGCTCCCAGAGATTCTTGAAGACCGGTAGGTACTTTCTGGTCAGGTAGCCGGAGATGATCATCACATCGGTTTGACGTGGTGTGTTTCTCGGGATGCACCCAAACCTGTCGCTGTCGTAGGGTGCAGCTCCGAATACGAACATCTCCACACCGCAGCACCCCATCGGCTGCATCAAAAAGTATACCGAATTCTTTCTGCCCCAATTAAATATATTCTTTATGGGTCCCATTTCGATTATCTGATGGATCTTCTCCGTAGTTGTGAACCATACTTCGGCCACTGGCTGGCCAAAGATAGTCCACTTCTCAATCTCCTCATCGATTGCTACGGGCACAGGTATGACATCGCTTAGACCCAACGCAAAGCCTCCTTCTTGATAGCATAGATAAGTCCTACCAGCAGTACCACGATGAATAGGAGCATCTCGAAGACGGCGTAATTCATGAATCCATTGACCATGAACTCCTGCATGGCCTTATTCGCGTAGACATAGATCCAGGGGTATAAGAATAAAACCTCAACATCGAATATAACAAAAACGATTGCGAAAAGGTAGTATTGAACGCTATACTGGATCTTGGCGTCGCGGATAGGCTTTAGCCCACCTTCGTATATCGATAGCTTTTGGCGCTTTGGCTTATTGGGCGCTATTACCTTAATAGCAGCCAGAGCAGCAATGGGCACTATAGCTCCCATTATCAAAAATATAATAAGTGGTATATAATTAACCACTGCCATCGGTTCGCCGGCCATTGTTTATCCTCCGTAAAAGCTAAACATAAGGCCTGGTATAAAAGGTTTATGAGAAAAAATTTCGCGTTGCATAAGTTCAATCACAATTTTCATGGACTATCTGAAGAATATTATCATCATTAAGGTGATTAAATGGATGTAGTACACCAACTGCAGATTGAATCGGTAATGAGCGTCGATACTCTTGTAAAAAGGATGAGCCATTGCGGATTTGGAGCAAGAAGGCTCTCGGAGGCTGTGGCCATTTACGAAAAGATGCTCTCTGGAGATTTTACCAAATTCCTGACCATATCCGGCGCGATGGTCCCGGCTGGAATGAGAAATATAGTCTCAGACCTGATCAGGAAGGGGCACGTCGATGTGCTGGTGATCACCGGAGCCAACCTGGTCCATGATATAATCGAATCATTCGGCTGCCACTGTCTGGGCACGCCCGAATCAGACGATGCCGCTCTCCGAGCTGAGGGCGTAAGCCGAATCTATGACGTATTTCTTCGAGACCAGGACTTTGCCGCCTTTGAGGATCTGATGCAGAGAATCTTGCCCGAAACTGATAAGATCCTCTCCGGGAGGGAGCTGATGGCTATTCTGGGAAGCCGGATAAAGGACGAGAGATCCATCCTGCGCTCCGCCTTCGACATGAATGTGCCGGTATTCTGCCCGGCTCTGCCAGACTCCATGATTGGGCTGCAAGCCTGGATGTTCAGCCAGACAAAAAAGCTTACTGTAGATGCTTTTGCCGACATCAAGGAGATTGTGGACATCTGCTATGAATGCCCAAGATCGGGGATTCTGATAGTGGGAGGAGGAGTTCCCAAGAATTTTGCGCTTCAGTCAATGCTCCTCACACCCAACAGTTTCGACCTCGCGATCCAGCTTACAACTGATACTCCTGAGAACGGAGGCCTATCAGGTGCTACCCTTTCCGAGGCCGTCTCCTGGGGAAAGATTTCAGAGAATGCAAGATTCGTCACAGTCTATGGAGATGCTACCATCACACTGCCCATGCTAGTAGCGGCAACCCTGGAGAGGTTAAACCCTGAAGATGCCAAATGATCGATAAATCATCAAAGCAAATGATAATGAGATTCATTGGTCTGCAGGATCTGACGAAAATTGAGACCAAGGGCATGAGAAACCTGTACGTGAGCTGCGTGGGCTCTCATATGTGGGGCATGAACAACGAACAGAGCGATATCGACCTTGTGATGATCTACATCGCATCCACCAGGGCAATCCTGCGAGGGGAGAATTTCCCTTCCACCGTCCGCCAGCAGATTGCTCCAAGAAATGGAGAGATTTATGATACGCTGGGCTGGGAGATTGGGCACCTCATAGATCAGCTCATAAAGGGAAACATCAACGCCATCTGGTATGCTACAAGCCCCCTGGTCATCAAGCCTTCAGGAGTTCAGGAGGAGCTATCGGATCTTGTGCAGTCCAACCTCTGCCGGCAGACATATCACTCCATAAAAGGGATGGCGGAAAGCCAAATCAAGTCTGATGAGACGCCTGAAAAAAAGCCCAAAATTCCAGGCAAGGGCTACAGGACGGCCCTGAGGACTATAAATTTCGGAATAAAGCTCCTATCGGAAGGCAGGATCTGCTTTGCTCCAGTCTTGCATGCTCCGTCATCCGAAGAGGTCATGGAGAGAATGGAGCAATTGGAGGAGGCATATCTGAAGAGCCCTCTGCCGGACAGACCTGATGAGGAGGCTTTTCGGGAGCTTCTCCTGAAACTGAGGATGGAGGAGATGACCGAAAAGAAACGTGATCAAAAATTAAAAATCAGTTGAGGGGATCTATGTGGAAATCATTGTAGGCATAAGCGGAGCATCAGGTGTGCAGTACGGCATTCGCCTCCTGCAGGTGCTGCAACAGAAGGGCTGCACTACCCATCTGGTGATTACCGACTCGGCTGCTAAGATTATTGAGGTTGAGACTGACCGGCTTAAGAAAGAAGTAGAAGAGCTGGCCGACCACGTCTACCAGCCCCGCGATTTTGCCGCGCCGTTTGCCAGCGGCTCGCATCTCTTCGACGCCATGGTCATCATCCCCTGCAGCATGGGGACGCTCTCTGCTGTGGCCTGCGGCTCATCGGACACGCTCATCGCCCGCGCGGCTGACGTCTGCCTCAAAGAAAAGAGAAGGCTTGTAATGGTGACAAGGGAGACGCCTCTGAGCCTTGTGCAGTTAAGAAATATGGTCGTTGCTGCGGAAGCTGGAGCGGTCATCCTGCCGGCCTGCCCGGCATTCTACTCACGGCCCAAGAATCTGGATGACCTGGTGGATGTGCTGGTTGGAAGGGTCCTGGACCTGCTCGGTGTGGACAACGACCTATACCGACGCTGGAACGGAGACGGCTGATGGACGACTATGGAAGGAAATGCTTATAACCGTTTGAATCAGAGCGATGCCTTGGTGAATTGAATGAAGTGCGCGCTGTGTCTTGTTGAGAAGGAGACGGTCCCCGTCAAGCTCAATTTGGCCACTCTTAAAGGCCCCAAGGACGAAGTGTTCAATATCTGCAAGGAGTGCCTGGATCTGGCACATCAGGCATATCTCGATAAGGATTTCCTGGCAGTCAAGGCGGGATCCGATGCTGCGCCCCATGGCGCACACGGGGATGCGCACGGAGCGCATCACTGATCCTGATTTCAATTTTCTCATGAAATCCATCTTCGACCAGGAAAAGGTAAGGGCTGTTTTTTCCTCCTGTTCAAAGGAGTGCGATGTACTCATCGCTCTATTGGAGATGGCGGTTGCTAACTGGGATGACGTGGAATATGTAATGGATGGCAGGCCGCGCATAGGAAGAGAAGGATGGCATGCTATCTATGATCTATTCTGCAAATTCAATGAGGATCATCCGGGGGAGTGCACATTTCCGGGCGGGCTGTGGCTCTCTATGGGATTTTTAAAGGATGAGAATCTTGAGCCCTGGGAAGTCGATAGCTCGGACATGAAATTTGCTCTAAAAAGAGAGAATGGATAGCAAGCAATTCTCACTCTGTCGCCAGTGGTTTGAAGATTATGCGGCAGGCTTTCACTGCCCGGATGGAGAGGCAAAAAGGAACATCGACCTCAAGCTGCAGCATACATATCGTGTCTGCGAAAACATTAAACGAATAGCCGGGACTATTGGAATTAGGGGCATAGATCTGGCTCTCGCCGAGGTCATAGCTCTCTTTCACGATGTGGGCCGATTCGAGCAGCTGAGGGTCTACGGCACATTCAATGACAGGATTTCTGCAGATCATTCTAAAATCGCCATTCAGGCCATCAATAGCTCCGGTGTGCTCTCATGCCTTCCCATCCGAGAAAGAAACCTAATTCGAAGATGCATCTGGTACCACAACAAGTACCAGCTCCCGGACTCAGATAGCGCCGACTTCTTGCTCTATTCAAGATTGATCAGGGATGCCGACAAGCTGGACATATTAGGCGTTGTCCTGGAGCACTTTGAGAAGAGAAAGAAAGAGCCCAATCAAGCTATGGACTTCGGGATGATTGATGAACCGAGGCCCTCGCCAGATGCGATCTCGGACGTGATGCAGGGAATGATGGTGAGGATTCCAGGAATGAGGACGTTCGAAGACATGAGGTTGATGTACTTGAGCTGGATTTTTGATATCAACTTTCCCTTCACCATTGCCTCAATAAAAGATTCCAGCTATCTGGAAAGACTGATGGATAGCCTCTCAGACGATAAGGAGAGCCTTCAGGCGAAGGACTTTTTGCTGAAGTATCTCGAAAGGAGAGGCGAGGTGTACATTTGAGCAATGGCTGTATCTTTATCTTGCAGCACGTACCACCATTATTTTACCTCAGAAGGAAAGCATGAAATCAGAGGAGATATAAAATGAGAAATATCATAATTTCAGCTTTGGCCTTGATTGCCCTGACATGCAGCTGCTGCTCGCTTGAGCCAATTTCTATCAGCCAGGATAGCGGCATGTCAATTCTGGCCAACGTAACATCCAGTCCGGACAACCTGTCGGAGACCAATAGCAGCATCAACCAGAGCCAGTCCAACCAGATGGCAACCGGGAGCAGCGATCAGAGTGGCAGCTCCAAATCGGACCTATGGAGCTGGGGGACTATTCCCGCAGGCTACGAGCTGAATAAAAACGGCACCCTGACCAAACTGACTGATGAAGAATGGAAGCCATCAATTTGAAGAGGTGGATGAGTAGATGCAGGGGCGCATGAAAGGCGTAGCATTGATGCTTGCGGTCTGCGCCGTCGCTCTGCTCATGGGATGGCACTATTTTTCCGGTACACATTATGACATGGTTTCCGGCACAGCGCCTGCAGTCGTCAGCGGAGAAGAATGGGCAGTATCAGAGGATGGAATTTTGAAGTATCAAATTGCCACACCTCAATACAACATCAGCCCGTCCTGGATTGACGGCAACAGCACTGTATCGCTGGTCCGGTTCGATAGCAGGATGACGCTGATGTCTGCTCTCCTGAGAATTCCATTGAAAGGGACGAATGCTCAAGGAAATGGCAACGGCAATGAAAGCATTCCCGGAATAGTGCTCCTGCCCGGAGCCACTGTCAGCAAAGAAGCGGAACAAGGGCTGGCCAGACACCTGGCCGATCTGGGATATGCAAGCATTACTTTGGACCAGAGAAATCTGGGGGGCATAGATCCCCAGGGCGATCTGCAGATGTTCTTGAAGGGAGTGGAGCCAACCGAGCACAAGATGGTCTACGATGCTCTGGCTGGAGCTGAGATACTGCGCCGCCAGCCTGAGGTAGATCCGGAGCGGATCATCTATGCAGGAGAGAGCAATGGAGGGCGGTTTGCAATCATTGCCTCTGCTCTGGACGAGGCTTGTAGAGGCGTCCTGGCCATAAGCACCTGCGGTTATGGAACGGATCTAAGAATAGCCTCGGCTGGAGAAGATGCGGACAAGCAGGCAGCTCGCTTCTACCGGTCCATCGACCCGGAGAGCTACCTGAACCTGATACCTCCAAGACCACTGGTAATGATCCACTCCAGAAATGATACAGTTGTATCATACCAATTAGCAGAGCAGACCTATCGTCTTGGACTGCAGCCGAAGAGATTGCACACGGTAGGATGCAGCAGGCACGGATTCTGCCCGGAGATGGACGATGCTTTGAAAGAAGAGCTGGCGAGGATGATACGAAACTGAACACTTTCGCTACACGCGGCAAATATTTATTATCTCAGGACGACAATTGCATTGCAAGAGTGTGAGTTAATAATGAAACCCACATGAGCACGTTGCTCATGCAAGAAGTATGAAAAATTGATATAATCGCTAAGCTATTTAATTGCTTGATATGGGCGGTGAAGGCAGTCCGCCGTTTAGGGGCGTGGACCTCGTTA
>Ga0074195_1001066_pt1 | contig 42875 bp, 39 predicted proteins | sample EPASupsiteHSE623_FD_64525 | JGI IMG/M metagenome (GOLD analysis project Ga0074195, IMG submission 64525) | Bioremediated contaminated groundwater from EPA Superfund site, New Mexico - Sample HSE6-23 | ecosystem: Environmental > Aquatic > Deep subsurface > Groundwater > Contaminated ...
CATGCTGGTATTGGCTCTCAACCTCATCAATATTTACATGAGCATCGGCCATCGCGTCGAATCCAAGCTCTATGCTTCGCTGTGGTATATCATAGGCTCAGTCATGTGGATGCCATTGCTCTATTTCATCGGCAATGTCATGTGGAATCCGCCGACCGGAGCCCTGACCGGGATAAACGACACGATCTTCAACTGGTTCTATGGTCACAACGTACTGGGGCTATGGTTCACGACGGGCCTCTTGCCGGTGATTTATTACATCGTCCCGAAAGAAACGCGAACGCCTCTCTATAGTCATTTTCTTTCCCTCGTGGCTTTCTGGGGCATCATCTTCTTCTATACCGGTGTAGGCGCTCATCATCTGCTTTGGGCGCCCATCCCTCCTTGGCTCAAGACTATCGCCGTCGCCGAAAGCATCGGCATGATCCTGCCGGTCGTGGCGTTCATGATGAACATATTCTTGACAATGCGCGGCAACTGGAATCGATTCATGACGAGTATCCCGCTTCGCTTTGTCATTACTGGTTGGGCGGCTTATATCCTGGTTTCCTATCAAGGATCCCACCAAGCGCTCGTGGGGATCAACTTGCTAACCCACTTTACTCAGTACGTCCCCGGGCATGCCCATCTCGCCCTCATGTTTTTCGCCGCTTCAACGATCATGGGAGGGATGTATTACGCCATCCCGCGCATCTTCAACTGCCAAATCTACAGCCGCAAGCTCGCCAATGTCCAATATAGCATGTATGTGATCGGATTCACCTTCTTTTTCGGCGGCTTCCTTCTGACAGGTTTAGTGCAAGGGACCGCTTGGCTCCATCAGGGTTTGCCAGTATGGAGCGTTTTGCCCGGCCTTTCGCCCTACATGGCCATGCGAGCTTCTGGAGGGGGGTTGATCGTCATCAGTTTCGCGATATTCTCGTTCAACATTTTCGCCACGGTTTTGCGGCGAAAACGCGCCCGCCGTCCCGAGGCGCTTTTGCAGGCCTCTGTTTCGCCGGCGCCCGCATCCGGACGTTAAGGAGGAATCGCGATGAAAATGACATTTCGCACGACGGTCATAGGCGGCGCGCTGGTCTTTTTCGCGGTCACGACGGCTGTCGTCTTCATCCCCAGTTTTGTGTGGGATCCACCGCAGACTAGGGTGGCGCATCCCTATACCCCCGAGGAGGCGCGAGGCCGCGAGGTCTTCCTCTCCAATGGCTGCAATTACTGCCATACGCAATACGTGCGCGAGGAAGACACCGCCATGGGTCCCGTTTCGAAGGGTGGCGATTACGTATTCGACAACCCCATGATTCTAGGTTCGGAACGAACTGGCCCGGATCTCTCCTATGTTGGCCGCAAACGAAGCAAGGCATGGGAAATCGCGCACTGGAAAAACCCCCGGCAACTTTCGCCGCTTTCGATTATGCCCAATTTCAGCTTTCTGCCCGACAAGGATCTGGAAGCCATGTCCTCCTATCTTTTCGCTCTTGGCGATCGAGTCGCAGGAGCGCGCATGATACAACCTCCGGAATCCTACGCGGGCACTGTCGATCCATTGAGTTATCCGGCAATCGCGGCTGTCCCGAATGATCCCTCGCCTGGCTGGACGGCATGGACAGCGTCCAAGCTGCAGGAAGGCAAGGAATTGTACGTTGAGAATTGCCTTACCTGCCATGGAGCGGCGGGAAATGGCCTGGGGAGCTACGGCGGCACGCTTTCGGTAACCCCGGCCGATTTTAAGCAAGCGCCATTTCGGAATATGCCGGACGATCAATGGTTCTGGCACGTTTCGGAAGGCATACCGGGAACCGTCATGCCCACCTGGAGAGCGAGCCTCACCGAGGATCAGCGCTGGAAGGTCATTCGATATATACAGCAAATATTCTCCCGCCCGATGATGCGCGATCCTGATGAAGGCGATCCTGCAGGCACTTACGCAGGCCTCACCAACCCCTTGCCGCTGACGGTCGAAAACCTCGAAGCTGGCAAGTCGACCTTCACGCGGGAGTGCTTGGTCTGCCATGGCGCGGCGGGAACGGGGAAAGGCCCCTATCGGGAAGGCCTGCAACCTTCACCCCCGGATTTCAGCGACGGTAGCTACGGGACGCTCAAGGATCCTTCCTACACCGACGCCGATTACTTCTGGCGCATAAGCGAAGGGTTGCCATGGAGCGCGATGCCCGCCTGGAAGTCACAGTATTCCGAAGCAATGCGGTGGGAACTGGTGCACTATATCAGGGTCAACTTTACGCAAACCGAAGCACGCCCCCCGAAAACGGAACCCATGGCCGATTACCCCGACCTGTATATAAAAGCCTCCGTGCCAAAATCCGCTTCGTTCGAACGCGGGAAGCTGATCTATCTCCAAAACTGCGCGAGCTGCCATGGATTGGGCGGACAAGGGGATGGATGGGAAGGCGCTTATCTGGATATAAAGCCTAGCGATTTCACCTCGACAGGGATGAAGGGAAAAGCCGAAGGACTACTATTCGCGGAACTGAGTTTCGCCGTGCCCAATACCGCCCATCCCGCCTATGGCGAATTTTTGCCTGAGGATCAACGCTGGGATACGATAAAATTCTTCAAGGAAGCATTTGTTTCGGCTCCCCAGCCCCTTCCTTCCTCACGCGTTTCGGGAACCGTCGATTCCAACATTTTCACGCTCAGTCAGAAGAATTGGCTCGATGAAGGCCACGTGATTTCATCCGCCCACGGCTCAGACCTCTACTCGAGCTATTGCATAACCTGCCATGGGAAGCTGAGCAAGAGCGAAAACCCGGCAAAGGCGAAAGAAACATCGCGCTCCTATAGCCTGAACGCCTACCTGCCTCGGATGGACGTAGCCTCTGCCTTCGCGCGCGTATGGAACGGAGTGCCGGAAACGACGATGCCTCCCTTCCAATGGATGCTCGAAGAGTCCGATATCTGGGATATCGTCTCGTACATGGCGTCGTTCTCTGGTCAAGGAGGCAAAAAATGATGCCCCTCGGTTTGTGGGTGGTTGTAGGCTGGATGATCTTCGTCGCCCTTACCGGCGTAGGCCTTTTGCTGTGGGGTTGGAGACGCGGCCAATTCAAAGATATCGAAACGCCAAAGTTTCGAATGCTGGAAGACCGGGCTCCGGAATCGTGGCCTCAAGAAAAAGGAGGTTGAACATGACGCAAAACCTTCTGTTGATTTGGCCAAAGATAATAAGTGTCGTCGGCGCGATGGCGGTGCTTTTCGCTTTCGCCCTCGCCATTGGCCTGCCCAACCGCTCAAAAACGTTCCCTGGATCGAGCGGACACAGGGAGGTGGATGAGGAGGGAATACACGAGGAAATCCGTCCCGATGGATATATCGATAGCTTTTCCAAGGAAATCGAGGAGGCGGGAGGGAGTTTGCCCTTTGTCGTCAGAATCGCCATTCCCGCGGTTTTCCTCGCGTGGCTACTCTATTTGATCCTGAACTGGATGCGGCGATAGGGGGCAGGGTATGGCGTATATCTATCAAGTCAGTTTCGACCTCAAGCCAAATCAGATGGACGAGCTGGAAATTGGCTCATCCCTGGAGCGGGTTCTCGGGTATCTGCGAGCGCTTTTGCCTTCCGAGCCCGGCTATGTCACATCGCGGGCTATCTATTCCCTTGATATAGCCGATAAAACGGAATTAGTCTTCCAAAGTGTATGGGAATCTTGGGATGATTTGGACTCCCACCGAAAATCAACGTTGGCGGAGATAAAAGTGCTCTCCGAATTCCAGCCCCATGTCTCGCTTGACGATTTATCGGTCCATATTTATGAGGAAGTAGAGTAAGGGAATTGAATTTTTGTCGGAATTGCCTCATTCAATCGCGAGAGCAGGACGAGGGCGAAGGAGAAAGCGTGCGAAAAAGCATTAAATTTGCGCTATTGTTGACCTCGCTCATTGCAGGACTAGCTGGCTGTGTGGGCAAAACGCCTCTTCCGCCGGCAAGCAAAACATCAGGCACCCTGACCGCGACCCTTGTGCTCACTCCCGCTTCCCCCGCTCCGATGAGGGAAACTGAGCTACGGCTAAAAATCCTGGATTCAAAAGGTCGTCCGCTCGATACCGCCGAGATAACCATGGACTTGACCATGCCTGGCATGGCCATGCCCCCCAATCGTCCCTCGGTAGTTGCCGCTGGGGATGGGGTTTACACGGCCAAAGCGATCTTCAGCATGGCGGGAACGTGGCGAAGCGAAGTCAAAGTCGCCCATGCTGAGGCAGTAGACTCTTTTGCCTTCGATCTGGAAGTCAAATAGTGGACTCGAATATCGGTATGTACAGCATATTGCTGTCAGCCGGGCTACTGGGAAGTATTGGCCATTGCATGGGAATGTGCGGCCCCCTCGTCGCGATGGTTGGATTGCGCATCGAGCGACGAGGCTTGGCGAAGATCCCATACTTCCTGCTCTATCACGGCGCGAGAATCGCTGTTTATTGCATTCTTGGCGCCGCGGCGGGCGGCTTGGGATCTCTCTTCGGGTTCGGGCCTGGGCTAAATAGAATAGCGAGCCTGATCAGCATCGCACTGGGAACAGGGGTCATTCTTCTCGGTATGGGCTATCTGGGTTGGCTGCCCCTCGGTCGCGTCCAAGGCGGCGGGGCTTGGCTAAATCGGGCGATGAACCAAGCTATCGCGTATAAAGGCTATAAGAACATGGTTTTACTTGGAGCCCTCAATGGTTTACTGCCCTGCGGCTTGGTATATAGCAGCCTCCTCATCCTCGCGTCGAGCGGTGGCGCGCTCCCTGGAGCCTTGGGAATGCTTATATTCGGGGCGGGCACCGTTCCCGCTCTCCTTGTGATTGGGCTTGGCGCTGGCGCTCTTAGCGCGAAGACGAGACAACTCCTTGCCCATGGAGCCGGTTTTCTAATCATGATCACGGGCTTGCAGCTTTGTCTTCGAGGCGCGGCGGCGCTCGGCGTCCTTCCCTCCTTGAAATTGGGGGGATTTGTCCTATGGTAGCGGCCAAAGAAAGTTGCGCCCTCTGCGGACTGGAAATCCATGGTTCGCCGGTGCTTCAAGACTTTGCCGGCGAAGAAAAACATTTTTGCTGTCAGGGCTGCGCGCGAATCTATCAAGTCGCCCATGAGAACAATATGCTCGACCAGGTGTTGACTCAACCGAAGCATAAACCGCTGAAATTCGCAGAAATACGATTCAAGCCTGGCGAGACCGCCTACTTCTCCATTCGCGGGATGTGGTGCGCCGGCTGCGCCGTGGCGGCGGAACATGTATTGAAGCATCAAGAGGGAATCAGGAACGTGGACGTCAGCTTCGCTGCGGAACGGGGGAGGATACAGTACGATCCCGCTGTAGCGGACCCAAACTCGATATTGCGTAGTTTGAACGGGCTGGGCTACCGATCCAGCCTTTTAAACGATGCCAGCGACCAGAGCGCCGAGCGAGGCAGGGAACACACCTTGTACCAATTGCTGACGGCTCTCGCCTTCGGCATGCAAGTAATGTTTTTTTACCTAGAACTGCTCTATCCTTTGTACGCCGCCGGGAAATCCGACACTCCCGATGTCCGCCGCCTGCATTTTATCGTGTGGATGCTAACAACGCCGGTTTTTTTCTACGGCGGATATTCCTTCCTTCTCGGGGCGTGGCGCGCGTTGAGGGCACGGACCGCTACGATGGATACTCTCGTCGCGATGGGTACTCTCTCTGCATACAGCTACAGCGTCTATGTCACCTTGAGTGGAAAAGGCCTTGTGTATTTCGACTCGGTAACGATGATCACCACGTTCGTCATGGTAGGTCGTTACCTGGAAACATTGGGGGGAGACGCGGCTCGCAAAGGAATACGGAAACTGCTGAACCTTCAGCCAAGCGAGGCCTGGTTGAAGGTCACCGGCAAATGGAAGGAAGTCCCCAGCGACGCTTTAAAAATCGGGGATATGATCCTTATAAAGCCGGGGCAGAGAGTCCCCGCGGACGCGGAAATACAGGAAGGGCAAGCGGCCATCGATGAAGCATTGCTGACGGGAGAATCGACTCCTGTCGGAAAAGGTCCCGGAGATATCATCTTCGCCGGCACCCTGGTGACGGATGGCGCCCTGACCTGCGGCGTGCGACGATTGACCCATGAAACAAGACTGGCCCGCATCACGCAGCTTGTTGAGCAGACGCTCGCGGCAAAACCTCCCCTTCAGAGACTCGCCGATAAAGCCTCGGCCTATTTTACTTTTGGCATTCTAGGCATATCGATTCTCACGTTTCTGGGATGGTGGGGAACAGGCCATGACGCCGCGCGGAGTCTGTTAACCGCCGTGGCCGTCCTCGTCGTCGCTTGCCCCTGCGCCCTAGGGCTGGCTACCCCTTTCGCGCTCACGATCACTTTGGGACGCGCGGCAGAATCCGGTCTGCTGGTGCGAAATCCCGCCTCCCTTGAAACGGCGGCCAGAATCAATTGCATGGCGTTCGACAAAACCGGCACGCTGACGCGCGGGGCTATAGCGGTCACCTCCGCCGAAGCCAATCCCGAGGTGGGGCTTGAAAGCGGGGAATTGCTGAGTTTGGCGGCATCGGTCGAACAGTTCTCCGAGCACCCTTTGGCGAAGGCGATCGTCGCGGCATGCCCCGGGCCTCTCGCCCCGGCAGGAGAATTCCAGTCGCTGCGTGGTATGGGGGCGAGCGCCCGTGTTGGCGGGCAGGAGGGCCGACGCGTCATGGTAGGTTCCCTTCGATTCCTCGGCGAGGAAGGGAGTGGGGCGCTGGAGGCGCTAGCGCAAGCCCGTTCCGAGCGCGGAGAAAGTGTTATATGGGTAGGGTGGGACAGTGTCAAAGCCGGTCTTATCGCGCTGCGCGACGCGCCTAACCCTAGCGCCAAGGCGGCGCTTTCGCGATTGAGGCAAGCGGGCGTTCGATTAGTGATGCTTTCTGGCGATAACCCGCGCACGACCAGGGCGATCGCCGCCGAGTTGGGATTGGATGAGTTCGAGGGAGATTGCACCCCCGCCGATAAACTGAAGCATATCCAAGCCTGGCAAGCCAAGGGGGAAAAGGTCGGCATGATCGGTGATGGAGTAAACGACGCCCCCGCTTTAGCCCAAGCCGACCTGAGCGTCACCATCGTCGGGGGCACCGACGTGGCGGGGGAAACATCGGACGTTATGCTTATGCGCCCCGACCTCGAACTGATCCCATGGTTTATCCATCTCTGCCAGCGGACTCACCGCGTCATCCTCCAAAATCTGGCCTGGGCTTTCGCGTACAACTTGGTGGTGATTCCGATGGCAGCTTTTGGAGTCATCAGCCCCGTCATCGCATCGGTGACAATGGCGACAAGCAGTATTCTGGTCGTGGGCAATTCCCTGCGACTGCGCATCCGAAATCGATGAGGATTCCCTGGAAAAGCGGAACCGCCAATAAAAAAAGCAAGTTATTGCGTTGCAACAACTTGCTTTCTATCGGGCAAGCCAGACTCGAACTGGCGACCCCGAGTCCCCCAGACTCGTGAACCCTATTATCCGCGACTTGCGGCTTCTTGCTTTCTCTAGCTTATTTCTATATCAGGAATAACTTTTCGTCAAGATTCAATAGCCGCTAGTTGCACTGATTATCCGCGTTTAGCCGCACGATTTGCTGTCACATCTGCTGTCACGCTTCTATTTGCTATCTCTATATTCTACAAGTGGCATCGTCGCTCCAGTTCATGAAGAATCGTCTCATAAGATCCAAATTTGTAAATCCCTGCTTTATATCCCAATTTTTCTCCTCATCCCTTTACAAAGGGAGCCGACATTACCAGTATTTTGCCGTCTTACGGATCAGAACTCCGCCAGTGATGTCAGGTGTGGCTCGCGGATTCGAGCTTGAAACCAGAAAAGTCAGCGATGCAATGGCTGCCTGACAGGTCCTGGGCGCAAATCCCGACAAACATGCCGGTGAACCTGAATCCTTTCGGACCTTCATCCGACATATGCAATATAGAAACAGGAGGCCCGACCGGACGCCAGGCATCCTTGCCAACTGCATAGAAGAATTTGGCATCCGGGCCATCGATCACGACTTTAAGTCGACATGGTAATGCATCAGATAGAGATTGTTCCGATTCGGGGAATTCCTGCCATTCGGCGCTGCAACTCCGGACCAGCCCCACACGCTTACCATAGTTTTCATCGAAAGTGATTCTGAGATACACGAAATCAATGGTATCGTAATAAAGAATCAATCCAGCCATCTGCTGGAAATTTTCCGGCTTGAACTCAACCTCGGTTTCGGCTTGGCAATGGAATTCGGTGACACGTCGCGCAACCATGCTTTGCCGATAAAAGGAACTCAAGGACTGTCGACCCCGGAGCCGCAGGTATCCGGGCCGCTCGATCAGTGAGCACCACGAAGGATCAGGAGCCTCCCTGAGTGTCGCCCAGTTCGATCCCAATATCGGTGCGTCGAAAGTATCGAAGGTTGGCTCGGAAGGCCAAGGGGTTTCAGGGAGATCGAACTTCCGAATTTCCAACTGAGGCAATCGGCCGCCTGACTCAAGCCGCAGCCATCCATCATCTGTCCAAAATACTCTTTGAATAGCGGTTTCTCTGCCTAGCGTGCAGAAACGATCGGCTGTCGGGCGGCCCACAAGATGAACCAGTGCCCACTCACCGTGCTGAGTCTCAACCAGGCTGCCGTGTCCTGCCTTCTGAAGCGGCCAGGATGGCTCATGGGCAGGAGTCACCACAGGATTCATCGGATCAGTCTCGAAAGGTCCAGTAATCGATTTGGCGCGAGCCATAGTCACGGCGTGGCCATATCCCGTCCCCCCCTCGGCAGTCATCAGGTAATACCACCCATTCCTTTTGTAAAGATGCGGGCCTTCGGTCCATCCGAGGCTTGTGCCTCGAAAGATTATCTTCTGACGACCAACCAGATGTTTTTCATGAGTTGAATATTCTTGAAGTACTATTCCAGCGAACCGGTTGTGTCCTAGCCGGAAGTCCCACAGCATATTCACAAGCCAATGCCGCCCATCGTCATCGTGGAACAATGAGGGATCAAATCCACTCGAGTTGAGATACACCGGATCGGACCAGGGGCCTTCAATTCTGTCCGCTGTGACCAGATAATTCGGCGTATCTTTAAAGTTCCCCCACCTCGTCTTGACGTCCGTGTATATAAGGTAATAAATGCCGTTATTGAATGACAGACAGGGAGCCCATATCCCTCCGGAATCCGGATTCCCGGTCATGTCCAGCTGTGAACGGCGCGTCAGGGCATGAGTGCAGAGCCGCCAGTGCTTCAAATCTTTCGAATGGTGTATCCTCACTCCCGGGTACCACTCGAACGTGGATGTGGCGATATAATAGTCGTCAGCGACTCTGAGTATCGATGGATCCGGATGAAAGCCTGGAAGCACCGGGTTTAATATAATCGTTTCGACTCTCTTTTCCGCTTTTGCTTCCGATAGTGGCAAACTCATACGTTCACTCCTCGCAAGTGTCAATGCAAGTTATACATCGCGTACATACCATTGTCATCATTACTTTTCCGAATCACCTTTGTTTCGAGTGAACCATCCTTGGATTCATACTTTATTTTCACTTGGGATATTTAATCGGTTATCAGCGTATATTAAAAGAGCGCTTGTCTTTTATAGAAGTGCGAAAGTCCGGTTCAGCCATGATAATAATGGACCCTGCTGGACTTGAACCAGCGACCTACGGATTGTGATGGCGATATTTCCTTCTTATATATTTATTATAGGCTCGGTTTATATAATGCTGCTCTTCATATTTTATCCAGAAATCTTTATCACAGCTTTTACAAGTGATGATTTCTGATCAATGGATTTATCCATTGCATTTCGTATATCATTAAAAGTGAATATATTTGTTACGATACCTTTAAGATTAATTTTCTCGCTAGCAACCGCATCAATAGCCATAGGGAAAATATGCCTATAGCGAAAGATAGTCTTTAAATCTATTTCTTTATCGAGCGCAAGATTTAAAGGAAAATTTACCGTCCCAGTCTTGCTATAACCTACAAGTACTACATTTGCACCTTTCTTTACGACCTGGATAGCTTGAGTAATAGTCATTTCTGTCCCAGCAGTATCAATCGCAATATCGCAACCTCTGGAATCTGTCATATTTTTGATTGCTTTAACAACATCCTGCATGCTTGAATTGATAGTTGCAGTTGCTCCAAGTTCAATCGCTTTATCGAGACGCTTTGGCAAAATGTCTACTAAAAATATGCGTGATACTCCCCGCGCTTTCAAAGCCATCATCGTTACTAGCCCAATACAACCAGCACCAAATACAATAGCTGTCTGCCCGACATGCGAATCGCATTGATTAGCCGCATGGAAACCTACAGCAAGGGGCTCAATTAAGGCTCCTTCAAGAGTACTTACATTATTCGGGAGCTTAAAACAAAAACTCTCTTCATGAGCTACATATTCCTGAAAGACCCCATCAATGGGAGGCGTAGCAAAAAATGCAACATCAGGGCATAAATTATATTTTCCTTCTCGGCAGAATTCGCAATAGCCGCAAGGGATGCCTGGTTCTAGAGCGACACGATCCCCAATACGTAGATTCACTACTGCAGCACCAATTTCAACTACTTCACCAGCTGCTTCATGTCCTAATACAAATGGAGGCTTTACTATATAGTCTCCGATTCTTCCATTTTCATAATAATGAATATCAGAGCCGCAAATACCCACATAATGGAGTTTTACTAGCACCTGGCTTGCAGAGGGTGAAGGTATATCCCTTTCAACAAAATCTAGTTCTCTTATGCCTGTCATAATAGAAACTTTCATTTTCCCTATCATTTAAAGCCTTCTCCGATATTATTAATACTTTTGCAAAATAGTATATAAAATTAATTAATACCCCAGATTAAGATTTGTCAAGCAACTATTTTAAGCAAAAATAAAAATGTCCCTTAATCCTGCAAAGAAGAAAAGTCATTTTGGAAAGTCTCCTTTGATTTGGCAATGAATATTAATTATAATTAGAGAACATAACATATTAGTTATCATACAACCTGCGCGATCGAGATAAAGGAGGAGAGGCCTGAAGATGATACTAAGTATTGAGCGCGGAACCTGGCGAGCGAAGAAAGCCAAAATGAGAAGTAGCGGCTGCACTCAGTCTACGCTGCCTGGCTATATATTTTTTTTTGCACGTTTCGGCTTGGAAGCGACCAAGCCGATTTCTTCATGCTTAAGTATCGTTTGGATCGCAGCCTGAATATGCTTCTCCATTAGGGCTTCCGATTTCCGTTTCACACCTATTTTTAAGGCGTCGATAATCATTCTATGCTGGTTAATCCCCCACTTATTCCCCAACATCTTGAGTTCCTTCGCCAGAGACACGGAGAGAATATCATGCAGAAACTCATAGACTTTGAGAATAACCGCGTTACGGGTAATTTCAGCGATCTTATAATGAAAAGCCCAGTCCGCTTTTATATAGTCGTCGATGTTCTTTGAGTTTACCATGCGCTCATAAATCTTCTCGAGATCCATAAAATCGTGCGGCGTGATCTTCTCTTGAGCAAGCCCAATCGACCCTTTCTCAATAATTTTGCGATACTCTAGAATTACAATAATATCTTGGCTGCTCTCGGAAACCAGAATGGAATTGAAGGTGTCGACTGTTCGCATGGTCGTGGTATTCTTAACAAAAGTCCCCTCCCCTTGTTTGACCTCCAGCAGTCCAAGTATTTCCAGTTGCTGAATAGCGGCGCGTATGGTTACCCGGCTTACACCGAACATAATGCAGAGCTCATTCTCAGAAGGTAGTTTTTCTCCTTCTTTCCAAACCTGCCTCATGATTTGTTCTTTCAGCTTCGTATAGACTTGAGCGCGAAGTGATTTGGTTTTTATGATTCGGATATCAGAATCGTCTTTACTCCCGCTCATTGGCTGGCACTCCATTATTATTCATTTTACCATACTGTTGGCATCTTGTAGAAGAATGCTCCTTAGCAATCGGACTTTTTACATATATAGAGTACATGCGACTTTTCTCCCTGGCTCAATTTCAACAAGGGGAATGTCCTGGATGATGCATTTCTTAGTGGCATACTGGCAACGAGGGGCGAATCGGCACCCAGGTTTAGGGTTGATTGGGTTGGAGACTTCTCCTCGCAAGATGCTCCTTTCCTGATTCGTTCCGAGTTCAGGTAGAGGAATAGCTGAAAGTAGAGCCTGCGAGTAGGGATGGAGTTGCTTCGCAAATAGCTTTTGCTTCGTGGCATACTCCACGACCTTACCCATATACATGACCATAACATTGTTGCTGATATGTTTCACGACACACAAGTTGTGCGTAATAAACATTAAAGATAAGCCTTTTCTGTCCTGTAGATCCATTAAAAGGTTAAGAATCTGCGCTTGGATAGAAACATCCAAAGCTGATACGGGCTCGTCGCATACAATGAACTTCGGATCCAAGGCTAGGGCTCGGGCTATCCCCACTCTTTGACGTCTGCCTCCATCGAGCTCATGGGGATAGGAATTCATGTATCTTTTGGAAAGCCCAGCCAAATCCATCAACTCAAGCACTTTATCATTTATCCCATTCTTATCGCTGATTGTCTTGCGCACGATGATTGGCTCGGCAATAAGATCCCGAATAGATAGCCGAGGATTCAACGATGTATATGGATCCTGGAATATCATTTGCATTTCACTATAGATATGCTTTTTTTTCATCCCCCTAGGGTCAAAGATACTCTCGCCATTGTAAAGCACCTCGCCATCTGTGAGAGGTAGAAGCCCCAGTATTACACGTCCGAGAGTGGATTTCCCACATCCCGACTCGCCCACTACACCTAGAGTCTCCCTGGGATTGATCGTCAAGTCGACATTATCTACAGCATGCAGATTGCCTTTGGGGACAGAAAAGTATTTCTTTAAGCTGCGTGTCTCAATGATCGGAGCGTTCATTTCAATCCCTCTGCTTTTTTCCATTTCACAGCAAAGCGCCAACACTTGATACTGTGGGTGCCTTGTGTAATATATTCCGGTTCTTTAGCGGCACACAGGTCCATTCGGTAGGAACAGCGATCGTAGAATTTGCAGCCTGACGGAAGATTCTCTGGGTTAGGCATACTGCCGATGATCGGCGTTAGCCGCTCTGATTCCGTCTTTAAATCGGGGATGCACTTAAAAAGTCCTTCCGTATAAGGGTGATTTTCCTTGCGGGAATAGACGTCCTCTATAGTGCCCATCTCGATAGTTTGCCCGCTGTAAACGACTGCCACCTTTGAACAAATCGCTACCACAACACCCAAGTCATGAGTGATGAGGATCATGGCGGTATTAAATTCCTTCTGAAGTCTGCGCATGAGTTCTAGAATCTGCGCCTGGATGGTAACGTCAAGCGCGGTAGTAGGCTCGTCAGCCAGAATAAGCTCAGGCTGAGCTATAATGGCCATGGCTATTACGATCCGTTGCTTCATGCCTCCGGAAAACTGAAATGGATATTCATGCTGCCGACTCGCGGGTATGCCGACCATCTCGAATAGAGCATCCACTTTTCGCTGTTTCTCAGCAGAGGACAGCTGATTGAAGTGCAGATCCAGGACCTCTCGCACCTGCAGTCCAACCGTCTTGGTCGGGTTCAGGCTCGTCATAGGATCCTGAAAAATCATGGAAATCCGCTCGCCGCGAATCTTTCTCATCTCGCCTTCGGAAAAACCGACAAGATCTTGCCCTTCATAGACTATGCTTCCAGAGGTGACCTGGCCAACTTTGTTGGGCAAGAGCTTGAGGATACTCAACGCCAAGGTTGTCTTTCCCGCCCCGGTCTCCCCCACAAGTCCAAGATTCTCTCCCTTCTCAAGGGTGATATTGAGTCCGTTGAGTGCATGTACGACACTCGTATCTGTATTATACTGGACGAAAAGATCCTTAATTTCCAAGAGTTTTGACATCTCGTCCCTCATTTCTATTTCTTCATCTTGGGGTCTAGGGCATCCCGAAGGCCGTCACCTATAAAATTTACACACATCACCGACAGCCCTATAGCTAGCCCTGGGATTATTCCCAGGTAAGGATAGTACAAAATATTCTGCCGATTGTCTGCTAGGATGGTACCCCATTCAGGCGTGGGCGGAGAGATGCCGACACCTAGGAAGCCTAGAGCAGCTATATTTAGTATGGCGGATCCTAAACTCAGGGTTGCAGTCACAACCACAGGCCCAATGCTATTGGGCAGGATATGCTTGATGATAATTCTGGCATTGCTCGTTCCGTAGCATTTTGCAGCTTCGATAAACTCCTGATTCCGAAGCGTCAGGATAGAGGAGCGGACGATCCTAGATGTCCGGGGCACAGTGGCGATCATCAAGGCAATGATCAAGTTGAAGGTTCCTTCCCCCAATGCGGTGACAACGGCCAGTGCGAGTAGGATCGATGGCACTGCCATAAAAATGTCAGTAAATCTCATGATAATCTGATCGACCCTACCACCGAAATATCCGGCGACACCTCCCAGCAACATGCCAAAGGAGAGATCGCAGAGTACAACCCCTAATCCAGCGAATAGAGAGATCCGGCCACCGTAGATGACTCGGGCAAGCAGATCACGGCCGAAGACGTCTGTGCCAAAGGGGTGCTTCCAGCTGGGGGACTGGAATTGTTGCGAGATATTCTGCCGAATTGCCTTGCTATAATCCAGGTAGAGCGGCGCAGTGAGTACAATTAGGGCAAGCGCCGCTAAGAAAAAGAAGCCGAATACAGCAAGTTTATTCTTCTTAAATCGGAAGATGATCGATCCGAACTGGGATTGGGCTCCTCTATCTGTAGCATGTTCCTTGAAATCATCCATGTTCATTCCACCTTCACGACATATACCCCATCTTGACTCGGGGATCAATGAACGCATAGATCAGGTCAGTAAGCAGATTTATCACAGCCACGATAATGGCGACAAATATTATTACACCCATAACAATCGGGACGTCGCGAGCCTTGGCCGCATTGATCATGTAGACCCCGATACCTGGTATTGCAAAGACGGTCTCTGTAACGATCGCTCCCCCGAAGGCGTTGGCGAATAAAATGCCTAGGTTAGTCACCACAGGCAGAAGGCCGTTGCGGACAGCGTGTCGCATGATCACGCGGAACTCACTAGCGCCCTTGGCCCGCGCGGTACGGATGTAGTCCATATTGATCACGTCCAGCATGCTGGAACGAGTCATGCGCACCTGGCCCGCCAAGCTAATCATGCTCAATGTGAGAGCGGGAAGAATCATGTGCCGAATTGATCCCACCCCCATCGATGGCAACCATCCAAGCTTGAGGGCAAAAACTATCTGAAACATAAGCCCGCACCAGAAAGTGGGGATACTTGAAAAGACTAGGGCAAAGACAAGGGTGATATTATCTACTGGTGTATTCTGTCTAGCGGCTGCAAAGATGCCCATCGAAAGGCCAAACACGATAGTAATGATCAGGGAGTTGACCGCCAAAGCGAAAGTGTGCGGAATTCGCTGAAGGAATTCATTGAAGACCGGTCTCCCGTTTAGCCAAGATGTGCAAAAGTCGCCGCTGAGAACAGTCTTCATGTACAGCAGGTATCGGACGATAACATTCTGATCCATCCCAAGCTGATGGCGCATCGCGGCAAGCTGTTCAGATGTCGCATCTGATCCTAGCATAAGCGAAACAGGATCGCCTGGAGCTAAGGCAAGCACGATATATATGAAAAAAGTGATACCGATGACAACCGGAATGATCAGCAAAATGCGTTTCAGAATATATCGTAGCATAGATTCGTTCCTATTTTGCAAAGCTTTGCGACAATAAAAATCTGCGTACCCTGGTTAATTAGCCAGGGTACGTGGTCAAAATTTTATCTTGCGAGGATCCGCCTCTTAGCGGCTCCACTCCTGATAGCGGTAGTACTTCACCATATCAGCCTTTACACCTTTAAGTGCTTTATTATAGAGGATCGTGTTGGTATCCATGTGGGTGTAAATCTGGTATACATCTTCATTAATGATACTTGAAGCTTTGGCATAGATTTCCAGACGCTTTGCGTCGCTAGGCTCGATGCGGCCGGCCTCGCAGAGATCGTTCAGTTCCTGCCCACGGGGGTATTTGATACCTTTCAGTTCATACCGAGAGAAGAGGAACGAGTTACCAAGGCTGTCGAGATCGGTAAACGAACTTCCCGTAGTCCAGTACTGGGCGTCGAAGTCGCCGGTGTTGCGCACAGTATCATAGTATGTCGCGGTATCAGTAGCGACCACTTTCATATTTATGCCAATCTCTTGAAGATTGCCCTGGATGATCTGACAGATTTTCTCAGTCACATTCCCTGCCCAGGTCACGACTTTGAACTCTTGCCCCTTGTAATTAGACTTCGCCAGGAACTCTTTTGCCTTCACTGGGTCATAGGAATAGGTAGTATAAGTCCCGGCCTTTGGCCTACCAGTAAATGCGGGCGCACCATAGATGTCGATGATTGTCGCTTTTCCGCTGTAAATCGCTTTGTTAATGTCATCTTTATTGATGCCATATTGAACCGCTTTGCGGAAGTTCAAGTCGTTCGCCGCCCACTTATTGGTCTGGAAGTTAAACCAAAGTTCAGCGGTGGTATTAGCGGGTACTGCATCCCAGGCAACTTTAGGATTATTAATCTTCAACAGAGCATCGATGGGTGGACTAAGCACTACATCAACATCGCCGGACTGGACAGCCATGACCTGAGTGTTTACATCAAGGATTGTCTTTATGATAACCCGCTTAAAGTAAGGCTTTTGACCCCAATAATTATCATTCCGCTCTAGGACGATCTGATCGCCTGGCTTGGCGTTCACAAACTTGTAGGGGCCGGTGCCGATGGGATTTTTATCATACTCAGCCTGCCCTACTTTTTGCCAATAGGCCTTACTGATAATCGGCGAAACTCGCGAGCAGAGAGAATTTAGAATAGGCTTCCAAGGCTTTACCATGTGAATGATAACATTCAGTGGATCAACAACTTCTGTGTAATCATAGTTTATCAGGAGAATGTTTCCAATCTGGAGCTTCTTGGCCGTGTCGAAAGTAAACTTGACATCTTCAGCGGTCATCTTTGAACCATCATGAAAGTACACATTGTTCCTGAGCTTTATCTTGATTTGTAATCCATCCTTGCTCATTTGATAGCTTTCAGCAAGATAAGGTTCCGCCTCGCCAGTAGTCCAGTTCTTCTTAAAAAGAGTGTCCTGGACTGCAAAGATAACTGCCTGGTCGAAATCGCTAGTGGACTTCTCTGTCAGGCTACAGTAATGAATCGGCTCAGTTGCAACTGCGATTATAAGATCAGTTGCCCTGCTATCGCCTTGTCCGGCTGCAAACAGCAGAGGAGAGAAAAAGCACAACATCAGAACCGCGATTAGATAGAGTTTCTTCATTATATACCTCCCCCTATGGAATAATTTAAGTATGAGACCGCTTTTGAGAACTGTCAACAAAAAAAGAAAGAAACATGACAACACATGATAGCCATAATATGTAATACAACCTATAAGCTCTTGAAAGGCTTATTCGATTACAATTATTGAAACATTAGGGCCTCAAGATATTACTCATATTATCTTTTGTTGACATGTCGCAGAAGTGGTACTATGATTTTATTGAAATTTTATTATCGATACAATTGCACGTAGGTAGCAGCAATCAAGGAGTATGAACATGAGAGCGGTCATCATCGGAGGTTGTGGTCACATTGGCACCTATCTAGTCCCTAGGCTTGTAGAGGATGGGTTAGAAGTGATAAGCATCACCCGCGGCGTAAGTGAGCCTTACCTAAAAAGTGGCATCTGGAACTGGGTTGAGAAAGTGCAGATGGATCGAACTAAGGAAGAAGCAGCCGGGAGCTTCGGCAATCGCATCGCGGCCCTTAATCCAGATATCGTCGTCGATCTTATCGCCTTTAAGCAGAGCAGTGTTGTTCAAATAACTGATGCGTTGAAAGACCACGTTGAGCACTATCTGTTTACCTCATCCATCTGGGCTCACGGACCTATGGCCTATTCCCCCACATCTGAAGAGGCACCTCGGCATCCCTTCAGCCAATATGGAATCGACAAATCTGATTGCGAGACATACCTTAATAAGCTATATCGTATCAAGGGTTTCCCTATGACGATTGTAAGACCCGGGCACATTACCGGGCCGGGTTGGGACTTCATTAACCCCTGCGGCAATAAAGATCAGCAAGTATTCGGACAAATAGGCCGGGGCGAGAAGATCTATATTGCGAACTTCGGTATGGAGTGCTTGCATCATGTCCACGCGGATGATGTAGCTCAAGTATTCCATAAGTCAATTATCCACCGCAACCAGGCTCTAGGAGAAGCCTTTCATGCCACGGCTCCTGCAGCGATAACCATGCGAGGTCTTGCAGAGAAATTGTACCTCTGGTTCGGCAAGGATGTGAATATTGAGTACCTTCCCTGGAAGGAATGGTCTGCCAAGATAAATAATCCGCAGTTCATAGCTAGTACTGAGGAACATGTCTTGCATAGCGACAACTACAGTATCGCTTTGGCGCAAAGACTCATCGACTATCAGCCACGCTACACCATTTTCCAAGCAGTGTGCGAGGGAGTCCGCTCGCTAATAGATCGCGGCGTGATCAAGGTCTGAATCAAGGTGAGAACGCTATGAAGAAATGCATGAACAACCCTGATGATTTTGTCGATGAAAGCCTGAAAGGCATCTGCGCAGCCTATCCCGGATTCTATATCCAGGCAAATAACGACCCTCGAGCGATCATTCACCCGGCCAGGAAAGACAAAGTACGGATCATAACCGGTGGCGGCTATGGACATCTTCCGGTCTTTCTTGGTTACGTGGGGGATGGGCTTGCAGATGGAGTCGCCGTGGGAAGCACATTCACTTCGCCTTCGTCGGAGAGCATTCTAAACACCACCCGGGCGCTCGCTCCCAGCAAAGGTGTACTGTACCTATTCGGCAACTACATGGGTGACACTATGAACTTCGAAATGTCGATGGAGACAATGGAATCTGAAGGCATTCGGGTCATCATCCGCAAGGTCTCCGACGATATCGCTAGCGCCCCAAGAAGGGACTATACCGAACGGCGTGGTATCGCCGGAATCGTATACGCATACAAGATCGCGGGAGCTATGGCAGACAGTGGCGCCACTCTCGAGCAAGTAGCTGCTATCTGCGATAAAGTTGCAGTAAACACCGCTACATTCGGGGTCGCCTTCTCCTCCTGCACTTTGCCAGGCATGGCCGTCCCTATATTCAATCTTCCTGAGGATGATATGGAGATCGGAATGGGTATCCACGGAGAGCAGGGCGTGCGTAGAGGGAAGATGCTTTCTGCTAAGAGCCTGGCGGAGGAACTCTGTAAAGCACTTTTCGATGATCTCATGATCTGTAGGGGTGATAGGGTATCGATTCTGGTAAACGGCTTGGGAGCAACTAGCAGGGAGGAGCTTTACATCCTTTTCAATGACCTAGACTCTATTCTTCAGAACCTCGGAGTTAGGAATGTGAAAAACTATGTCGGGGAATATGCTAGCTCCCTGGAAATGGCCGGGCTATCTATTACTATCCTGAAACTAGATGACGAGCTGCAGAGGCTCTTGCTTGCGCCGGCATATACACCCTTTGTCAGTTTCTAAACTTTCCTGGCACGTTCTCAAGTAAAGATGAATCGGCCGATGTCATCGAAGGATGCATCGGCCATAAAACAAACAAAGTGTTTCTTCGATGAAATTCCGAACTAACGCTTCGGCTTGATATTGAGATTCACTCCGAGTTTATCCTCTGTGTCTACGATGGTCCAGCTTTTATTGGGGCCGGCTAGTCGGAGCTGGCATCCGTTTTCCTCCAGCTCTTCTATTATGGCATCACGCTTTTCGCCAACTTCGAACCCCAAGTGATGTACTCCTTCTCCGTGCTTGTCCAAAAATTCCTGAAACGTACTATCTCCCCCCGTAGGCTGGAACAGTTCGACCACCCAGCCGCCAGCTTCAATCACTACTTTCTTGCGACCGAAATCCGCGGGTTTGCCTCGAATGAGCATGCCTGCTATTGGTCCTTTTTCTTGGACCTGGACTTGCGGTAGTGGAACGTTGAAAAAATCCGCCCAGGTTTTCGCTGCTTTATCGATATCCCTTACTACAATGCCCACTTGGATGAAGCCTTTGAAATCGATATTCGCTTTCATGGAAACCTCCTAAGGTTTTCTCTTCTGTAAACAACAGAGACTGGGCTTTTGGAATAATGCGATTTGAGAGTGATCATGCCTTGCTCTGGGCCATCGACGATCCGCACCTTCTTTGTCTGCCCAGGAACTAGGTCAAAATAGTTATCGCTGAAGAGCCAGCCGAAAGGATTGCCCTCCTTCTCCCCAAGGATCTCTACGCAGCGAGCAAAGCGGTCTGTAGTGATCAAAAGCGTGCTATTCTGGACCTCGACGTTCAAAGACGCCTCTGGGAATTTTAGTCGCCTCTCCTCAGTTACGTAATCGATACTATCGGTGAGAAGGTCTCCTGAATTGTTGAAGAGCTGTGCAGTAAGGAGCGTTTCCTTAGGGAAGAAATAGAGGACTTCTGCAAGATCACGGATGATGCCGGCCTCCCCTTGGCCCATGGAAACGGGAATAGTCTGCTCAGAGATGTACCGTTCCGATGTAAGATTATATAGCCCTAATCTAATATGGCCTGAAAAAGAATCCCCTGAATCGTTACATAACCAGAGACGGATACTGTCCTGTCGGTCGAAGCAAAGCAAGAGGGGCTGCATGCCGCGGAGAGTCGTGTAATAGGGAATGAACGCTTCTTGGAAGAAGTCGATTATAGCACAGTAGATTTTCGGCCAAGTATCGAGGAGCTTGCAAGAAAAGAAACCTTTAGATCGCTTGGATGCAGGAACACCGCCATCACGGCTACCCATCCGGATTCGTTCCAGTTCCTTGCGCAGATCTTTTCCATAAGCAGCAGCAAATCTGTAGATTAATTGATCCTCGTTGTCAGCGTCGTAGAACTCCCAATAAGGCCCTGTCTTAATCTCCCCTCGGACCCTGTGGCAGGTCCTAACAGCCCAGTTATCCGGGAATGGAAAAGCATCCTCGTGGCCAAATTTACCATCATAGTCTTTAGGCCAAAGATCCCCTTTTATAAACCGACGCAAGCTATGCTTGACAGGAGGAGCCGTGCGAATGCATTCAGTAGTGAAATTAGGATAGTTCTGGTATGGGTATTCAAGAACGCAGTTGTAAGTATGGTAATCGCCTACCCGGGGATCATTAGCCCATGCACCGCCTGATGGTGAGCTAGGATGGTAATAGCGTCCTGGGTCCAACTCCTTCAACAGCTTGGGAAAATCCTCCAGCAGGACTTCTTCACCTACCTTCCGCTTTAGCTCGTGTTCGGCACCCATGATTGTCTCGTTGCCGCCGCACCACATGAGGAGGCTTGCATGATGCCGCAAGCGAAGTACGAGTTCTCGCGCTTCCTTAAGGTACTTCTCCCTGTAAGCAAGTGAATCGGGGCAATTGCAATGGCCAAGAAAGAATTCTTGCCAAATCAGGATGCCTCGTTCATCTGCCTCTTCGTAAAAGCAATCCGGTAAGGGTATTCCCTCCCCCCATATGCGGAGAGTATTCATGTTCGCATTCTCCACAAGCTTGAAAAGACGTCGACCGCGATCAGGCTCCCAGCAATGGGTGTAACCTTGCAGGGGATCCATACTACCGCCCCAAAGTCGCACTCGCTTCCCGTTTACAATAAACTCCAAGGAAGAAGGATTCTCTATTTTCCTGAAGCCAACCCGTTTTTGTAGGCTATCTTGCAATACTCCATCTTTATAAAGGGAGGCTTCAATAATGTAGAGATTTTGGGATCCCATACCCCTAGGCCACCAGAGTATTGGGTTGCTAATTGAACAAACTATAGAAGAATGGAACGTATGATTATTCCCAGGGACGCATGGAGCTATGCAATGCTGTTTCCTGCCATCCGGGTCGCTGACCTGAAGCCTGACCTCTAGTCCCGTCGCGTCACCTTGACCTGAGACCTCTAGGCTGATCTTGCCCGCGCCGTCTTCAGCCAGGGAGGCTCTTAGGTCAGACTGCTCTATTTCAAATTTATCAGGATATATAAGGAGCACATCCCGATAAACACCAATAGGAGTAAAGTAAGGATTAGAGCCTTGGTACTCGGAATCTCCATCCACAGCCTCTGGAATGAAATCGTGTACAGGCTTGCGGATCAACTTGCATTTTAGCATTTGTCCATCCCAATCGGAGGGCATCTGCATGGAGGCTAGTTTGCTCTTAACATTATGAAAATGAAGTACTAGGATGTTTTCTTCAATTAACTTTCCCGAAACATCAACAACTTCGCTAAGGAAGAAATCGTCGTGACTAGCAACAAGTTTGCCATTCAGATAGATGTCAGCTAATGTATCCAATCCTTTAAATATAAGACGTGCCTGCGCACCCTGCTTGCCCTGGAAGGAGCAGCGGTATAGCCAGTCCACATCATCTGTCCAAATTACCTGCTTACACCAGCCAACCCGATACTCCTCAGGGATGAGTTTATGGGCGTAAAGGATGTCATGAATCTGCGCAGGGAAGTGCGTGACTTCGATCCATTTGTCATTCCCAACATTGTTCGGATCAATTCGACTAGCAGGGGCTATTTGTTTTATTTCCCAGCCTTCGCTTAAAATTATAGTATCTTTCATAGAGCCTTCCCTTCATGAGAGTTACGCGATCTATTCTAATAGACCAGCTTATCCCGAATCACTTTTTATAATTGATACAATTTATAAGATGTATTATGTATAATGTATTATTTATCATGAATATCATGTGCTGTCAAATGTTTCATTATAATATAAAGCAAGAGTCCTCGTTGACGCCTACTTTGAAAGGGTTTACGATTACTATCATCAGTGGAGGTCGGAATGGAATATACGAACCTGGGCAAAACGGACATCCTAATATCCCGCATCACCCACGGCTGTATGGAGCTAGGCGGCATGGCCCATCTGTATTGGGAAGTGAAGGGGGAGGAGGAAAATGCCACACTGTTGCAGATCGCGCTCGAAAACGGCATCACAACCTTCGACACAGCTGAAAGCTACGGCGACGGCCACTCAGAGACCATCGTAGGAAAGGCGCTCAAGAAGGTTCGTTCCCAATGTATCATCGCATCGAAAGTGGCAAAGGAACACCTGATGCCTGACGACATTCAGAAAGCCCTGGAGGGCAGCCTCAGACGCCTGGATACATCATATCTAGACCTCTACTATATCCACTGGCCAAATGAAGCTATCCCAATCGAAAAGACGATAGATAAACTAATGAGGCTTAAGGATCAGCATATGATCCGGGCCATCGGAGTTTCAAACTTTTCGCTAGCGCAACTGAAGGATGCAATGAAATATGGCGAGATATCAGCTTACCAGCCGGAATACAACCTTCTTTCTCGCGGAATAGAGAAGGAGATTATGCCTTTTTGCAGCGACAACCGGATAAGCATACTAAGCTACAATAGCCTTGCAAAGGGCATCCTAACTGGAGCCTTCCACTTGTACGGCGCCAAATTAGAACCAAAGGATTTTAGAAACGCAAAGCCGCATTTTCAGAAGGCCAATATGGAGATTCAGAAAATGCTAATCCTGCACCTAGAGGAGGTGGCGAAAAAGCATAGCGCAACCATCTCACAGATAGCCGCTAGCTGGACACTAGCACAGCCTGGAATGACTTCTGCTATAATAGGCACCCAGAATCAGAAACATTTTTTGGAGAATATACAGGCTTTCAAAATCAAACTAGCAGCGGATGAGATCTGCTTGATCAGCGAGATCAGCGACAAAGTCATCCAAGGGATGACCTTATAATCGGGGGCACAGTGAGCAGGAGAAGAACATGGTAAATTCAACTAACACAGTCAAGCGCCTGGTTGGAATTATCGCTGACGAAATGATATCTGCAAAGGACGAACTAACGGCGATCGATAATAGACTCGGCGACGGTGACATGGGCTTATCTATGGAGAAAGGTGCTCTTGCACTTAAGCGAGTCTGCGAATCGGATCACCCGAATAATGCTATCCTGCTCGCAGCCGCGGCAGCTGCCTTAAATCGGGCAGCGCCCTCGACTATGGGCACTCTGATCAGCTACGGGATTCAGGAGATTTCCCAATCCCTAAGGGATAAAACAGAGCTGTCGCAAGCAGACATCGCATCGATCCCTGCCATGTTTGCACAGAGCATCGCCAAACGCGGAAAGGCCAAGGAGGGAGACAAAACCATTTTGGATGCCCTCCTCCCCTATGCGAGAGAATTTGAAAAAAGCTACATGACAACCGGCGACCTCAAAGCTGCCCTGAAGACGGCCGCCGAGAGTGCGAGAATAGGGATGGAGCGTACTAAAGGCATGGTTGCCAAGATCGGTCGAGCGAAATGGCTAGCTGACCGGAATAAGGACTGCCCTGACGGCGGCGCCGTCCTCTGCAGCCGCATTGCCGATTGCCTGGTACGCAACTTCTTATAATAAATTAGGGGGGTTATTAGTTATACCTTTAAATTATGCACTTTTTCTATGAATTTTAAGCTACTCCTTGGATGCCTCGCAGTTGAAATGGAATGTGCATTCTATCAGAGAACAAAGTGCTATTTTCTATTTTACTATTCGCACTTCAAATTCTAACTAACATCTGACGAATACTCAAAATGAAGTTTTGACTTCACCCAAAACCGTAGATACTTACTATACTTGTAATTTAAAGCAAGGCGAAAGGGAATGGGAGCTCCAAAGTATACGAAAAAGCCCCAGTCAGAAGCAGTGCGGTAAGTCGCCGGCCAGAATCGGTCAGTACTTGAGGTATCAAAGGGATTGGGGATCAGTGACACTACCTTGTATCCCTGGATCAAGAAGTCAGGCAAAAAGCATAGGGGAAGTAAAGCAAGTCCAGTCACTGGAAGCTGCCAATGCGGAAATCAAGCGACTCAAGGCAGAGAATCGAACACTGCAGGGGGAGCGCGATATCTTAAAAAGCCGCGGCGTACTTTGCAAAGGAGTCCCGGTAAAGTACGCCTTCATCAAGGAGCATACGGGAATCTTCAGGGTTCGCCCCATGTGCAGAGTGCTGCATGTCCACTCCAGCGGCTACTATAAATGGCTGGCAACGCCTGAGTCTCCCCGTACACGGGAAAACAAGGCTTTGACCGCATTGATCATCGAATACTTGGAAGGCAGTGACAAAACCTATGGAAGCCCTCGTATCCATCGCGACCTGAAAGAATCAGGCGAACACTGCGGAGAAAACCGCATAGCCCGATTCATGAGAATGGCTTCGATCAAGGCAGTCCGAGCGTACAGGGAGCCTCGCTAAATCAGCTCAAAGTCGTCAATCGTAGCTTATAATCATCTGGACAGGCAGTTTACCGTTACCAAGCCTGACGAAGCCTGGGTAACCGATATAACCTATGTCCGGACGTATCAGGGCTGGCTCTACCTTGCCGTTGTCATTGACCTGTATTCCCGAATGGTGGCGGGGTGGTCAATGAAACCGAACCTCCATCGGGATATTGCCCTGGACGCTCTCATAATGATTGATAACCTTGTGATCGATCGGTCCATCAAGCTCTTTATTTGGGAAGAGGAATCCTTCCTTTGTCTTCGGGCTGCTTACATCGCCAATAGAGCGTAACCCGACGAGCACGAGGTCAGGAAGCGGAACAAATCGGGATTTTCCATTTTTTGGTAATACCAGTTTCTTTTTATAGTTGTCCCACGAGTTGTTTACCTGTACACCCTCGCTGCGGATATCGGAAGCTTTGAGCGCGAGAATCTCCCCCTGCCGCAACCCGCCAAGCATTGCTATGAGGTTAATGGTGGAATGCATATCATCTTCTCCCCAAATTGCGATGTGGTCCTCGTCCTTGAAGAGTTTTCGCGCCTCCTCGATCGTGAGTATCCCCTTCTCTTGAGAATCAGGCTTATAAAGGGAGACAGACGAAGATGGATCTCGATCGATGAGCTGGCATCTGTACGCTTCCCGAAGAATTATTTTAAGGTTCGCGAGGATGTGGGTTGCAGTAACGTTAGAGAGCCCATGTACATCAATAAGTGCCTTCCGTCAGCGCTCAATACCCCCAGTTGTAATCTCAGAAAGTAGCATCTTGTCGAATGTCGGTTTGATATACTTTTTTAACGCAACCTGTTGGTAGTGCGCATATGACGGAGAAAACCTTCCACGAGTACGTAGCATATGCTTTACATAACTACAGCGATCATAATCCCACCACTCAGCAGTATAATCTCGAAAAAGTGGGATGGCTTTCGGAATCAGGTTTCCATACCTAAAAGCTCGGCACAGTACCTTTCGGCAGCGTTTTTTGTTGTTTGCCCAGTACTTCGGCCAGGGGCCCTTCTACCATCAGCTAGGCGGGGTGTGTAGTAGTAAACTGACTTTCCACTTGGAAGTTGACGCTTAAAAACGACAATGGGCTTCGACACTCTCATAACCGACTCCTTGCCAGAGACACCGATGTGCTGTCACATCTGCTGTCACGCAGCCAATAGAGATAGATTAGAGAATTGCAAAAGCCCTCAAGTCGTTACACAGAAACAAAATACTATTCGGGCAAGCCAGACTCGAACTGGCGACCCCGAGTCCCCCAGACTCGTACGCTAACCACCTGCGCTATTGCCCGTAGCCGTCATACCGACAGCCCGACCAAAGTACCACAGCACACTTCCCCATGTCAATCATAAACAGCCAAAGATCTCGTCGCCCGGCAGTGGGTCGATGCCCGGCCTCGTGAGCGCGAAGTCGTATTTTACCGGATCGTCGGGGGAATAGATCGCGAATTGCCCAGTGACCGCCAAAGCGTCTTTCAAGGTCGGCGATCCCGCGGCTCGCGCCTTTCCCAAAAATCCCAGCCGATCGCGGCAGGTTCTGGCCATGTGGACATCCAAGGGCACGATCAGGCGCGAAGGGGAAACGGAGTCCCATCCGCCTGGATCGACCGCATCCCTTCGGACCATCCAGCGGAAAAAGAGGAAGAGCCGCTTGCAGGCTGAGCCGTCGGAAGGATCGGGAAGGAGGTTCTTCCGAAGAGAGTCCTTTTCCCCCTCGGCTCCAAGCCCTCGCAAGGTCCTGACGAAATCCCCTGCGGTTTCCCTCAGCGCTTTCCCCGGTTCATCGCCCAAGAGGAACAATCCTTCGAGCGAGCCATGCCGCCGCCTCGCTTCACGGATCGCGCGCAGAAGGGCTTTTATATCGGCGGGAAAACAAAAGCGGTATTGAAACCCGTCCCAGTATCGCTCGATGTCGCCGTCCTCCATGGATTCGAGGACGGAGGAAGGGTGCTTTCCAAGAGGAGCGAGGGCTTCTCCGCAAGCTCGAAGGATGAGATCCACGGAGCCGAAAGCCAGGGTGGAGCAAACCAACCCGGCGACTTCCCTGTCCGCCGCCTCGGCATAGCGGAGCACCACGGCGAGCGGATCGCGGTTGAGCCGTTTCAGCGTATTGCATTCAGAGTAAATATGTTCGAGGAATTCGGCGATCTCCGGTCGGTACTCCTGGATCATGTCGTGGGGAACGCGGCTTCCAGCTTTTGCAGCTCGGCGGCTAGAATCTTGTCGTCGATCCCTATGGCCTTGGCTTGCTTGATATAAAACAAAGCTTTTTGGACATCGTTTTTTTTGGCGTAGGCCTTGGCCAGGGCGGCGATGGCCTCAATATTGTCGGCGCGTTCGAGAAGCGCCATTCTGTAGCTGTCGATGGCTGCGTCGGGATCGGATTGAAGCGTTCCGCGAAGGTAAAAAAGATAGGATCTCATGCTGGATGAGCAATTGCCTGAAAGCAGTTGCAGAACCAAGCTGATGATGGAGGGTTGACCGGAAGCGATTCCCGCCGCCTTGGCTCCCGAACCAGATCCTCCCATGAGGCCGAGAAGTCCGGAGCCAGCGTCGGAAACGCTGGGAGGAGCGGCCGAAGCCAATCCACTCCCCGCGCCGGCCGCCGCGAGCGATCTGAGATAGGCCTCGGCGGCGGGTTCCGATTGGGGCGCCTCTTTATACCATTCGGATGAAAACGCGATCGCTTCCTTTGTCCTTCCCGACTTTCTCAGAATTGTCGCCACGATCGACTTGTCCAAGCCCGCCTCCGAACTCGATTCGAGCATCGCGGCGGCCGCGTACCAGTCCTGGTGGTCGTAGGCATCCAGCATGAGAAGTCTGGTGGCTTCGCCCTTCGCTTCCTCGCGCATCGCGATTTTGAGGGGACTCATGGAAGGCAGGCCCGATCCCGTGGCGACGGCGGATTCGTCGGCCGCAAAGCGCTTTTTCGCCTCGGCGCAGAGAGCCTTGGCTTCCTCATGCCCCGATTCGGGCCCTTTAAGCAATACCCCGGCGAGCAACACCATTAACTCAGGATCTTCCGGATTCGTCTGCAGGGCTTTCCGCGCCCATTTCAAGGCTTCTTCGTTTCGGCCCTGCCCTTTCGCGTATAAAGCTTTCAGGTACAAATACATTCGGTCGGTGGGCGTTTTCCTGCCCAAGCTCTCCAAAAGCGGCTGAGCCGCAGCGAAATCGTTTTTATCGATCGAAATATGCGCGGCGATCATCGTCAGTTCGGGCGAATTGGGATCGAATTCCAGTCCTCGCTTGACGAAAGGTTCAGCTTCCCCGAATTTGCCATTCCTGTAGAGCGCTATCGCGTAGGGCACGATCACCGCTCTGTCGTTTTTCCTGCCTTCGATGAGCGGCGAGAGAAAAGCCAAGGCGTTCACGGGCTTGTCGAGTTCCAGGGAAATCACGCCCAACTCGAGCCTGGCCGGCCAGACATCGGGATAGGAATCCAAAACCTGCTTGTAGTTGACATAAGCGCCAATCTTGTCGCCCGAAAGCCTGGCGAAGCGCGCGCGCACAAGGCCAGGGATCACCGAAACGTAGCTGCCGGAGAAGTCGAAACGTTCGATGTAGCCCAAAGCGGCTCTCGCTACATCCTTGTCGTCGGTTCTGAAGATGGCCAGAGCCGGCAGGATCTCCGACAGGAAAGCCGCCTCGGAGCCTTTGGGGGCGGAAAAAATCCTTCCCTGAAAAGCCTCGACGAGCTGGGTGAGGCAGACGGAATAGAGGGGATTTATGTTTTTAAGAGATGGGTCAAGGTAAAAGCCCGAAGCCAAATCGTTGCCATTGAGCCGCGGCGGCGCGTTCTTGGAAACAAGGGGCGGCGGCGCGGGAGATGGATAAAGGATCGCCGATATGCCTCGCGCGATATCCAGCAAGGCGTTTTTATCGTCATCCGAAATTACTTTCGACTGGACGAGCCCTTCCCTGGCCAGATCAAGCGAGCCGGGCGCGGCAAGCATAATATTGCGTTCGATTTCTGACTTGTTGTTTATGTATTTTGCCAGGGCTTCAGGGTCGGCCATGGTAAGAGTGGTCTGGGCGGGCAAAATCTGGATCGCGAAACCTGCCAACAGCGCAAATGAGGCGATCGCTGCACCGCTCAAACGCACTTTTTTCACTTCACTTTTCTCCCATCGCTGACGTCGAGCACGATCCATCTCCAATCCATTCTATCTACCATACTGATTATACTAGAAAATCGTGATAAATCCATCTAATCTTGAGCGCTCATTTCAAGACTCGCATTTTTGCGCCCACGCCGCTCCAATCCCAAGGCGAAGTATAAAGAAATAGCCCGTACTTGCACAGTGGAAAAACCGCATGTTACTCTAATTTTCGTGCCTATTGCCAATACCCGCTACAAGAGGACTGGGTTGCGCTCCTCTCGCGCGCGCCGGTTTGAACTTTGGGCCATTTTTTTCGCCGTTCTCGCTTTTTTTGTAACATCCTGTTCCGGAAATAATTCCTTGTATATCACCGGCACTCCGGCGCAAAGAAAAGAACTGTCGTCGCTCTTCGCCATCCTGGACGACCATGGCAAGGAAGGCGCGAATCCCGATAGCCTTGCGCATTATGCGGCGGCAAGGAAGATTTCGGCGATTTTGATCGAGAGCGGCAACGGCGCGAAGGCCGCTTCCCTGCTCGTCGCGTTGAGCAGCGATGGCGACGAATATTCGTCCTGGTATCTTTTCGCGGCGGCGGCGAGCTATGAGGCGTCGGGGGATGTCCAGCTGGCGATCCCCCTGTATGAAAGGATCGTAAAGACGCTTCCCGATCTCATCGTGGACGGCAAAAGCCTGCACTATGAGTCGCTGGCGCGGCTGGTGAAAAACGTCGAGACGCCCGAACGGAAGATCGAGTATTACCGGGACCTCATCGCGCGTTTCCCCGACGCTTCGGATATCGGGGCTTCGCATTTCCTGCTCGCCAAGGAATACGAAAGAGTGGGTGCATGGAAGGAAGCGCTTGAAAACTACGCCGCCTTCCTTCCTTATTTTGGCGCGAATGTTCCGGGATATCCCGACGCGCTTGACTATGCCAGGCAGCTTGTGGAATTCAACGCCAGCCCGAAGGACTGGACTTTCGAAAGCCTGGATGAGCTTGTCGCCAATGTCAGGAAGGCCCTCTCCTCGGGCTCGGCGCGACAATTGCGGAAGTACGCGTCAAAAGCGGGCTTCTTTGCGGTATCATGGTATCAGGACAGCGGAATCGACGCGAACAGCAAGGTCGCCTTCGACCTGAGCCAATTCATGCAGGGCAGGCCAATCCAGTCGTCGTCGGCCCTCCATCCCTCGTCGGGGCCCTATGACGCGTATCTGCGGACATGGGGCTGGACGGGAAGGGTACCGGTTTGGTACTTGTATTTCCGAAAAATCGACTTTCCGGCCGACCCCAAAGTGCATGGGCAATGGGAATGGGCTGGCATTTACTTTGGAGAAAAGATGCAATGAAGCATTCGATGGCATATGTATCCATCCATCGGCGCCTGATCCTGGTTGCTGTTTTTTTGTTGTTGTTCGGGAGCCTCGGATCCGCATATAGCCACGATCCTGACGCTTTGCCGGGAAAGGCGATTGAAACCGCGGTCGATGCGGCCATCCCGGTGATGTATCCCCCAAGCGATGTTGCGATTGAGCCCGCGCCGATTGCTCCGCCTGAACCGACGCCAGCGGCGCCGCTTGAGACAGCCGCGCCCGAAACGCCAGCGGCGCCTGAGGCACAAGTGGAGGCGCCCCCCGAGGCTCAGGCGGCGCCCGAAGCACAAGTGGAGGCGCCCCCCGAAGCGGCGACGGCGGTCGCTCCGGATACGATCCTCTCATCCGGCATCCTCGTGGACGGGCTTCATTACGACATATCCATGCCCTGGGGACATGAGGAGTTCGAAAACCTGAGAGCCGCCTATCTGACCACTGGCGGCAAAAAGTGGCTGCAAGCGGTGATGGAACGCTCGCTTCCCTACCTGGGCTACATCGAGGCAAAAGTCAAAGAATACGGGCTGCCCAAGGAACTCGCCTTTTTGCCAGTCATCGAATCCGAATACTCGCCCTTCGCCGTATCGAGAAGCGGCGCGACGGGCATATGGCAATTCATGCGCAATTCGATATCGGGGTATGACATGTCGATTTCAGACTGGACGGACGACCGGAAAGATTTCATGAAGAGCACGGACGCGGCGCTCCGCAAACTCCAGGACAATTATAGCGCCTTGGGCGACTGGCTTCTGGCGATCGCCGCCTATAACGCGGGCTTGGGAGCCCTCTCTCGAGCGGTGAAAACTCCCGATGGGAAAGATATCGATTTCTGGAATCTCTACGAAAGCAAAAAGCTATCGCGGGAACCCTTGTCCTACGTCCCCAAATTCCTCGCCGTCGCGTCCATTCTTAGCTATCCAGAGCTTCATGGACTTCCCGCCGACTGGGGAGAGAAGCATAGCTGGGAGGCTCTTGAGACATCGCGTCAAGTCGATTTGAACGTACTCGCCGAGCGCAGCGGGATATCCCTTGCTATGCTGAAGCAGGGCAACGCCGAACTTAAATACAGCATAACGCCGCCCAACTCGAGCTATTTGGTCAAAGTGCCCGCCGACAAGGCCGATACCGTCCGCGGCATCCTGGAGGACACATCGTCCCCGCTCTTCAAATACACGATCTATAAAGTGAAATCCGGGGATACGCTCGGGGCGATAGCGCAGCGATATTCCACTCCGCTGGGCATCATCCTCCAAGCCAACAAAGGCATCAAGGCCGACAAAATCAAGATCGGCCAGACGATCATCATCCCCCATCTCTCGGGAAGCTCGGCGACATCCAAGGCAAGCTCAGGCGAAAGCCTCTCCTTCAGCGATTATTATACGGTAAAAAAGGGAGATACCCTCTGGGATATCTCCCTTCTCTTTGATGTGCAGCCCGATTTGCTCGCCGACAGGAATGGGATAGGCGTGAACAGCCTCCTGCGGATCGGTCAGAAGCTCAAGGTGCCCGCTCGCTGAAACCGGCCAATCACGAGCGCGGCGCGGAATTCCGCTATTCCAGAGCCAGGCTCGCGAAAACCTTGGCGTCGCCGATTATATTGGCGATGTCGGCGTTCTCATTGGGCTGATGGGCGGTTTCATTCATTCGAGCCCATACGACGCAGTCGAAACCCGCCTTGCGGAGATACGCTCCCACGGTTCCGCCGCCAATGCCGACAGGCTTGGCATCCACGCCATAGACTTCCTTTACCGCCCGCTTCAGGGAAGCGACGACAGGAGCGCTGGCGGGCGTCGCCTTCGACTCGTTGCTCTGCAGGATTTCGAAGGATACCTTCACCCCATATTCGGCTTCCACGGCATCGGCGACCTTCCTGACTTCTTCCATGGCCTTTGCCACCGGGTATTGGGGCAAGATTCTCATGTCGACGCAGAAGACATCATCGCCGGGTATCGTATTGACGTTCGGGACATTGGCTTCCTTCTTGGTCGGATTGATGGTCGTCCTATCGGGCTCGAAAAGCCCGTCCCTCGCGGTGAAGACGCTTTTTTCCAAGCCATGGATGCGAACCGCGAGATCGCTCGCGGCCAGGAAGGCGTTGACACCCTTGTCGGGCATTGCCGCGTGAGTCTGGACACCCTTGGTTTTTACTTTGAGCCAGCAAATGTTCTTTTCGGCGACTTCGATTTCCGAGCCTTCGCCATTGCCTCCATCGGGGATGATGATCAAGTCCTCTTTCGAAAAGAGCGGGTGATTCGCGATGAGGTGCTGGATTCCGAATTTGGATCCGACTTCCTCATCGGCGACAAAGAGCAGCTTGATCGTCCTAGCCGGCACGATGCCTTGCTTCATGAAGGCTAATGCGGCGAAAACGGAAGAGACAAGCCCTTGCTGATTGTCTTCCACCCCGCGTCCTACGAGCGAGCCGCCCTTCAGCACCACCTTCCATGGATCGGTGTTCCAGAGCGATCGTTCGCCCTCGGGGACGACATCCAAATGCGTCATGATCCATAAGCGGGCATTGTCATCCTTGCCGGGAATCGTCGCGACTAAGTTAGGTCGAATGCCCGAAGCCACTCTTCCATCCCTCGCGTCCATTCGGACGATATCGGTGATTCCCTGGCGCCTCAGCCATGCTTCGAGGGCTATGGCCTTGTCGAGCTCGCCCTGCCCGCCCGATTCCGGCGCGATGGCCGGCACCGAGGTGAGAAGCGTTTCCAGCTCGATGATGCCATCGACGCTTTTCTCGATGAAGGAAAATACCTTGTCTTTCATTATTCGCTCCTTGTCGATTATCGTTCTTTTCCGGAATCTCGCCGATATGCCTGCCAGGTCGTGGAAATCAAGCTCTCCACATCGGAATACCGGGCCTTCCAGCCCAGAAGCTCCCAAGCCTTCGCGCTGGAAGCCACGAGCTTCGCCGGATCCCCCGGCCTTCGTCCTGAGAACACGGTCGGAATGGGCATCCCCGTTATCCGCCTGGCGGTTTCGAGAATCTGGAGGACGGAAAGCCCTTCTTCGGATCCCAAGTTGACGGTGAGGCTGGTTTTTTCGCGCAGGATGTATTCCAGCGCGCGCAGATGCCCATCGGCCAGATCGCTCACATGGATGTAATCCCTCACGCCCGACCCATCAGGCGTTGGGTAATCAGTGCCGAAGATTTCCAGCGAAGGCCTCATGCTCGCCGCCGTCTCCATGATCACGGGAATCAAATTCGCCGGCCTTTTTTCGAGCCCGTGGACAATGCCGGCCGGATCGTATCCGGCGGCGTTGAAATATCGCAAGGCCGCGAATTTCAAGCCCTTGAGCTTATCGTACCAACACAAAAGCCTCTCGATTTCCAGTTTCGTGAAACCATAAAAATTTTCGGGCTTCTTGGGATGAAGTTCATCGATCGGCAGGTAGTGGGGTTCCCCGTACACCGCCGCCGATGAGGAAAACACCAGGGCATGGATACCAGCCTCGCAGGCGGCGTTCAGGATGTTGACCGTACCGCTTATGTTCTGCAGGGAATATTTTTCGGGGATGAGCATCGATTCGCCCGCGGCCTTCGCCGCGGCAAGATGTATGACCGCGTCATAGCCACCTTTCATCACGCTGAGCAGCCAAGGGTAGTCGAGAATGTCGCCTTTGAAGAAACGATAATCGGGGAAGATATTCGATTCGGAGCCCGTGGAAAGGTTATCCGCTATGTGGACGGCATGGCCTTTATCGGCGAATAACCTCGCGACATGGCCGCCGATATACCCGGCGCCGCCTATGACCAGTACTTTCATACAATCGGCCTCCGCGCGGAATTGTATCCGCAAAAGGCAAAAGGCGCAAATGGGATCGGCTCGACAAAGCCAGGGTAACCCGAAGGCAAAGGCTTTGGGGCAAAAAAAAGCCACCCTCGCGGAGGGTGACTTTGCCGCCGATCAGAATTGAACTGATGACACATGGATTTTCAGTCCATTGCTCTACCAACTGAGCTACAGCGGCATGCCGTTTTCAACGTATCGGGGATGATTTTTACCGGAAGCCCTTTCCTTTGTCAAGTACCGATGGGTGTCGAGCGATTCCCTAGTTGCACGATCCTGTTCGATTCTGCTAGATTCAACTCATATAATTATGTGGTTCCTTCCATTGCTTTAGGGAGTCGACCTTGAAAAGAAAAAAAGTTGAATTTGTGCTTATGGCGATCATTTTTATCTCTGGCTTGCTCTCCTGCGCCATTCAGCCAGATGTCCCCGTCGTATTCTCATCGACGAAACCAACAACCACTACAACGGTGCGAGAACCTGTCATTATCGTCACGCAGACTCCTCCAAGCACCACAACCACCACCTCCACCACCACAACGACAATAGCCCTCCCCTCGGTGAGTGAACCTGAACTACGAAACCTCTATGGTGAAGCCAATATGGGGTATGAAGAAGCATCGCTCTACGAAATCGAAGCCCTGCTTCCCGAGCCAAGCGGAAAAGCATTCGAGCAGTTCCAGAACGCCAAAGCATATTATGAGGCGGAAATCTGCCGACTCCCCTTCAACGGAGTCACAGCCTACCCTGTAGCCGCCCAGCTCAAGGCGGCACGTGAGAGCTTGAGAGATCTCCTTGTCATAGGTCTGCCCCTGCGCTCCGAAGCGGAAAAAGCCAAGGCGTCGACGCAAGCCGAACTCGCGCGTTCGCGCGATGCCGCCATCGAAGCTTCCGACCGCTTCGATGAAGCGGTGTCCGAAGTAGTCGCCGCGGCCGATCTACACAACAGCTCCAATTATCGAGACGCGATCGCCGCCTACAAGCGAGCGTCCATGCTCTACGAATCGGCGGGGCTCAAGGCTGAAACCGAAGTTTTGAGAACGCAGGTTATGGAAAACGATTATGGCATGTATTCGCGATACCATTCAGAAGAAGCCGAACGCTTGAGAAATGATGACATCGCGCTCTACACCAAGGCGAGCAATGATTCCGTGAAGGAAGGCATGGAAAATCTCAAAATCGCCATACTGGACTACAAGCGCCTCTTGAGCCTTGGCGCCGAGCGGCGCGCATCGGAAGCGAAAGCCCAAGCGCAGTCGGATAAATATGTGGCTGGCGCATTGGGCGCGATCACGTATGCCGCCAACCAATATGCCACCGCGGAGGCCACCTTCGCCGGCGGCGAGCTTCTCGCCGAATCAAGTGACTTTATCGGCGCAACGCCGCTCTATAAGGAAGCCGCCGCAGGTTTTAGAAACGCCCAGGCTAGGACGATCGCCTCAAAGAACTCGGCGCTTTCAGCGCTCGAAGCCTCAAAAGCTGCTTTGAACAGCGGCCTGAACGCGCGCGCCGAAGCGAAGCTTGCCGAGGACCAAGCGCTTGCTGAAGCGAAGCTGGAAGCGGACAAAGCGCTCCCGGAGGCCAAGGCGGAAGCCAACCGTATCGCGGCCGAGAGCTTGGCCGCCAAAGATGCGGAAATCGCGCGAATCTCGGCGCAAAACAACGAGTCAGGCCGCGCGCTGGCTGAGGCACAAGCCCGCCTAAGCGAAGCCGAGTCCCGATTGGCCGAAGCGAACCGCTTGGCCGCTGAACAGCTTTCATCGAAAATAAGCGCGATAAAAAAAATGGCCAGCCTCCATCTCGATCAGGATGCTTTCAGTCCGAATGGCGATGGAGTGAAGGATACGCTTGGCATCAGAATCCAGACGCCCCTATGTTCCGCGATCGCGGCGTACAAGCTAGCTATCCACGCCCTCGATGCCTCCGGCAATCCTCAGCCCAATCCGGTAAAAACCTGGAACAACACGGATGAAGGGGCGGATCTATGCATATGGGACGGTCGCTCCGATTCCGGAATTCCTGTTCCCGACGGAAACTACCAAGCTACGCTGACACTAGCGTTCATAAATGGCGATTCCTTCACATCAGCGGGCGTGATCGCAATTCTCGACACGGTGAAACCGAAAATAACGGTTGCGGCTATGCCACTCACCTTCTCGCCAAATAACGACGGCAAAAAAGATACAATCGTCATCACCCAGAATTCCTCCCCCGGCGACGACTGGACCGGTCACATCAAAAATTCTTCAGGCGTAACCGTACGGACATGGTCGTGGAAATCAGAAGCCGGGAGCTTCTCCTGGGATGGAAAGGATTCGACGGGCGCGATCGTCAGCGATGGCGTTTACCAGTATGAAGTGAGTTCAACCGATATCGCAGGGAATTCAAGCTTGGCAGAAATACCCGCGATCACGCTGGGCGCGGCCAGGCCGAACGTGAAGGTGACTTCGTCAGCTGCGAGCATAGTGCCCGACGGCCCTGATAAAAAAATAGTTTTCAATATCGTTGCCGATCAGAGCTACGGTATTGAGTCATGGAAATTTGCGCTCATCGATGGCAAAAGCGCGGAACAACGCAGTTTTGAAGGTCTAAGTTCCGATATGCCAGTCAGCCTTGCCTGGGATGGCCGAGATTCGGATGGAAAAGTCATTCAAGGCCAGTATACCGGAAAACTTATCGTCACCTATGCCAAGGGCGATGTTGTTCAAGCTTCGAGCGAGCCTGTTTTCGTTGAAATTAGCTCGCCCACGGCAAGCATAACGACGAATCCCGCGTATTTCAGCCCCGACGGCGATAGCGTGGACGACAAAGCAAGCTTCAACATCAAGGTAAGCGCGGTCGCCGATATCGTCGACTGGAAACTGGAAGTCTTCGAAACCGCTGGCGCTGAATCAAAAAGCCAGAATGCGGCAAAGGCTGAACATCTTTTCATTGAATGGAGCGGAAAGGGAAAACCTCCCGCCACGATAGTATGGGATGGAAAATCCTCCCGCGGAGTTCTCGTCGAGTCGGCTTCCGACTATCCGTATAAATTTATAGCTCGCGATTCCCAAGGTAGAATCATAACGACCGCAGGCAACATCGCCGTTGATGTCCTCGTGCTCAAAGATGGCGACCGATTAAAAATCAGAGTTCCTTCGATCGAATTCAGGGCTAACTATGCCGATTTTGGTGATCTTTCACCCGAAACAGTCGCTCGAAACGAGGCTGTTGTGGCGAGAATAGCTCAAATTTTGAACAAGTTCCCCGACTACAGGATTAAAATCGAGGGCCACGCGAATAGCGTAAGCAAGATGCTTGGCTATTCTCAGGCTAAAATTCAGAACGAAGAGAATAAAGAACTCATTCCGCTTTCAACCGCGAGAGCGGCGATGGTGCGCGCCATGCTTATCAAAAATGGCATCGACATCAAGCGTCTCAGTATCGAAGGTTTGGGATCAAGTCAGCCAGTCGTGAGTTTCCTTGACGCGGAGAACAGGTGGAAGAATAGGCGCGTTGAGTTCATATTGATCAAAAGCCCATAAGGAGTACGCGCGAAGATCCGCTTTATCGCGGCAGGGCGCGCAAAAAAAAGGCTGCCCACGATCGCATCGCGGACAGCCCTTCATTGAATGGGCGGTGCAAGAGTCGAACTTGCGACCCCCAGCGTGTCATACTGGTGCTCTAACCAACTGAGCTAACCGCCCTATTCTAAAGCGCCTTTGCAGGCCCGACACGGTCATGATATATATCCTGCCGCCCCTGCTCGTGTCAAGTCGGATTTTTGCGCGGAAAGTATCGCAATTCCACAATGCGAAAAACTTCCATTTGCATTCATGCTATGAAGCTATTGACATTTTCAAGAAGCTATATATACTCTAGAATTAAGATAAAAGTTAGGCGTGGATGCGCCTAAAGGAAGGCATTATGAAAAAGTTCGTATTGTTTGCCATTGCAGCCCTGTTGGTTTCGGCGCCCGTATTCGCTGCCGACTCTTCCAGCACCGTGATAAAAGCGGTAATCGCGCAGGACTTGACCATCACTGGCGGCTTGCCCACTGTTCCGACAACGCTTCCGCTAAGCGGCGGCACCACCACCATTGGCACTCTCACCGTCAACTCTAACCTCGCCACAACCTGGACTATCACGATTTCCTCGACAGGTGGCGCCGGGGCGAATAAAGGCGTGATGAAGGCGTCAGGAGTAACCGAAGTCTACCCTTACACGGTGACGCTTAAGACAGCGGGCGCGACGGTTCTTTCCGGACAGCTCGGCGATGGAACAACGGCGACTCCTCTCTCCAAGACCGATGTGCTTACCGGCGTAGCAACGGTGACGTACACGCTTGAAGTGACCACCGCTGCGGTTGCGACCTTTAGTCCAGCCTTGCCCGCGGGCACCTATGAGGACACGATTACCATCACCATCGCCCCGAACGCGTAGTTGGCACAATCGAGCAGTAGAAGAGGTAGACGGAGTCTTTTCAAAGATTTCGCCTGCCTCTCTCCATCAGCAATTAGGCGGAATAGCGGCATGAACAAGCACATGAAAAAAGTATTAATCCTTTTCGTTCTATTGATTCCCGCATTCTCGGCATATGCGCAATTAAGCCAAAGCGTTAGCACCGAGATACAAGGAATAGTCCCTGTGGTTTTTTCCCTGGGTACGGACATGACCAATGTGGAGACAGTGGATTTGGTAAATTCCAACTCCGCCTACCTAGGCAAAGTAGTCGTCTACACGAACACAAAAGGAATCTGGACTATTGTCATTAATTCCAAGAATGCGGGAAAGCTCGCGGGACGAACACCGGGAAACAATGATTTGTATCCCTACTTTATGGGGTTTGGGACGGTGGATCGGATCGATCTTTCTTCCGATTTTGAAATGACGTATTCAACCCTTGTCGCGAAAACGACCGTCGAATACCCCGTCAGCATCAACTATACTAGGCTTGAGGATCTCCAAGAGCCGGTTGTTTCCGATACGTATAGCGATATTGTAACGATCACGGTGACGATTTCGTAAAAATTTATGCTTTTTCGCTTTTAAGACGATAAACCGTTGACAGATATTTTAGAATCGATTATAATCTGTAACAAAGAATAAGGATAGAAGATCCAATATTTGGATTATTCATCCGAAAAAAGTATATTTGCGGATTAGCCCGCAAAAGAGGTGTTATATGAAAAAGTTTGTATTGGTTGGAATGTTTGTTCTTGCGGCCGTTGGTTTTGCTTTTGCCTCAGGTACCGACACATCGAATCTTGCGGTTTCAGCAAATATTACCCCTATCCTTGATGTGAACGCTACAGCAGGAGCAGCCATTACTTTGTCTACTGCCGGTGCTGCCGGTGTTAGCGTTGGAACAGTAACTGTTCTTACCAATAATAAAAACTGGAAAATTGAGATCGCTACTGCGAATGATTTAGCGCCTATACCAGGCTCACTCCGCGGTTATAAGAATGAAATTGCCTCTAGTTTCTATATTCCTTACAAATTCAAGCTTGTTGGCGACCTTTATGGCGTAAGCACGACGCTTTTTGATACTACGCTTGGCGGTTCAGGATGGACTTCTGCTGAGATGACTAAAACATTAAGCTCAAGGACTACACCTGGCAGTACGCCTGATTCCTTTGCTGCCACAATTTCGTATGCGGCTGAAGATGGGTTGAATTGGTTCGCTGATCATGTTTACCAAGATACGATAACTCTTACTGTAACTGCTCTTTGATCGAATTCTCAGTGAAGAATAAAAAACGGCCGCGAAAGCGGCCGTTTTTTATTCTTACTGCATAATTTTTGTCCGATATAATTAGCAGGATTGCTTTTCTTGACATATGCAACAGAATGGAATACGTATAAGAATAGAAAGATTCAAAGAAGGAAATCGCATGGACAGAATGCCTACTATCAAGCGTTCTCTTGTGCCAGCCGCTATATTCTTCATTTTAGCGACCGCATCGACGGCCGCATTTTCTTTTTCGCCGATGACGGTATCAATAGCGCCGTCGGGCGCGAACGCCGTCATGACCTATAAAGTGACCAACGAATCCGACCAGCAGACGGCCGTCGCGATAAAAGTGACCACAAGGACGATTGACGCCGCGGGCGTCGAGAAAAACGAGCCCGCCGACAAACTCTTTCTGGTATTTCCCGCTCGCGTGGTGCTGAAAGCCAACAGTTCCCAAAATGTCAAAGTGCAGTACCGGGGAAATCCGGCCCTTGCTTCCGAGTCAGCATTCAGGGTCGTGGCCGAGCAGTTGCCCGTCGATTTCAGCAAAGCCAAGACCTCAGGCGTGAGCATTCTCCTGACCTATGTCGCCGCTCTGTACGTGACGCCGAAGAACGCGGCGCCCAAGCTCGTTTTCGCGCAAGCTGTCGGCGCCCAGAAGGACGGAAAGCCCGGACTTCAGGTGACCGTTAAAAATGAAGGGACAAAACATGCCCTTCTCTCGAATCCTATTATCCGTATCATTGAAAGTTCGGGGTCCGCTCCGAGGGAGTTTTCAGGCGAGGCTGCCGCCGGCATCGACGGGCAGAACATTTTGGCCTTGTCGGAGAGAACCTTTTTCGTGCCCTGGGAGGCTGCGGTGATGGGAGCAACCTACGAGGGTGCTTTCAATGCGGAGATCGAATAAAGCCGTTTTAATAGCATTGCATATTACGCTATTGGCATTTTGCCGAGCTGTACTGTCGGCCGGGAGTCTCATATGAAAAAGTTATTTCTATTGGGGCTTTTATTACTGATCCAGACTGAGTTCGCTCTTTCTCAAACAGCCACAGAAGATGGTGATATCCTGGTTTCATCCAATGTGGCGAAACATGCTTACATTTTATCTCTCCAGGATCTCTCTTTCGGGTCGCTGAATGAATCAGGCAGCAATACTGCTTCAGGGACAATCGTCATACGATGTAACTATAAATCCTGGGCATTTAAAGTATACGCTGAAAAAGGCGCTCTCACCGAATGGGATGCGGAAAGTTCATCCTATATTCCTGACGGTGATACGATTCCATACACATTCACATTCAATAGCGCCTCAGCGGTCCCTGAGGCTAGGATAATTGCGCAGCCATTGCCAACGACTGCAAATGAAGGGCTTATCGCAACATTCAGTGAAAAAACTAAATTTGGCTCCAATGGCGAGCCCTTCCTCTATAGCGTTGATGTTGTAGGGACGGGGGGTGGCTCCTTTTGGACAGCCGGAAATTATCATGATGTGCTCTACGTCTCGGTAATAGTAAACTAACTACTACGTCGCCCACTCATTCCTGCTCACTTCGCAGGTCATTCTTGAAACCCGCTGGTGAAAAAGATAACCCTTGGCGCAAGATCATCTCATAATTGACATCCAGCACGCCGATGAGTATCATGAAGCTTAACTGGAGTCTTGTTTCTGATTTCAGAGACAGCTTCAAAAAAAAGTGCGTCACGGCAAATCCGTGGCAGAGAGGAGTCTCATATGAAAAAGTTGGTTATCGTAGGGCTTTTGGTTCTTGCAGGGTTCGGTTTCGTGAGCGCTCAGTCGGCGTCGGAGAATAAGGACATCACCGTGTCGGCCAATGTTGGCAAGCACGTGTATATTCTTTCCGCTCCCAACCTCGCGCTGGGTACTCTCGATGTGGTGAACGGCGGATCGGCCACGGGCACGGCGATGATCCGGAGCAACCATTCCTCGTGGACGTTCAAAGTGTACGCGGAAAAAGGCGTTCTTACGCAGTGGGACGGAACCAATTACGTCGCCGGCGCGAATGTGACGACTATTCCCTATACTTTCACGTTCAATAACGCGGCAACGGTCGCTTCAGAGAAAATCGTCGCGCAGACTGTTCCGACGAGCGCTGCCACGGCGGCAACCACCGCGACCTTCACTGCGAAGACAACTGGCGGCACAACTGGCCAGGCATTTGTTTACGCCGTGAATGTTACCGGTATCGCCGCGGGCGCCGATTGGGATGCCGCGAACTACCAGGACGTTCTCCACGTAACCGTCGCTGCAAACTGATTTTTCTACGAGGATCACAATGAAAAACGTGAACACGGCAAAACAACTTCGCTCATTCATCATCATGGCCGTGTTACTGGCAAATGCGGCCGCGAACGCGGCCGCATTTTCCTTTTCGCCGATGACGGTATCGATAGCGCCGTCGGGCGCGAACGCCGTCATGACCTATAAAGTGACCAACGAATCCGACCAGCAGACGGCCGTCGCGATAAAAGTGACCACAAGGACGATTGACGCCGCGGGCGTCGAGA
>Ga0074195_1001067_pt1 | contig 42845 bp, 34 predicted proteins | sample EPASupsiteHSE623_FD_64525 | JGI IMG/M metagenome (GOLD analysis project Ga0074195, IMG submission 64525) | Bioremediated contaminated groundwater from EPA Superfund site, New Mexico - Sample HSE6-23 | ecosystem: Environmental > Aquatic > Deep subsurface > Groundwater > Contaminated ...
AGAAAAAAGTTAATTTAAAATTTCATAAATGAAATTAAAGTGGACAAGCGGAAGCCCGGCATTGATCGCCTGCCACTGACCAAGGGAGCCCGTATTCCGGTAGATCCCTTTCTTCGTTCCGCAGTAGATGTGATCATTGGTCACCGCGATGCAGGAAACAAAGGTTTCGACACTAAAATTTCCAGAGGGATCCCATAAGGTGTCCACAGGCAAACCGTTGTTGCAGGTGTCCCATGTTACGCCTCCATTCCGTGATCTGAAAAAGCCAAACCGCTTGTTCCCGGCGTAGAGGCAGGAATCGGAATGTGAAAGGGCATTTGCAATAAGGGGATTGACGCTTGCTGGCGGGATGTTCAGGTTTGAAAGCGATATCAGCTTGATGCCTTCGTTCAGCGTGCCGGCAAAGAGACTGTCGCCGACCACCGTGTAACTGGTGAAAGTCAGGATGGAGTGCAATGTCCAGTCATCAGCCAGGGCCGTTTTGGAAAAATACCCGCATCCTGTGGCAGAGAACAGCAACGAATCGGTCTGGAGAATGACTGCGGCGCTGGTCGCACCGTAGGGGCCGTTGGTCTGGACCCATTGTGCCAGGCCGCAATTGAAGCCGATCAGCCATAGACTGATTGAAAACAGGAAAGTTTTCATTTTTTAGTTACATTTTGCGTTCCTGTAAATACAAATGTACAATCTTTTCAATGAGATTGAATGATACTATGCTGCATCTTGACAGGATTGCAAAAGCAATCGTGTTTAGATGCACGTACATGTATTGTGATTTTATGCATTCGGATCTGTTATTTGGAAATGCAGGTCACTGATTTACCCACGACCGCCCATTTAATATTTACTCAGGAACGTTGCAAGAATCTCTTTCCGGCCTAATGACAACTTCTTTCTCAGGCGGTAACGGGCAACTTTTATCGAGTGTTCTGTCTTATGGGTGATTTGCGCGGTTTCCTTATTGGTGAGGTTGAGCCTGATGAACATACATAACTTAATATCATTCGGGCTGAGTTCTGGAAAATCCCTGGCCAGCAGCTTGTGGAAATCGGGATGGATCGCGAGAAAATGGGCATTGAACTCCTCGAAGATATTGTCGGAGTATTGGCTCTGCAAATCATGAACCAGGGTCTGAAGTGGTCTGTTTTCCTCCCTTCCTGTATTTTCCATTAATCCAATGAGTCGGCTGGATATCTCGGCCATCTTTTCGTTTTTTTCAACAAGTGACATGGATTGCGACATCACCTCCTTGTTTTTCTGATCGATATTCTTCTCCAGATGCTCCTTTTCCAGTTGGAGATTCATCTTTTCCAGTTTAAGATTTGTCTCCATAAGACTGAGACGGTGTGTTTTGCTGCGCTGCAACAAATAAAGAAGCAGGAGAACGATGGCTATACTGAAAATTCCTGAAATGATAAGGATAAACAACAGCTGATTCCTGATCCACAATGATTGCCTTTTTACCTCGGCAACCTGCTTCCGTTCATTTTCATTTTTAACATTGAATTCAAGTTCTGTCAGCGCAATCTTTTGACCATCTTTGACCTTCCACAGGCTGTCGGCATAAATGTGATGAAGTTTTGAATAAATGAGCGCACTGTCTGTCATTCCTCTCAGTTCAAATACCTCGCTGAGACCTTTTATCGCATCGGTTTCAAACTGCAGAAAGGTACCCTGTCGTGCATGTTGCCATGCAGTTTTGTATAGGCTGTCGGCCTTACGATAGAATTTCATTTTCTGGAAAATAAATGCCATTTTCTCCTCCATTTCGACCCGGATAAAAAGTGAGGATCCATAAAACGAGGTATCCAGAGCATCAATCATTTCCCGCGAATTTGATAAAAAAGCAAGTGCTTCAGTGTACCCGGTCTCCATCATTTTTACGGAAGCAAATCCCAGGTATATATTTGCCAGTCCGTATTGGTTATTAAGTCTTTTCTGGATCGGGTACGATCGGTTGTAATATGCAAGGGCGCTGTCATTCATGTTGAGTCCGCGAAAGGCCTCCCCAATGTTCACCAATGTGTTGGCATACAAGGCAGAGTCACTCATTTTTAAGTATATCTCCATGGCTTCCTCGTAGAGTTCAACACATTTCCGGTAAATCCCTGCCGAATTATACAAAACAGCGATGTTGTTTAGAAAGTCAGCTTTCCATTCGTTGTGGCCTGTCTCCTCTGCCGTTTTTTTCCCCTGCAGATAATAATTAAGTGCACCTGCAAAATCAGACTGCAACTCGCTTATGTAACCAAGTCCGTTCAATATCTTCATTTTATCCACCGGATCGGTAGTAACAGTTCTAAGTTTATTTGCTCTCAGAAAATACTTTTTCGACAATGGCAGGCTATCATTACGCAATAAATATAAACCAAGATATAGGCAGTTTTTCAAAATTCCATCCCGGCTTCTGGCTTTTTCAGCAAGCATCAATCCTGCATGACCAGTTGAAAGACAGGAGTCGTTGTTTTCCAGGTAGTACTGCCTGGAGAGCATCGCATAAAGAATGGACAACTTTCCGGGATCCTGGTCACCCTTACTGATCAACTGCTTCAGGCTGTCGGTTTGGTTTTGTGCGTGAATCACACCAGGCTGAATTATGTTAGCCATCATTAGCATAAGCAGAACCAACCGAAAAAATACCGGATAATAATACACAATCAGGTTCATGTTAAGCGATTAGCCAGGAAATCGATTCAATCTCAATACCAAAGATAGACAAATTAAACAATCCATGACGTATGCACGAATATGAACCTTGTATCCTTTTTGTATCCCTGAAAAGGTTCTGTGGGCAGTAAGGATTTTGTACAGACCATGATTATATTTGTGATCATTCGAAAACCTGACAAAATCGTCATTATGAAAAAGAAACTACTATTTATTGCCTTCCTCCTGCTATGCGTAGCAGCTGTAAACAGCCAGGACCTCCTCTTCACCTCCGAATTCGGGGGCGCCAACAGCAACGGGGCCATTATTAAAGTTAACCCAGCAACCGGCAATTCCTCTGTTTTTACCAGTCTCGGCGGAAACCCCCTCACCGCACTCAATGTGACTATAAATTCAGATAATGACTGGCAGTTTGGAAAAGGTGGGTTAACCCTGGGAATGGACGGGAAATATTATGGTGTGGCATTTCTGCCATCCGGCATCGTTAACCTGGATATGGATCATAAAACCGACAGGGGGATTTTCTACAGGTTTGATCCGTCAACAAATAAAACCCAGGTGCTCTATTCCTTTACCGGGGCAGGGGAATACAACATGGCCGATATCAATCATACGGCAGCGTATGATAATGACCTGGCCGGTCCTGCTTACAGGGTGGTGGAGATGAGCAGTGGGGTTTTTTACGGGATTGCTGTATTAGGAGGAAGCAATGATGTAGGCGGTGTCTGGAAATTCAACGTCAACACCATGACCTACAAAAAAATAGGTGAATTCAGTAACCAGGCGTTTGGCATAGGATACCGACCGTTAGGCAACCTTGTCCACGGCGATGGTAGCAACCTATACGGGGTATTGTCAAAGAGGAATATGAACCAACCCACTATGGTAGACGACGGGGTGCTGTACCGGATCAATTCCGTCACGGATCAGCTTGAATTTGTCGGTGACCTTGCATCAACCCAAATGGTGAGCGTAATTTTAACCTTTCCTACCGGGGACATTGTTTATATTCCCCAATCAAATAAAATTTACGGGACCAAAAAGAGCTCTGCTGACAATTTATCCTTCCAATTTGGCGGTGGTATCTGGTCTTACAACCTGAACACGGGTGAAGTCCGCAATGAATGGCACATAGGATACCTCGAAACGAATATCCTTGGATCCGAGGTCGGCGGACTGGTCCAGGGCAATGACGGGAAACTTTATGCATTCTCGAAAAACGGGGGGGCAAATGGTTTCGGCACCATTATTAAGTACGTCCCCTCTTCAAATACCTATTCCACAGTCCTTGATCTTACCGGACCATTGTATCCTCATAATACAGGTTTCCAGGTTGTGGGTTCAAAAATCTACGGAAGCTGGGAAGATGACCCCAACCACCCCTATTACCAGATGTTCAGTTACGATGTGCTGACGGGATTGCTCGACAATATTCTGCCCTATACCAATGGCCTTCCGGGGTACAACAAGGAGGTCCAGTTCATCGTCAATGGTGGTAAGATCATCGGCCGGATGGCCAATGGGGGAACCGCGAATGCTGGTTCGATCTTTTCATTCGAAATAGGGTCACAGGTGAGCACAGTCCTTGCCGAAAACAACTCACTGCAGGGAAGAGGGATGGTGGGTGAGTTGACCCAGGTGAACGACTCCACCTTCGTGGGCTACACAGGGATGGGAGGTTCTCTGCCCAATCAGCCTGGTTTCAGCGCCAATGAACAGCATGAATTGGGTGACCTGGTGCAGATCAATGCCCGGACAAGTGCGGTTACCGTCCTGCCTGATGCATTTAAACACGGCTATTTTCCCGCCGCCTATAGCCGAGACCAAAACGCCCTGAAATTTCTCCGCCCGCTACTTGCCTCAAACGGCAAGCTATACTACAGTTATATTCACATGGGATACCAGGGAAACACTTTCCGCATTTCTTCATATACCATGGGGACAAATGCCAGGACTGATATAACAGCGCAGAATCTCAATTTGGTGAGTGATTATGAGGCTGTCGGTCTCACCGAAGTCGCGACCGGCAAGATCCTCACCTGTTTCAGGGATAGCGCCTATGTTTGGGATATCAACACCAGCACATTTACAACCAGAAAGTTCTCACATAATTCGGACACTTATGGCTTTTATAAAGGAAACTTCTTAAAGGCATCCAACGGCAAAATCTATGGTACGACCATGGTAAAAGGTTATAATGTAAGCCCCCCCGCACCAGTTGGTAATGCCGTTATCTTCTCCCTTGATCCCGTGAACTTCAACTTCACAGTCGAATATACATTCCCTGTAGGTATCAAAAACTGCAATGCCGGGCTGAGGGAATACAATGGAAAACTCTACGGTTCTACCAATTATGGTGGAACAAACGACAACGGGTATCTCTTCTCCTACACTATTGCCACCAATACATTCGCTATCCTGTATAATTTCAGCAGGCTCACCGACGGTGCCGGCTTCGAGGGGGAATGGACCGTTCTGAACAATAAGTTGTATGCCACCTCCTATACGGGTGGGCCCAATGGCTTCGGCACCCTCGTGGAATTTGACCCGGCAACCAATGCCCTGGCTGTAATCAAAAACCTTACCATGATCGACGGGAGAAGTTTCAGGGGAACTCCCCTTGTATATACGCATGGCGTCGCCATTAACTCGGAAGTATCCGGCAGAATATCCCAGGGACAATCACTTTGCACCAACGCATGGCAAACAATTACCGTTGCCGGTAACGGAACTACCTTTGAGGTTTGTTGCGGAGGCCACGCAAAGATGGTTGCCGGAACTAATATCCTTTACCTTCCGGGCACCTGGGTTAAATCCGGCGGATATATGCATGGTTATATCGACGCCGGCGAACCGTTCTGCGGAATACAGGCACCCGCAATGCCATCTTCCATTACCGGCGACGGTCAGCTTGCTGAAGACCAACATTTGGCAGCGCTGCAAACCCATTCTTTTACGATCTACCCCAATCCCGCAAATGAAAATTTCACACTCAGGCAAACAGGGGAAAAATTGTACGATAAGGTAATTGTCGAAGTATACAGCATGCGAGGTGAGCGGATGATGGCCAGGAAACTGAATGGGGAGAATACGTTATTGTTCCCGGTTTCTGAGTTGCAAAACGGACTCTATTTTGTGAAAGTGGTCGCTGATGGATTTGTTGAAACCCTGAAACTTGTTATTGCAAAGTAATACAATTAGTTAACATAATACTATAATCCGGGGGGACGAGATCGTTGATACATCACCTCCCGGTATTGTTGATTTTTACATTGAATTAATCTTTATTCGCCTGATTATTAACCCAATAGTAATGTTCAAAATGAAAAACCTGATATTACCAATGATCTTTTTGATTTTTATGCTGACCGGATGTCAAAGCGGAAACCAAAACAACCAGGAACAGAGTAAACTTATTATTGCAGATAGTCTTAATGACAAACAGCCTATTCCTCCAATGGAACTTAAAACCAAAACAGGAAAGATAATCGTAATAAACGAAACTCATCCCGATGGTTTAAGCATTTCCAAAGTTCAGATTGTCACCCGGGGATTTACAGAAAATCAACCAATCGATGTGGGTGAAATTGATCCGGTGAATAAAGTTGAATTTGCCGATCTGGACAATGATGGCTTCGAAGAGTTATACATTTTTACACAATCTGCAGGTTCCGGCAGCGGAGGAGAATTTTACGCTTATGCTTCTGACAGGGATGTAAAATTGATAAAAATTGAAAGCCCCGTGGTAATGGATAAGGAATATCGGGTGGGCGGAAAATTCGAAGGATATATGGGGCACGATAGATTCTTTTTTGACAAAGGAATGTTAATAAGAGAGTTCCCCGTTTACAAGGAAAATGATAGTAATGACAATCCTACCGGAGGAACAAAGCGAATCTTTTATAAATTGAACCAGGGTAAATTCGAGATTGTCAAAGATCAAAAACAGAACCATTGAAAAATTGGCCTGTCCACTTAAAAACGACATCGGGTTGAAGAGGTGTTAATGGTGGGAGTATGGGTCTTAGCTGCCGCATGAATGCAGGTTGCGATAATAATTATATTAATCATCCATCTATTATTCCGCTGACGCCCATGGTGGTCTTTGTGAACAGACCATTAAATATTCAAAAAGAATTATCTTTGCATATTTTTTATTAAGTCTAAATAAAATATGAAAGGTGTCTTTTTTGGGTCTATGCTGCTTTGCCTGTCAATTGTATCGGTATCCCAGCCATCTTTTCAATATTCATGGAAATACTACACAACAGGGAATACGGGTATCTTGGGAGATTATTCTGAGGCTCTCTGGATCGATCAGGAAGGTTATCCATACATTGCAGCCTATACTCCAGGCTGGGAGGAAGGTGGCTTTTCAAAATTTATCCTACCGGGGAACCAGTGGATCAATTACTCCAATGTCGAATATCCCATAATGGGCAGTACTGCCGATGTTGGTTCATCCCGGATTTCTGATATAACCGAAGATTCCAATGGCATCCTCTGGATGGCTACCTGGAGGGGAATCCTGAAATTTGACCCGAATGTCGGGGGAAGTTCGCTGGCTTTCTGGGGTGCCGATAACTCGATTCACCCGGGAGGAAGAACAATGGATATTGATATTGCCCCTGATGGATCGGTTTGGGCAGCAATTCAATCTGTGACCTGGGGTGCCGGTGGTTTGATTCACTTTAATCCAAACACCAATGCCTGGCAATACTGGGGTTATGGTTCAACGGCAAATAACTGGCCCGGTGTTATTGGTTTTTGCGAACAGGTTTCAATTCAAGGCAAACCAACGGGCGGCTATGTTGTTTGGGTGGATGGCGAAGGCTGGAACACGATGATGACTTTCGATAGTGATACACAACTTTTTACTTTATTGCCTCAGAACAATGTCGCAGGTGAAGTTGTCGCCCTTCCCGGGAATGACTGTATTGACGGGGAAGGTAATCTGTGGGCGCTCAGGTATACTACTCCCGGTAACCCTTTTTCACTCGACTATCTCAATCCTGATGGCACCTGGACAACACCCCAACAACCGGCTTCAGTTATGTCGGATATATGGGTTTTCAAGGCTTTTGGCAATCATGAGGCGCTGATCACCGGTGCAACCAGCGAGGTGTTTCAATTTAACGGAAGTGCCTGGCAAAGCAAAGGAATATGGAGGGATGGTGCTTACAGTTACGCTTTGGATATTGACAACCAGGGAAATATTTGGGCAAGTGGTGTCGAAGGAGCTGCAAAACGGGATGTGGCGACAGGTCAATGGCAGCGTTACCGGATCACAAACTCATCCCAGATAGATTATTTTGTGGAAGATATGACGATAGACAATGAAGGCAATGTGTGGACGACAAGCAATGCCGGTTCAGGGATCGGTGGATTTCAGAAATTCGACGGAGCCGGTTGGGATCGGTTATAATGAATTTTCATATGGCTTAGGATTTCCCTTCCCCTTCCCTACGGATAATACTGAAGCCATTTGTTACCGCCCATCCAACGGATCTGTTGTTATCAATCCCATGTTTAATTATCTTCATAGCTGGAATGGATCCTCATACAGTTCTTTAAATTATACTAATTCAAGATCAAGGGGATTGGCTGAGGATTCGCAAAACAGGTTATGGAGCCTTGGTGAAAATGCAGGCTTGTCTTATTATAGTGACGCAAACCAAACCTGGACTCCGGTGACTTTTCTGGGGACAGGCAATGGTTTAAAGAAAGACCCAACTCTGCCAGGTACTGTTTGGGCTTGTTCCAGCTATGAGGTGCTGAGAACCGACGGCAATGCTAATTATTCGAAGGTAGTTGATGATTTTCAGGAACTTGATCCTCAAAGTGATGTGCTGACATCAATAGTGCCTGCAGCCAATGGTATTTCCTGGGTAGGTTCAAACAAGGGATTATTTAAACTGGATGCCGCCAATAATACATATCAATTTTTTTCTCCTTCGAATAGTGCAATTCCGGGTGAAAATATAACACCACTCGCTTATAGTCCGGACGGGATACTTTGGTTCACAAATTTTCTCAGTATTGATACAACCAGAATAGGATTATGCTGGTTCGACGGGACTCAATTCGGCATTCTCCCGGTTGAATCAGGAGGATTACCTCATGCTCAAATCCCCGATATGGAGGTGAAGGAGGTTCCGAATGGTTATGAGTTATGGATGAGTTGCTTAAGCCGGGGCATTGCTGTTCTTAACGTCATTACTACCCCCGTTGGAATTACACAATCCCCAATTCCCGAACCCGTTATCTTTTTTAAGAACTACCCCAATCCATTGACCAGTATCACTACCTTGAGTTTTTCATTGAATGATGAAGGAATCATAAGCCTTGCTATATTTGACATCAGCGGCAGGGTTGTCCGTGATCTGATCACGACCTTTGTTAAATCCGGAATCTCACATGCCGACTGGGATGGGTGCGATAACCAGGGTAACCGTGTGGGTTCCGGAATTTATACTTGCCGGCTTCGTCAGGGAAATTACTCAAAATCGATTCTAATTCTTGTTCAATAAGCCTTAGTTCACATAGTGTTGGTGTTTTTGACAGGGTTTGTTTTATCCTGGTTTTATTTTTCGGGAATTCTCCTGCTTCTTATTGGCGGATTTGCCGGATTCTCATTAACATGTGCCTTGATTGACATTGATGGGATGAGGGTCAAATTTTGCAACAACATTTTTGGGATCATTCGAACTGGAAAATGGATTCCAATCGAACCGACGATGAAAATCGGCATCAGGGAATGTAAACGTATCGTTGCCGTCTGAAAGGCAATCCAGGGAGATCCGGGCAAAATAAAGCTGGTGAGCGCTTCCCTTGTAAACCATCTGGGCAACAACACCTGGCCCCGCTGACAAGAAAAGGAAAATTGCCGGAAGATAAAATTTATGCGTCATTATCATTCTTCATTCTTTTTTGTGGCCGTCCATCTCCAATGGCTCAAGTCAACCGTACTTTCAATGATCCCCTCCTGGTCATCGGGCAACTGAAAGAAGAAATCGGTGCCCGTCACCTTTTCAACGCTGTCGATTGTCACCGCAAATTGTTGCAAAGGCATATTTGATCCCTGGTTGGCAATTATAAATGCAATGCCCTTGATGTCGGGTTCGGTATAATCCAGGATTACCTTGTAGAAGAATTCAGGAACGGCTAACCCGGAATGGCCGATGGTAGGTAGCCCCAGGGTTAAAACCGTCCCTGTGACCACATAAACAGCCTTGTTGTCTTTTGCCCATTGACGAACCTGAGCTTCAAGTTTTGACCAGATGCCACGGTTAAAGCTCTTATTTTGGGGCGCCATATTTGAAAGATAGAAGGATTCAATCATAGTCTGCCGGGAATATTCCATATCGGCTGCCGGGGCAAGGTGCCCCCTGTCGTAACCCGAATTTTTGTAGTCGGCATTGGAAATGTTGCAGGATGTGAGCAGGGGATCCGGGACAAAATGGTCATTCCGTTCTACCACCTTTACGGTTTCCGCCGCCGTGAGCTCGTATGCAACCCAATCGGCAATTTGATAGGTTTTATTGAAAGAGAGTGCATAACCCGTATGGTTAATTCTTTGATCGAAAGGTTTGGGTCTGGGGAGCTCCAGGTTTGAAATGGCTATGGGGTGAATTTCGGTTAATGATTCTATCTGGACGGACTTCCAGGTTCCGTCAGGGTAAATGAGGATTTTCCTGCCGTCGGAAGTAATGGCTTCCTGCTGGGCAAAAGAGATCCCGAAGTTGAAAAAAATGAATGGAACGAAAAGTAGAAGTTTTTTCATCGCCGCATTGCTAATCAAATTTTTGGCTTGTTGACGGCAATTTACCCAATATTATGTTCACCAAATTCATTTCAGGAAATATTTTCGTTTGGCCTTGTGACTATAACATGGTTGGACAAGCCTGACACCATCCCGTGCCAATAAAACATACTTCGGGAAGTTACTTTTAGGCTGAACTTTCCTGATCTCTGTTTAGATCGGGAATAAATTGCAATGCTGTAATTGACAACCAACTTTTATTCTTAAATTTAATGGCCTCATTTTCAACATTAAGAGTTATGGAAGTACCAATACAAATAACTTGTTCCTTTATTCACAATTTGATTGTTAACCCCAAGGATTTTAACCTTAGAACTAAGTGTGTAAGATACCTGATCTTTATTATATTATCCTGGTTTCTTACCTCAATGCAAATTGTTCCGGCTCAAACACCACCTGTTACTCCAGGTTTCCCCGTTCAATTCTCTGCAGAGATACCATATTTAACAGATACTGATAGTCAGACGACAACTCAGACAACAAGTTGTCCGAATTCGAATTTTGCACAGGGAACATTCGCAAATTGGCAAGGGTATTACGGTACCTTTTCCAATCCTGGTCAAAATATTGGTTTTGTTTCCTTGCCACCCAATGAACGTCACCTGATCATCTCTGCACCGGGAACAATTGATCCTTATGGAACCACCGCTGCCGGAACTGCAACGCTCACAACTGTATTTCCGGGTGAATCATATTCTGCAAGATTGGGAAACCCGGCAGCAGGTGCACAAGCTGAACGGCTTACCTATGATTTAACAGTAGGTCCTCAAAATAATTTATTTATATACCGGTATGCCGCTGTTCTTAACGACAACGGCCATCCACCAAGCCAGCAGCCGAGTTTTGAAATGAATATCATTGACCAGGCCACTGGTCAGCAGTATGATCCATTGTGTGGCTATTTTTATGTCAGTGCACAACCTGGATTGCCTGGCTGGTACATGAGTTCGCAAATGTCTAATGGCGCACCTGTTATTTGGAAAAATTGGACAACCGTCGGACTGGCATTTAACCTGTCTGATTATGGAAAAAATTTAACAATCACATTTACAACCAGGGATTGCCAGACGGCAGGTCATTTCGGATATGCCTATATTTCGGCATTCTGCAGTGCTGTCAGTGTCTCAACCCAGGGGTGCGATGGGTCAGGACAGGTTATTTTGACAGCACCTCCGGGCTTTGCAACTTATAAATGGACTGGTCCGGTTTGTGGCACATGTTCCCCAACAATTGCCTATGGTCAAACACTTGCCATTACGAATGCACACACCGGCGATAATTACAGTCTTGACCTGACATCTTTTAATGGTTGTCAGGTCAACCAGATTATGACCACCATCAGTTTACCTGCTGTTAATGCGAATTTCATTCCGATGTTAAATTGTAGCGGGTATTCAGGTTTATTTACGGATTTGTCTGAAAGTACAATTCAAAGTCAACCCATAGCAAATCGTACGTGGAACTTTGGAGATGGAACCACTACTTCGACTACCACCATCTCGGTTCAGCATACATATGCCATCAGTGGCACCTATACAGTCACCTTAACAGCCACAACGCTAAATGGATGCAGTGGTACTGCAACACAAACTGTAATTATCGATCCTTATTTGAATAAACCTGTAGCAAACTTCACCAATTCTTCAGGTCCGATACCCGACAACTGTCTTTATAATCCAGTTTCTTTCGACGGATCCTCCTCCTTGCCGAAACCACCTTACAACCCTGAGAATATCTCGATTATTTATTATTCATGGAATTTTGGCGATCCGGGAAGTGGTTCAAATAACCTGGTAAACTCAGGCGCGAACCCACTTGTTACACATGTTTTTAGTAGTGCCGGAACCTATACGGTAATTTTAACTGTGACCAATTCAAAGTATTGTACTGATACGTATACTCAGTCAGTGATAATAGACAATTCACTTCCCTCAGCTTCATTTTCTAATACTACTGTCTGCCTGGGTGACACAACACATTTTACATCTGCTTCATTCACGCCAGCTGGTGGTATTATTCAATTGGAGTGGCAGTTTGGGGACGGGTCATTATCTGTTAGTTACAATCCCGTTGAAATCATTTCACATGCCTATCCGGTTCCCGGGACGTATATTGCCTCATTAAGAGTAACCAATTCAAACAATTGCATTTCCGGATATTTCACTAAAGAGGTTCTGGTGACCCCTGCCCTGTTTCCCGTGAGCATTCTAATTGCATCTTCGGCTAATCCCGTTTGTCATGGAAATGAAGTTACATTTAATGCTTATCCAGATAATGGCGGTTCATCTCCGGATTATCAATGGAAGGTAAATGGTATTGATGCTGGGCCCAATAATCCTGTTTTTACCTATGCTCCGGCAAACAATGATGTAGTCACTTGTGTGATGACCTCTGATGCAACTTGTATTTCCGGTAATCCTGCGACTTCCAATGCAATAACAATGGAAGTTCATCCACCTCCGGTTATCCTTGGAGGTGATTCAGTTTATTTGAATTCGACAGACAACTTATATAGTACACAATCGGGGATGACTCTTTATGATTGGATGGTGTCATCAGGTGGCTTAATCACCTCAGGCGCAGGTACAGCCACCATTGTGGTTACATGGAATATTCCCGGGAATCAGGAAGTTGCTGTCAATTATACTTATTCCGATGGATGCGCTGCAGCAGCACCAACTTTCTTTCCGGTAATAGTAATCCCACAGGTACCTGTACAGTATGCAGTAACAAATGTGACTGTCGGGAGTGGCCAGGTACCATGCTACAACGCCACCCAAACAATAATCGTTGCAGGCAACGGAACTGCTTTTAATGTTCAAAGCGGAGGCAATGCCACCATGATTGCAGGACAGAACATAAAATATCTTCCAACAACAATAGTTCAATCCGGAGGGTATCTGTGGGGTTACATTGCTCCCGCCGGTCCCTGGTGCTCCACTCCGTCCATTCCTGAAGATGCAGTGGGTGAAGATGAAATACCCGGGATTATGCAGCAATCATTTTTCAAGGTCTATCCCAATCCGACAAATGGAAAGTTTATCCTTGAGTTGACCGGGGAACCTTCAGATGAAAGTGTCACCATGGATATTTATGGAATATGGGGTGAAAAGGTGTTGTCGGCAGGCATAAACGGAGAGCGTAAACATGAGTTCTCGCTATCAGACAGACCGGCAGGAATCTTTTTTATCCGAGTTATCTCCGGGGAAAAGGCTGAAACTGTTAAGATTATCAAGCAGTAAGAATTTTTAATATTACTTCTGCAGTTACAATTTTGATCATGCCGGCAGACCTCATAAAAGCATATTATCCGACAGGAACAGGTTTTTGTATCGGATTGAAAAAAATCGTTTTTTTGTAGGATTTATTAATTTTGTGCGACAACAAAATGCCTATAACGATCTCCCGGAACTTCATCCTGACTTATATAATACTCCTCAAGAAGAAAACCTAAATTTTCCATTAAAACAGACTACATGAGCACTAAAAACAAAATTTGGATTTATCCATTGATCGCATTCGTATTTGTTTCGACTTTTTGCAGTAGTTGCAAGAAAGATGAAGAGTCCCAACCAGTTGCCACCGTTACTGATTATTCGCAAGCTGCTCATTGGTTATCTATACCTGCTCCGATCATGGCAGTTGACGTTTTTTATCTTTATCCGACTTGCTGGCAAAAGGTTGATTCAACCGATCCAAATATATGTAACATCGATAATCCTTCCATGTTGGCTGGAGCGCTCCCTGCATTTGAACGCCAGGCAACGGCCTTTGAAACTTTCGCAAATGTCTTCGCACCCTATTACCGGCAAGCTGATGCCAATTATACTTTAAGTTTACCGGAAGATCAGCGGGAAAATGTAATAGGTGGCATCCCGACATCAGATGTCGTTGCAGCCTTTACATACTATATTCAGCATTACAACCAGGGGCGCCCGTACATTCTGGCAGGACATTCACAAGGATCAAATGTGCTGATCCATTTACTTTCAGGATACATGAATGATAACCCGGAGGTTTATCAGCGTATGATTGCCGCCTACGTTATCGGTTATCCGGTAACTTCAACCTACCTGGCCAATAATCCTCACTTGAAATTTGCAGAGGGCCCCGATGACACAGGTGTCATCATCTCCTATAACACCCAGGCTCCCAGTGTTATTCCGCCTCATAATCCGGTGGTGTCAAATATAGTGGGTCTTGTCATCAATCCGATCACCTGGACAAGAACCGAAACAGAGGCAACAACGGCTGAGGGTTTGGGGTCCCTTATGCCCGATTCGGTGACATCGAAATTTCAACCGGTGCCTCAATATGCGGATGCCAGGATAGATATAAGTAAGGGTGTTCTGATTTGCACCTCCGCCGACTCAAACTACCTGTATAAATACACCAAAGCTTTTGGGAAGGGCGTTTATCATAGTTTTGATTACCCTTTTTACTTTTTTAATCTCCGGGCAAATGCCCAGAACAGGGCTAACAAATTTCTGCGCAAATAGGTGGTGTGGCAAATATCAGGTGAGGATTTGCTTGAAGAAAAACTTTTGTTACAGGGCCACCAATTACGTATGCTGCAATCATTCTGGCATAAACCTGTGGATTAGACAAAAATAAAATTCATTAAGCATTCCTTCTTTTTTTTTATTTTTATCCCTTCATAATCCCAGACAACATATCTCAATATCCCTTGCCATAATCAGACCCGCATCATGGGGAATAAATTTGAAGTAAATATTTACAGATCAATTCGTTTTATCCTATCCCTGATGCTTTTCACAGGATTGTTCATTTTCAAAATTTCTGCGGAGGGGACGAAAGAGATCATCCCGATTACAGGTGGCCAGGGAGCCCTGGAAATCAATAAATTTCGAAATGATTTCGGGTTCTATGACGGAAATCCCGATTACCGCATCAACATTGCCATCCGAAATACCACCGAGCGGATCCGGTTCGGGTTCGGGCAAATCATGGATGTAGGTTGGTGGAGCTATCCCGGGGATATGAATTACCGGATCAAAGATCCTTCTGGAAATGTGGTATATGGTCCTTTTTCTGTCCCTACCTCCGGCCAAACAGGGTTCATCAATACCTATGACAAGGCCGTAACCGGACCTTTCGCCGGGGGGTATCCATATCTGGAGCTGGTGCCCCAGACGACTGGGAACTACTATATCGAGTTTTACTATCCCCCTGATGGAGGCTATTCCGAAGATAATCAGCACTCTTTCCAGTATTTTGACATTACCGTAGTGAATGCAGCCGGAGAACCTGTAAAAGGCAGGCTTTGGTCGAAGGCCTGGCAATTCTGGTGTCTCAGCGCACAGTTTCCTCCCTCCTCACACCGCTTCTATGGATCGTTATTGATCTTATCCGACGACAGCATCGTAACGAAAGTCAGCCTCAACGGGATCATCGGCGGCGCATTTGCTATCTCCAGCAATGCCACCGGCTGCGAGAACACCGGGAATTTCACGGCCGACCGGCAATCAAGAACTGGTTCACATACCTATCCAAAGTACAAGCTCTTCCTTAATGATCCCGACAGTAACCTATTCCCGACTGCTCAGGGAAATACAGGTATCATCCTGCCGGTCCTGGTAACCTCCGGTTGCAATACCGGAGTCGATTTTGGCATCAAAGTCACCAGGGACGGTTTTGCAGAAGTTCTCATTGAGCTCAATCCGAACCCCGGTGAAGATCCTGAAGATATCAAACTGTTGACAGTGGTAAAAGTGGATCCAGGCCCGGGCGGGTATAACATGGTTCATTGGGATGGACTTGACAATAACGGAAATCCGGTGGATGGGGGTAAACTAATGTTCGCAACAGTCACCTGCGTTAGTGGAATCACCCATATGCCGCTGGATGACATAGAGTTCAATGACAATGGTTTTATCGTTACCCAGGTGAGGCCATCCGGGCAGCAGATACGACTTTTCTGGGACGATAGCCAGATCCCCGGAGGAACCACCAATTCCCTGACGGGATGCATCTCCGGCATCGGATGCCACACCTGGGATAACACGATTGGCGATCTGAATACGATCAACTCCTGGTGGTACGTCACCCGAAACCCTGTTCCCCCGGTGTACTTTACCCTGCATCGCACTCCCGGAGCAACAGGCACGATCTCCGGGCCGCTGGTACCCTGCGCCCTGATGGGAACTTTGGAATATTCGGTTGGTCCGGCTCCCAACGCACAAAACTATGTCTGGGACTATTCTGGTAATAACGTTACCGTAACAGGCCACGATGCTGTCGTTCATCTCTCTTTTAACCAGTCATCTGCTTCCGGTATTCTTTCAGTATACGCGCATGATTCCCTTTGCGGCGACGGGCCTGCATCGACCCTTGAACTCACGATCGATACAACTCCTCCGTTCGTTGAACTACAGGTTATTCCAGATGTTTGCAGGTCATCCGGTCTCGTCCAGTTCACGGGAGGAACTCCCCAGGGCGGACAATATTCGGTAGATGGCGTGATTACCAACGAACTGGATACGGATAATGATTCTGTCGGTGAGCATCTTGTCGTTTATGCATATACTGAATCCACCGGATGTACAGCCACCGACTCGGCATGGATCATAATCAAGGAATGTAAGGATGTGCCGGTCTATTTTCCAAATGCCTTCACGCCCGATAGCGACGGATTGAATGATCTGTTCAGATCTGTCGTGTCGGATCCTCTTATTTTTGCCAATTTCCGGCTACAGATCTTCAACCGCTTCGGACAGGTCATCTTTCAAACCGGCGATCCGAAAATGGGCTGGGACGGAACCTTCAAAGGCTCTTTCTGTCCCGTTGACGTCTATGCCTGGAATGCTGTTTATGAATTTACCAGTCAAGAAGAAACCACCTTTGCCATGAGTGGCACCGTGACTTTAATACGGTAAAAAAATCCAATCCAATCATGCGAAGTCAATGGTGCAAAATAAAATACCGTTGTTCACGGATTTTTTCTCCCTTACAATTCAATGTTGCAACTGGATGACTTCCTCAAAAACGATATAAAAGATTCGTTTTCTGATTCGTGAGCAATTGAAGTAAACACGCATCTTGACCACTGAATTTTCTTGATTACCATTGGATGATATGGCCAGTTCAAATCGGCGTCGGGTTGGCAATTATGCCGGCTTATCCAGTTAAACCAAAAGTGTAAAAGCAAATCAATTTTTTATCAGTTTATCAAATCTGATCAGGTCACTATTTTCATCTTTTAAATAAATAGTATAAATACCCGGATTAAGCTGGGAAATATTTGTCTTGTTATCACGTGAAACCAAAACTAATCTTCCTGCTAAATCGAAAATTTTGATTAAAATCTCACCCTTTATGTTGACATTGAGAAAATCGTTTGCGGGGTTTGGATAAAAGCTTAATACTTTCGTTTCAGGATCATCTTCAAGACCATTCGGCGAGCATGCTGCAAGTTCAATGATACCAGTCCCATCTGTATTCATTTCTTTTATTGAAGATCTCCCACCAGAAGGAGTATAGGAAAAAAACAACTTCCCATTATCAGTCGGATGGAAAACGGGAAGATCGAATCTTTCGCTATTTGCCGAGGTTGTTATTCTCTGCCAACCTGACCCATCAGCATTGATCATAATCAGGTCAAGAATACCACCGTTACCGCTATATTCAGAGGTGCTAAATACAATTTTTAAACCATCTGAACTAAAGCTTGGGTATAGATCAATATAGCCATATGTGTTAGGCGGGGTGACATTAATCCAGTTGCTTCCATTCAGATCCATCATAACAATGTTAAAATTTCCATTCTGACTGACCAAAAAATAAATTTTAGTCCCTGCCGGATTGAATTTTGGTGCATAATACCAATCTGATCCTGGTGTGTTGGTAATTTGTGTCCGGTTAGTTCCATCCTGGTTCATAGTAAATATTTCCGGGTATATTGAATTATCCCATGCTGAAAATACAATGCTCTGACCATCTGGTGAAAAATTCGGATATCCGTCATAAACATTGTTAGTTGTTAATCGAATCAGGTTGGTTCCATCGTTATTCATCATATAAATCTCAGAAGCGGCAGAGTAATCAGCACTCTGAAATAGCACTTTGGTGCCATTCGGACTAAGTGACGGAAAACTCTTGTTATCACTTGAATTGGTTAACCTGATAACGTTAGTTCCATCAATATTTGCTTTGTAAATCTCAAAATTCCCACCATCCCTGTCGGATGTAAAGTAGATGTATAGTCCATCAGGTGACACTGCAGTAGAAAGATTATTACAATTTTGTGCGTTTAGCGTCACTATTGGCAAATACAGAATCAGGGTAAAAAGTAGATTTTTCATAAGTATTGTTTTTATCATGTTTGGTAACAAGTAAATAATCGATACGAATATAACTTTGACTTTTGATATAGGCATAGCCGGCTATTCATTATTGATTTGAAAAAATAAATGACATAGATTTCACTGCCTGGTTTGATACGGGTGCCGGTCTTCATCAAACACACTCTTTTTTAAGGAGCAGAGTAACTCCTTAAAAATAACACATGATAGTCTCCCGGCGGCTCAACAAAATCATGCTGATTTTGATGGATGCAATGAAGTTGGACATGTTTTATCCTTTTGATACCGTAATTATATAGTCATTAATTGCAAAAAGATTATCCAGTCTACAAAAATTCAAATAGTTGGTTCTAATTGTGGATGAAACATCCCATTCACAGTCTCCGCCGATTAAAATTGACCACACTTATGCATTGATTATCAATCTATTAAAATGATCAGCAAAAATCGGTGCAAGGTGGTCAGTATGACTGGCCTGCCCAATTTCAGCTCATTATAAGGAAACTGGTGCAAAGATGGAGTGAGAAATCATGCCATGCAATAGCCCTTTCGGGTCATATTTTGAATTTCAGGATAATTTCAGTTCCCGATCCCGGAATGGAATTAATTGTTGAATGCATGAGTGAACAAAGGCATCGGGTTCATTTCCCAGGATTTTATTTTAAGATATTAAAACCATTTTTACTTCCGGGCTTTATTCGGCAGCGTAAAATAAAAAGTGCTACCCCTGTTAACTTCGCTCTCCACCCATAATTTTCCACCGTGCTTTTCGATGAAATCCTTGCAGATGATTAATCCCAAACCGCTGCTGGGTTCACCATCGAGTCCCTTGCGGTTTGTATTAGCATCCAACTTGAAAAGATTCTCCAATATCTCTTTGTTCATTCCGATGCCAGTGTCATTGACGGCGATTTCGACCCAATTGCCATCCATTATCTTCGCCCTGATGATGATTTTTCCTCCGTAATCGGTGAATTTTATGGCATTTGATAAAATGTTGCGAATAATGGATTCAAACATATTGCCGTCGGCAAAAACGGCCAAATCGTCTGGAACATCATACGTTAAATCAATCTTTTTGTGTGTGATTGCTTCCAAAGTTGGAGCCAGACTGTCAGAAAGTTTGGGCAAAATCAGAAATGATTCAGGTTCATAGGTGGTTAACCCCCTTTGCATTCGTGACCACTGAAGCAGGTTTTCCAGAAGGTTAAAGAGTTTATTGGCTGCACCTCTCATATTCAAAGCCATCTTTTGAATCTCGTCCAGCCTTAAGGTGGGCAGGTCTTCTACCAGCATTCTGGTAAATCCAAGGAGTGGCTGGAACGGACTGCGCAGATCGTGTGCAATTATGGAAAAGAACTTGTCTTTTTCGTTATTGAGTTTTAAAAGTTCTTCGTTTTTACGTTTGATTTCTTCCTCTGCCTGCTTTCGGTCGGTGATATCCCTCAAAATTCCTTCGTGTACCAGGATTTCTTCATTTTCACCCATCATATACCAACCGTGATCTTCTACCCAAATAGCCGAACCATCCTTTTTCTTCAGACTGTAAACCCCCATTTCTTCAAGCTTTTCCTGCAATACCAGGCTTTCCCGGTCGGCTGGTTCAAAATATAACTGTGTCTTTATATCAATGGCCATCAGTTCCTCTTTACTATCATAGCCCAACATCTTAATCATTGCCGGGTTTACATCGACAAATTTCCCATCGTAGGTACTTCTATACACACCATCCGGCATCCTTTCCACCAGGTTGCGGTGAGTTGCTTCACTTTCCCTCAATGCCACTTCTGCTTGCTTGCGGTCACTAATATCACGGAAAATTGCAAAAGTCCCAATGAATTTATCATCCTTAAAACTGGGTGTTGCCGTGCCAAGAATATATTTTATACTTCCGTCTTTTAACACTATTTCATGTTCATAGGTGCTACTCTCCCCTTTATGACGTTTCTGTGTCTCCTTTATAACTGTTTCAAGACTTTCACCTGCAAGGAAATCAGTTAAACATAATCCGGTTAATTCTCCTTTGCCTACCCCAAATATTCTTTCTGCCGATGGATTGGCAAAAACAAATACCTCTTCTTCATTCACAAAACCTACACCTTCACCCATATTTTCAATTAATGTACGGTATCTTTCCTCACTCTCCCGCAACGCAACCTCCGACTTTTTACGATCGGTGATATCATGGAATGACCAGACCCTGCCTTTTGGTCTATTTCCAAGATACATTGGCTTCGAAATGCGTTCGAAAATACGTCCATCCCTGAAGTAAATAAAATCATAGGATTCTGATTCAGGCTTATTATACAGTTCCGATACTTTTGCCATAAATTCATCAGGATCATTCAGTTGTCCAACTACGTAGTTCAGCAAGACTTTATCATCCGCTGATTTGAGGATGTCACCCGGGATGTTCCATAATTCAGCAAATTTGGTGTTGGTTTTGATGATGGATCCCTGCTCACTGACCACAAGAATACCGTTATGAATTGATTCAAGCATTGCATCCATTAAAGACAGAGAGTTTTTCAAGGCCTCCTCCGCCTTATTATATTCGGTGATATCCTTTAAAATACAATGTGTTTGTTTAAATGTCCCATTAGAATCATATCCTATCTTTCCTTCGAAAGCAATGAATAATTTACTGCCATTCTTATGAACCATCTCAAATTCACTATGAATCTGCCCATTCGCCTTGAAAATTGGGAATCGCTTGCGGAAGCCTTCCTGATAGGCAGGAGAAAGAAAGTCACCAAACCATTTTCCAATAACTTCATGGCGGGAATAGCCAAGGGTTTCTAACCAGGTCTGATTTACTTCAATAAAATTTCCATCAAAATCGAGCGACTGATAACCAAGTGGTGCATTATTAAACAGCAATTGGAATCGCTTTTCACTTTCCTGCAAAGACGCTACCGTTTTTTTTCGTTCGGTAATATCGTGTGCAATATGAATTGACCCTGTAATATTACCCTTCTTATCCAGCAATGGTGTTACGGTGACGGAGAACCATCCATCCAAGGGCTCTAAAAACAATTCGATTGTATGTACCTTACCGTCTTTAAGCATTTGTTCGTGTACGCAACAAGCGGGTGGTTCGTCCGTCTGATGCATATTCCAAAAACATTTTGACCCGGCCAATGCTCCCGAAGAAACACCCAGACAATTATTCATAGCCTTATTGGCACGAATAATATTATGTTCCGTGTCAAGAATAAAGATAAGGTCAGGGGAGATATCAAAAATGTGTTCAAAATCAATTCCCGCGGGTGTTTGTTTGTTTGATTTATCCATATCTCAGCATTATTGTCATTCAATTCCTGTTTGCATTTTTTCGATACTCAGCAACCGGTTGAGGCTTTGAATTTGAGCCTGAACTACTCTTTTTATTGGTTATGAGCATAGTAAAGGTATTATTAAAATCACATACAGCTTGACGAAAGCCTGAAATAAATTTTCACCGCATAATATGAGTCGTTATGCCTTGGCAGATATGATATCAACGAATCCTTTTGTAATTCTTGGTCAAAGGCATAACAGGAAATATTTATCACCAGTTTCTGTTGATAAAGGTGTTGTTTTGATGCCTGGAATGCTGTTTATGAATTTACCCGTCAAAAAGGAACCACCTTTGCCATGAGTGGCACCGTGTCTTTAATACGGTAAAAAAATCCAATCCAACCATGTGAATATATCGTGCAAAATAAAAAGGCGTTCTGCCAGCTTGTTGTATATTAACCTTTTTAGATTCATTGTTTGGTCAGTATGACCGGCCTGTCTAAAGCTGCTTCAGTGCTGTATAAAGTCACAATGTGTGAAACATGTAAGGAATGCTTATAAATGTGTAATGTTTCCCGAGTTAAACAACACGAACTTTGTGACATCATACGAATTCAACAAACCCTGGTTGGGGGCATAACAGGCGAAAATAAAGGAACCATCATGAAAACTGAAGAAACACCCGGAAAGAAGAATATCGTTGTTTACAGGAAGGACGGTAAGACACCCGATTTGAGGTACAAAAGTTCGAGAGAATATGTCTTATCACAACAATTAGCGAACAACAAGGAACAAAGAAAAGACCGGAAAACAGTCGATTTGAGATACACAGGTTTGCGGGACCATGTCATATTACATCAAACAGCAAAACTTAAGGACATACCCGCGCAGATAAAGCCTGCCGGGAAAAAGCCGGTTTGGAAAGTCAGCAGTTAAAGTTGTCGGCGTGTCCAATGATTGGTCAAAGTGAATGTTTTTCCCAGGCTACCCTCCAATTTAGGGTGAGGAGCATAACCTGTGAATCATGTAATTCTTTTACGGAAATATGTAACACATTTCGGGATATACAGGCTCACCTTTGCATGGTGAAAAATATTCAAACCTGTTCCGGCAGAAACGGAATTTAATACCTGTAAAAATGAGTAATACAAAAAAAACAGTTTCAATATTGACGGTGATTACAGCATCCATTTTTATGATGGTCCTTGGAGGATGTAAAAAAGATGACCCCGCTACGCCTCCCGCCAGGCAGACCAGTTACAACCTGAAGGCAAAAGATGTGCTTGGTGTAACAGGTATCGTCACTTTCACCGAAACCAGCAATACTACAACTACTGTAAGTATAACGCTGACAGGTGCGCCTTCGGGAATCCACCCGGCAGAAATATGCATGAATTCGGCAATTGAAGGTGGTGCCGTTTCGATTGCCCTAAATTCTGTTGATGCGACCGGGCATGGTTCGACGGCTATCACTGCGATGACATACAGCCAACTGGTTGTTTACGATGGATTTCTAAAGGTCCTGAAAAGTGCAGCAGAGCCCGGTGTAATTCTTGCGCAGGGCGACATTGGCGGGAATGTGATAACTTCAACAAATAAAACCTATATACTTGACACCATAGGCACATTCGGGGTGTCCGGAACGGCCTTGTTTGAAAAACGGGTGAACGGGAATACACTGGTGACAATTTCGCTTATCGGCGCAATTGTGGGCGATGTATATCCGGCAACAATTAACCTCGGTTCAATCGCCTCAATTGGGGGAGGGCCAGTCGTGAAAGTCCTGAATAATGTTGATGGAACCACAGGCAAAAGCTACACCAACATCCGCAAGCTTGATAGTGGAACTGTTATCACCTATGATAACTGGCTGGTATATGACGGCTATATTAATATTTATCAAACTGCGGCATCGCCCGGTAATATTATATGCCACGGTAATATTGGTTCGAATTAATCCCTACTGATAGCTGATTTCCCTTCTGGTAAAATTTCCACCTTCTTTGGTTTCGTTTTCCATTATCTTTTCTGAAGAAATTGTCAAACTTGGTGCAGCCGATTACATTCATTCCCCCGATTCAAGAGCGAAGCTAATTGGGAAACTGGCCGGTTCATGAACCTCAGATCAGGGAATCGAGGATCTCTTTCAATCTTCCGGCAGTCATGCCCTCGCTTTCATGCAGCACCTCTTCATCTTTGTGGTCATTAAGCAGTTCCCTGGCATTCAAATAATATTTTTTTGCCTTGTGCTGCTTTCCCATTTTGCCTGAGATATTCCCTAATAAAAAATGTGAGAGAAGATGGCCGGGATCCAGGTATAAGGCTTTCCTGAGTGTCTCCTCGGCTTCCTCCAGCAAATTCATTTCTTGTAAAATGGTGGCTTGAAAATAGTAGGGCGATATATCTGTTTTGTCCATTTTGATCAGATCGCCCATCAACTCCCTGGCCCGCTGTAGCTGCCCAAGGTTTGCATACGACCTTGCCAGGAGGCTTACCTGCTCTTTACCCCCCTGAACAGAATCTTTGTTTTTGAGTAAGAACTCAATGACCCCGGTGTAATTTCCCCTGTTAAATTCGTCCAGGAGATTCATGGCAGGTTCAGGAACCGGCTTTTTTAGTGTCGGCTTATAATCCGGTTCAACCTTTGGCTTTATACCAACCGGCGGTTTGGTGGTTTTTCCGGGTGTTTTCGTTAATGTTGTCCGAACCAGCGGGGAAAGAGCAGGTTTGAAGAAAAAATTTAATTTGGGCGGTGTTTTCTCCTCCGACGTCTTTTGATGGAGATTTTTCTGAAACAGGGTAATCCCATTCAACATAACCGAGCTGAAGGCGCTGAATACCGGGATTGAACTTTCAACCGGACTTATTACCAGCCAGCCGCTCTCACTGAGCGAGGAAAATATTTTTTCCGATACCTTTAAAGCCTGGTCAGGGGCAAAATACATCAGTACATTTCGGCAGAAGATCACATCCTGTTGGAGCAGTAAATGGTTGTTTGCCTCCGGCTTATCGCTTACCAGGTTCAGTGGGCGAAAGTTCACCATATTCCTTATTTCCGGAATGAGCTCGAGGGAATTACCTTTTTTATGGAAATACTTTTCGGTAATTTCATGGTTGGTGTTTCTGAACGACCATGAAGTATAAATTCCCTTTTTTGCTTTTTCGAGGAACTTTGGATTCAGATCTGTTGCCAGGATTTTTAGGTCCCATTGATTTATATCCGGGATCAGCTCCTTGAGCATGATGGCCAGGGTGTATGGTTCTTCCCCGCTGCAGCAGGCAGCGCTCCAGATCCTCAGTGTTTTTACGGTATCTCTCCTTGATTCAATCAGGGGCTTGAGGATATGGTCGCCCACCGTATTAAGCGTGAGCATGTCGCGGAAAAAAAAGGTCTCCCCTACAGTGAGGTTGGATATGAGGATCTCAGACTGTAACGGGGTCAGGTTGTCATACTCAATCAAATTGGTCAGAAAGCCGATATCTTTGTGGAACCCGAGTTCCCTGGCCGTATTTAAAAGCAATTTCTGAAGATTATTGAGGTTTTCCGGGGTAAATGAAATGCCGAATTTTTCAGTGATGATCTTATTGGCCTGTTCGGTTATTTGATGATGTTGACTTTCTGTCATTTGGTTCCTCCGCACCGGTATGAATGCCGGTCCTTATATTGAGGCGGAAAGATAAAAAAAAAGTAATTTTGAAGGAGATATGATTATCATAAAAATTATTTTCGAAATAAAGCTGGTGACCATAATATTGGGTAAATTGCCGTCAACAATCTAAAAAGTGATAACAAATAACAGACTTGACAAATCGTTTGGACCTGTTGGAAATTCAGCTGGTGTGATGTTGTTTTTAGCAGGATTGGCTTTGTCCTGGTTTTATCTTTCTGGAATTATTCTTGTCCTGATTGGCGGATTTGTCGGATTCACCACAACAAGTGCATTGATTGACAACGATAGGAAACGGATCAAGTTCTGCAACAACCTGTTTGGTATAATTCGTTCGGGAAAATGGATCTCAGTTGAACCGACGATGAAAATCGGCATCAGGGAATCAAATCAGACCTATAGGGCGTTCAGCAGGGGAGATCGTGCACTGGATATAAACAAAAAAGATTTCAGGCTGGTTCTCTATGATTCGCAGAACAGGGAAATTATGCCGATGAAAAAATACAATTCTCTCGAAGAAGCAAAAGCGGAACTTATAACGATGAGAAAGCAATTAGGATTGACCTGAATAATAACAGATGAACATTTCAAAAACTAAAAAGAGGTGGGGCCTCATTTTGTTATTGCTTGCTGTCATTGCCATACTGGCTTTATATCCGTTGCCGCCACAAGCCCCCATCCAATATTACGACAGGCAAAGTGGCTTGTTAAAAACGGAAAAAGTGGCTGGCGAAAAGTGGCTGGTGTGGCTGTATAATAATCCGGTTGGCGAAGCAACATTGTGGGCGCTGGCCAAAAGAAAGGTGGTTTCGTCTGTTTATGGCCATAGAATGGATCGTCCTTCATCGACCAAAAAAATACAACCCTTTGTTGAAGAACTTGATATCGACATGACTACCTCCCAAAAACAGGAGTTCAACTCTTTCAACGATTTCTTTACCCGGAAACTAAAACATAATGCCCGGCCGGTGGATACCAGCTCAACTATTGCAGTGTCGCCTGCCGACGGAAAAATACTGGCATATGCCAATATCAGCAACAGCGATTTTATCATCAAAGGAACCCGCTTCAATATTTTTTCGTTTTTGAATAATGCCCGACTTGCTCAAAATTACCTTGATGGCACCCTGGTGATCATCCGGCTTGCCCCTTTCGATTATCACCGTTTCCATTTTCCCATCAGCGGAAGTGTATCGCCCATTACCCGGATCGGCGGTGATTATTATTCAGTTAACCCCCTTGCTTTGCGCAAAATGACTGAAATATTCTGCCTGAACAAAAGGGAGTTTACCATCATGTCAAACCCCTTGTTTGGAGATGTTGTGATGATTGAAGTAGGTGCAACCATGGTAGGAAGTATCGTACAGACTTATACCGGAAATTTTGTAAAAAAAGGGGAAGAGAAAGGGTATTTCAAATTTGGGGGTTCCACGGTAGTGCTGCTGTTTGAAAAAAATAAAATTCGCATTGATGACGATTTATTGATCAATACGTTAAAGGGTTATGAAACTGTGATCAAAGAGGGAGAAAGAATTGGTGTATCAATGCTTGATCAAACAGTTTCATAACCCTTTAACCGACTAACAATCAATTCATGATAAGGGTCCATTTATATCGGCCTGTAATGGTCAAAATTGTCGGCGTGTCCACCTAACCTACCTTGTTTTAATCAGCTTGATTGTTTCAACATAGTTATCCGCAATCACCTTCACAATATATATTCCTGCCGGAAGTTGTGAGGCTGCGAATTCCCGGTTTTTTTCTGCAACCATTTCGCTGGTCATCATTTTACTTCCGTTCATGCTGAAGATTTCAACTTTTATGTTTGAATAAATGTTGTCACTCTTCTGAACTATTGTAAAGTTGCCGTTTGTCGGGTTTGGGAAAAGTGAGAAAAATGGCAGTGAAAGAGCTGCTGGCTGTATATCTCCCTCGGTTGTTGATGCAACCATGGGTGCGCTGGGGTTGGTGCAGTATGTTGATGAAATATGTGCCCAAAGCCAGGCGCCATTCTCTACAACTGTTCCGGGCATTAACAGGATCTTTTCACCTGCGATCAATTCTACATGACCATTTGGCGCTGCTACTGTCAAACCGGTTACTGTGAGGGTCAGGTAAGCATTGTAACATCCTGTATTTGAAACAGTACCCGACACGTTAAGGTTGTCGCAAACTGGATTGATCTGGCCGACTGTGAAGGAGCCGAATGCGTGGGCGCTGGTGAAATCGGTAACAGTGACCGAATAAGTGCCGGGAGCGAGCGAAGCCAGGTCCTGGGTGGTGGCGCCATTGCTCCACAAGTAGGTAAATGGAGGAACACCTCCGGTTTCCGTGAGATCCACGGCCCCATCATTGCTGGCTGGACATGTCGCATTGGTTACCGCAGCATTAACCGACAACGGCAGGTATGCCTTGATACCGCCAAACTCGTCGGCGCCCACATCAGGATTAGCTGCACCATAAGCAGGATTGGAGTTGTTCGGATAACCGGTATTGGGGTAGCGAGGTTCATCATCATAATCTGTGATAATGGCAGGTACGAAAATGGAGTTCCCTCCGCTTTCACAAGTCGTGGCTACCGTGTTCTTTAGGTGGAGGTCATATGGGGTTAGTGTTCCATTGACAAACGGTGGCAGTTCATTAAAAGTCTTCAATTCACGCGGATACATCCTTGTCAGGTAATCAGTCAGGGTTGAATCCTTGGCCGTTACTGGTGTGGAGCTTGACCCTTCACAGTAAAGATAGTTACCAATTGGCGAATTAGACGAAACATAAAAATCATTGTTGTCAGAGGCATTGGAATAGGAGTATAAATTATTGTCAAAACGACGGTAAGCGACGGTAAATCCCGTATTGCCCGCCCTTTGGGATGTGTTGACAATAATGTTGTTCCGCATTTCAAAATTTATGGTGGTTTTAGCGTAAACACCTGCAGTGCCAAAAGTGGTGGCCGAAGTGGTTGCATTCAGGTAAATGGTGTTATTGTACAAATAAACATTTGTACCACCAGCAACATAAACTCCCATGATCACAAAATCGCCGGTGGAAGTTTGCGCTGTCAGATCGCTGATAAAGTTGTTGTAAACGGTTGTGTTTGTACCCCCGTTGAGGATCATTCCATACAGTGGGCCAATACTGATAGTGTTATTCCTGAGCCCGGTAATGTTGTTTTTATATATTTGGTTGTTTACTCCAGCTTGATTCCAGATTCCGTAAACGGGGCCAGCCCCACGAAGTTCCGAAATAGAGTTGTTGTAACAGGTATGAGAAAGCGATGCTCCATTACTTCCTATCATGATCCCATTAACGGTATTGTTTGCTCCGGTTGACCCGTTGGTGTTGATCAATACTGAAATGGCATTGTTGTTAATACTGCTTCCTGCAGCGCCATAGCTTTGCTTGATTCCATTGATCTGGCCTCCTGCAATAATATTTGAAATTATATTATTGGATACTATATTGGTTTGCAGGTTGTTGCTGTTGCTTCTGCAGTCAATTCCGATAAAGATACCGGAACCGCTAAGTTCAATATTGGAAAAGTTGTTATTGCTCACGAGGTGGGTTCCGCCGGTGCTGGTAGCACCCGTATGGGTATAACCCTGTAACTGCCCGGAAGCGCTGGTTCTGACAATATTTCCCACTGTTGCGTTACCCGTCACCGTGACGTTGTTTGCCTTGGCTCCATTACAGCTGATTAAAAAAAAGGTTCCCGTAGATGAGAATTCGCCAAAGCTGAAGGTATTATTCTGAATGAGGATCGAGTTATCAGGCTGGCCCGGTGGGGTGGCCTGGATACCCGTACCGCCGGCAGTACCGGTCTGATTAAAAATGATTGTATTATTGTTGGCAACAAAATTCCCGACGTTAGAAGATAACTGGTGCCAGATCCCGTATAGTCCGCTGGTAGCAGTGCTGCCGCCGCCCCCGGCATTATCAATAATATTGTAACTGACATTCGGGCTGGTCTGGTAGTAAAGATGTACTCCAGCGCAGGTGACCGTTCCATAACCTCCAAAATTCCGGATGGTATTGCCTTCATTGATGGCCCCCACTGAGTTGTTCTGGTCCATGAGGTTGAAGGGGGCTGTTAAATGATTGTAGCCTCTGATGGCGATACCGTAAAATACATTGCTGATGGTGTTTCCGGTGAAGAGCAGATTCTCGTTTCTGCCGCCGGTACTGGCTACGGTAATCCCTACTCCGCTGTTAGCGGGAGAACTTGCATCAAGATTTGATGCATATATACCGATCACGAAGGCGCTGGTGCCTTTGGTCATCGTTATATTGGCGTTTTTAATGGTCACATTCTTGCATCCATCTGTGGTTGATGTTTTGCGCAAAAAATAACCATATTCAATCGCATCGGTGGTTGCCTGCACATCAATACCATCAAATGTGATATAATCGCCACCCTGAATGATGATAACCCCGTCGCCCTGGGCTTCAAGCATTGTTGTTGTAACCGATCCCATATCCGTTCTTTTTACAAATGGATTCACTGAGGTTGCCGATGTAGCTGGCGAAACTGCCTGGAAAACGATTGGGTCTGCTGCCGTTCCGGTAGCGGTAATCAGAATAGGGGCGGTAATTTCCTCGGTATGACCCATCTGTACATTGAATGTTACGCCGCCTGAACCTATGCCGAGGGTGTTCAGGTCGGTAACTGCAGCTGCAATTGTGGCATAATCTCCCGGAATAGATTTGGTTCCGGAGATCTGTGCCTGCACAAGGAAATTGCATAGCAAAGCAATGATAATCAGTAGATTGTTTTTCATGATTTTGATTTTTTGTGGCTACTTATTGGGGTTTTTCGATTTTGTTTTTGATGGTGGAATAGAATCTTTTGCCTCCTTTTCGTTCTCAACTGCATCCAGGATTTTTTTTAGAACGAGATTCTGAACTTTCTTTTCAGAAATCCCTTTTTCAACATCATCCTGAAGGAGACGGATTGCTTTGTTACTTTCAGAATTATCAGATGAAGACATCAGTCAGATTTTCAACAAATGTAAACAGACATGGAGGTAAGTTACTTTCTGAGACCCCCTACAAAACCTTGTCAACCCTCATTTCTCACCTCTACAAAAGTTTAACAAAACAGCTAATACTTTGGATAATAGATAAATGATAATTGATTGTGTTCAGTCAAAACCACAAAATACAATATCTACCGGAGGTCATTTGTTGACCTGTATAAAGGAATATATCAGGATGAGGAGGAGGGAATTAAATCTTCCCAAGGAAATTGACAAGGTTGATCTGGGGGTCGTTCAATCCAAGGTGCTTGCGGAGCCGGAACCGGGCCATTTCAATGGTCTCCCTGCGCTGTCCGGTCAGTTCCGACATCTCTTTGGTGGTGAGATTCAGTCGTAGCAAGCCGCACATTTTTAGTTCGTTGGGAGTAAGTTCCGGAAATTTCTCCAGCAACCGTTCATAAAAACCGGAATGAACCTGTTTGAACCGCAGTTCAAATTCCTCCCAGATCTCTTTATCTGTTTGGTCCTGAAGAGATTTTGCTATTTTAATTACCTCTGTTTTCATATCTTCAGGCTTTTGTTCCGATTTTATCTCTATCAGCCTTCGGGAAGCATCGATGATAAATTCGTTTCTTTTCATCAGGTTTATCACCTGAAGCGCCAGTTCGCGGTTTTTGAATTCGAGGGTATTGTCGAGTTCTGCTTTTTCCAGAGAGATGGCGCGCTGTCTTAAACGCAGGAAATAGATAATCACCAGTGAGATTAAAATAAGCAGGATGGAAATGATAGCCAGAATGGCAATATAGGCGTTCTTGCGATGGGATGCCAGGTTGATCTTCTCTTTGTCCATCTCCATCTGCCTGGTTTTCAAATCATGCTGTCGCTGGATATCGAGCAGTGAAATGGTAGGCATCTTTTCTGTTTTACTGAGGGTATCCTTCAACTGCGCATATTCCTTCATATACTTTAATGCGGTGACAGGATCTCCTTTCACTTCAGCAGTAGCAACGAGTTCATTGATAACCGAGAGAAGAGCCGGCTGCAAATTGTTCTTTGTTGTCAAGTCATAAGCTTGCAAAAAAAGATTCATTGCTTCAGGATATTCTTTTCTCATTTTTTTTACTTTCCCCAGCGATATAAGTTGAAGGGCCTGGTCGTTTGGATGGGAAAAGTATTTCCCGGCAAGTTTCATGTAATATTCTGCGGAGTCAAATTGCCCACGTATCATTTTAATGTCTCCAAGTCTCATGTAATCTGTTGCAAGCCAGATGTGTTTATTGTAACGGATGTCGTATTGTATGGCCTTTAGAAAATAGATATTTGCGGAATCGAGGTTGTTCTCTTCGATATAAGCGAATCCGATAATTCCATAAATACTCCCAAGACGTTCCCAGTCTTTTTGACGGATCTGAAGTTCGAGGGCTCTGAAAAAACTCCTTTTAGCCTTCATAAGATTAATTGTATCCCTTGATTGTAGAAAGAGTTTGCCTATAAATTTATACAAGGATACCATTCCTGCAGTATCGCGCAATCGCTCATAAATCCTGACCGACTCGGTCGTTTCTTCGATTGCCTCCTGCTGTTTTCCCAGCATCATGTTTTTTACCGCTTTCACGTATCTGATGTAGGCATCCAGTTCAGGAACATCCGTTTTGTTATTCATGGTAGTAGCGATGTCCATGTATTCGAGCGCTTTGGTGTAATCCGGCGTAAGCAGGTAGGTTCGTGACAGCAGAATATACCCCAGGCATGTTGCAGGGGCATTATCGACCCTGATCGCGAGTGCAAGACCCCTTTCACCATAGAAACAGGCAGAATCCAGATTTTGTGAAATGTTGCGGTATGACTGCTGAAAGTATTTGGCAAGAGCCTTGTTCCTGCAGACCTTCTCAATGGTAATGTTGCTCCACTGCCCTGCAAGCGGCAAGGGCATAAGGAGTATGACAAAAGATATAAGGATAAGATACCAGTGAAAATGATTTTTTTTTACACCGACTGACTCCATAATCTGAGTTGAAAAAACAAAGATACACATTCATAAGAATAGTTTTTCACTACTGACCGACTAACTTTGTAGCTGATGGTTCCCCCCACTGTTGTAAGCTTGTTTTGCAGAGCAAATTAAACAACATGGGTAAAAATCGGAAATAAAATTAGTCGGACAGCCGAACCTTCGGACTTACCTTCAAGGATGTGCTTCTGATCCACTTTGACTATCAAAGATGTTTAAATATGGTTCGAACACATAAATGCGGTTCCTGCTCTGACCTGTTAATTCTTTCAGAATTCCTTTTGTGGCAAAAAGACCAACCAGGTCATTTGCTGCTTTAAAACTTAACTCACAGGTTAAGGCTGCTTGTTCCACCGTTGTTACAGGATTTTTGAAAAGCTCGTTCAGTAATTTATATGAAGAAATACTTCGCCGGCCAAAATTTGTATGAATCTCCTTTTCTACTTCCGTTTTGAGTGAAAGTATTTCAGATAATGCCTGAACAGTCTGCGCTGATGTTTGTTCAATACCTGTCAGGAAGTATTTCAACCACTGTAACATGTTGTTTTTTATCCTGACAAGTGTCAGATTATCATAATAAAGCCCTTTTCTGCTTTCAAAGAAAGCAGAAAGATACAGGAGTGGTTTATCAAGTAACCCTTCGCTGACAAGGAACAGTGGTATCATAAGTCTGCCAATCCTGCCGTTACCTTCCAGGAACGGATGAATGCTTTCAAACTGATAATGTGCTATGGCAATTCGAATCAGCGAAGGAACCTGTATATCGTCGTTGTGAAGGAATTTTTCGAGATCACCCATTAAATCACTTACTAGTTCAGCTCTGGGAGGGATATACACCGCATCTGCAAGGCTTGCGCCACCGATCCAGTTCTGGCTGGTTCTGAATTCTCCCGGCTGTTTATTACCTCCCCGGGTGCTGTCGAGAAGAGTTTTGTGTGTGTTTCGTATCAATCTTGAAGAAAGAGGCAGTTTTTCAAAATCCTTGACGGCTTCATTCAGGGCTTTTATGTAGTTATTGACCTCCTGCCAATCATTCCGGCGTTCCGGGGATATCTCTTTATAGAATAAGTAAACTATCCTAAAATCTTTTCAATTACAGGCAGAAGGATGGGAATGTCAACTGCAACTGTTTGATAAACAATATTCAAATCTACAAGGTCACTGTCCGGCCTTGATTCATTCCTGGCATAAGAACCGAATATTCCGATTTTAATAGGATTGAAGACCTGAAGATAATCAACAATGACTTTATTTCTTTGGAAAGTATGAAACATGTAAGGAGTTCCGAAAATTATGTAATGTTTCCGGAGTTAAACAGGTCGAACTTTGTATTAAAATCAGAATTCAGTTTGAATGGACAAAGAGACTTTTGCACTGCGGCGAGGTAGTTCATATCTTGGCTTATTAATAATTTTGAATTTCAAATTAAATCTATATTGATATGCAATGGATAGGTCGCAGACAAAGCAGTAATGTGGAAGACCGGAGAATGATGTCTGGAAAACAGAAAATGTTCGGAGGAGGCATTTTAGGCCTTATTATAGCCGTAGTCGTTTATTTTATTGGTGGAGGAGATGTCTCTCAGATCTTTAATATACTACAGGAACAGACAGTTACGCAACAATCCGACACCCGGTCTGATCCCGCTGAAGATGAAATGGCAAAATTTATTTCGGTTGTCCTTGCCGATAATGAAGATGTATGGAACCAGATCTTTTCGAAAATGGACAAAACATATGAAGAGCCAATTCTCGTGTTGTTCAGGGATGCTACGGAATCGGCTTGTGGTTATGCCAGTTCTGTAACAGGTCCGTTTTATTGTCCTAGGGATCGGAAAGTGTATATCGACCTGGGATTTTTTGATGAATTAAAAAATCGTTTTGGGGCTTCCGGAGGCGATTTTGCTATGGCCTATGTACTTTCCCATGAAATTGGACACCATGTCCAGAACCTTCTTGGGATTTCCGGGAAGGTTCACAAACTGCAGCAGCAGATTTCAGAAACAGAGGCAAATCGATTGTCAGTAGCCTTGGAGTTGCAGGCTGACTTCTATGCGGGTATATGGACCCATTACACCCAAAAATACAAGAATGTGCTGGATAAGGGCGATATTGAGGAAGCGTTAAGTGCAGCCAGCGCAGTGGGAGATGACAGGATTCAAAAGCAATCCCAGGGTTATGTTGTTCCGGATGCATTCACCCACGGAACCTCCGAACAGCGGATGTACTGGTTCAAAAAGGGATATACCTCCGGTGATTTGAGCCAGGGAGATACTTTTAAAGAGTTGATCAATCAGTGATTTCAGCCATCCCGGTTTCTTTGTCTTTTTCAGCCATTACTACAAAAGTTACTACAAACGAAAAAAGCCACTCTGATTTTCATCGTAAGTGGCTCATTTTCAGCTCCCCTTTCTGCTCAAAGTTGCAACTAATCAGGTACTTTGTCTCTTGATTTATGCCAATTTAGAAAATATACGTTGATCTCATTGAAGAGTTACCGATGGTTCCTGAAACATACCTCAAGAGTATTGAAGATTCAGCAGGTCTGTATGAAATTCGGATTCAATTTGGCAGTGATATATTTCGGATTTTCTGTTTTTTTGACTATGGACAACTGGTAGTATTGGCAAACGGGTATCAAAAGAAATCGCAAAAGACCCCCAGACAAGAAATAGATAAAGCACTTAAAATAAAGGAAGAATATGCAAACGAAAAACGATAACATTCAGACACTTGACCAGTTCAAAGATAAACACTATGGGAAACCTGGTTCAGCAAAGCGTGACCAACTTGAATCAGGTTACGAAAACTTTAGGATTGGCGCTTTGATACTGGAAGCCAGACTTGAAAAAGGTTTGACACAGGAAGAGCTTGCGTTGAAAGTAGGAACAACCAAGTCCTATATTTCTAAAATTGAAAACAACATAAAGGAGGCCCGTATTTCAACTCTTCAGAAAATTGTCGAGCTTGGTTTTGGCGGACAGTTGCACCTGTCAATCAAACTATAACCGAAAACCTGGTTCGTTGATCTTCAAGCACATTCTCCAAACTTGTTGTAACTTTGAGGTCAATGCATGATTCATAATTTTCTTCGGTGACCAGGGTTTAAGTCAACCTTCTAAAAAGACATCTGTTATGCATTGGATGGCATGACCAAGATACAATGAGAATTAAACTCATCACCGTATTGCTGATATTGTTGCCTCTCCTGGGGTTTTCGCAGGGGGAGTTCAACAAATGGTATTTCCCGGATCAGGCCGGACTCGATTTCAATACCAATCCACCTTCTCCATTGATCAACAGCGGTATGGCTTTTGGGACTAGTGCAACCGCAAGCATCTCGGATTCACTGGGAAATCTCCTGTTTTACAGTGAAGGGGAATTGGTTTTTAACAGGAACCACCAGATGAGGCCGAATGGGGACTTAATGCTTTACGGGGTTTGGGGAGTGAACTATTCTTAGTACTTCCTATATAGAATAGTGACGGATAGAGTATCTTTTGAATGATAAAGTGTTGGGACATTAAATTCAACATATTTTTTTAAGTTCAAAATGAAAATACTTTTATTCAAACCGTTGATAATTAAATCTTTTATCTTTAACAAATCGACATTTAAAACTATACCTTTTTTGTCAATTTTAAAACCAAGCATGATATAGCCAGTGCCAATTTTAACATACTCTTCTTCAGATAGTGATTTACACAATGCATAATCTAGCATTTTATAATCATTGATCTTTATTTCTGGGGCATTATAAGACCCAATATTATGAATAGTACTATCTTCATTTTGGGCTTTGCAACTATTTCCAATAACTGAGATAAAACTCAATAAAAAGATTAGAAATCGTTTCATTTTATCTGTTATTGCTGTTTAACAAGCTTCCCCACCTTCACCCCGTTCTCAACAACCAGTTTCACGATATAGACCCCTCCTGGGAAAGTGCTGATATCAATGGTCGTTGTTGATTCCGTGATTTTATGTTGCCAGAGTTCCTGACCGTTGAGGTTCAGGATTGAGAGGGAGCCCTTGGTGGGGGTTTCGATGGTGATGGCGGTGGATGCGGGGTTGGGGTGAACTGATAAACTATTGGTGTAAGCATTATAATTATCAATACCGATTGGGAAACCTCCCCCGTTTGTAGTATTCAGTATTGTCCCGTACCAACCAACTGTATATCCAATATTATCATTTTCGATAAAGTATACCGATCGTAAGTCCTCAAGGGTTCCACTTGACTGCAAATCCCAATTATTTCCTCCATCGGTTGTTTTTAATATTGTTCCAAACTGACCCACTGCATATCCCGTATTTGCATTGGCAAAGCAGATTGAATATAACCTTCTTGTTGTACCACTCGTTTTAGCATTCCAAGTTGTCCCACCATCAGTTGTTTTCTCAATAACGCCATCGTAGCCCACTGCATATCCAGTATTGATATCGGTAAAGCAAACCGATTGCAACCAACTAATTGCCCCATTGGGAATAATATTCCAATTATCACCCCCATTCATTGTTTTCAGGATGATACCAGTACCTACAGCATATCCATTATCGGTATCTATAAAAGTTATGGAAGTTAACGCTTCATTAGTTCCACTGGTCTGGACATTCCAGTTTTCTCCCCCATCGACAGTTTTGATTATAATACCATTTTCACCTACAGCATATCCAGTTTCCGCATCAACAAAAAAGACAGAATGCAAATGATAGTATGTGCCACTTAATTGAAAAATCCAATTTGTCCCCCCATCAGTGGTTTTTATTATTACTCCCATACCAACCGCATACCCTGTATTGTTATCCGTAAAGTAAACTGAATTTAACATACTCGTTGTTATACTTGAAAGAGCAATCCAGTTTGCACCACCATCTACGGTTTTTAGAATAGTTCCATCATACCCCACTGCATAACCAATATTCAAATCGGTGAAGCAAACCGATGTTAATGCGTTAGTTATTCCGCTTGACTGCTCAACCCATTGTTCTCCTCCATCAATTGTTATAAGGATAGTACCACCCAAACCTACAACATAACCAATACTGGAATCGACAAAACAAACAGATGTGAAATAATCACCGTTTTCGCTAGTTAGCGTGATCCAATTTGCACCTCCATCTGTTGTTTTAAGTATTGTAGCTCCAACAACGTATCCGATATTGATGTCAGTAAAGTAAACGGAAGTCAATATATCCGTTACTCCACTTGAAAGAGATGTCCAATTAATTCCTCCATCTATTGTTTTTATTATAGTTCCCGATCTACCAACAGCATATCCAGTGTTGATATCTGGAAAATAGACTGACATTAAATGCTCCGTTGTCCCGCTTGATTGCAATGTCCAGTTGGCACCCGCATCGTTTGTTTTCAAGATTGTCCCTGACTCACCAACTACATATCCAGTTTCTGTAGTGGGGAAACAAACTGAACGTAATTCTTTTGAAACACCTATAGGTTTTGAATTCCAGTGGGTGCCGCCATCAATTGTTGTTAATATGGTTCCATACCGACCCACTACGTATCCTGTGTTAGCATTAGTAAAGCATACATCAAACAAATCATTAGTTGTTATACTGGTACAGGAAACCCACTCCGTGTTGTTAGTGAATTTTAAAATGGTACCATTAGCCCCAACAGCGTACCCTGAGCTTTCATCCGTTTGGCAGATTGAAAGAATAAATTCTGAAGTCACACCTTGAATCGAAACCCAGTTTGACCCTCCATCAGTTGTTCTTAATATAGTTCCACTTGCACCAACAGCGTATCCTATGCTACTATTGAGGAAGTTAACCGAATATAAAGTATTTCCCTGCGGTAAGGGATTTTGCCAAGTCCATTGAGGGAACGCTGCAATGGAGAGAATAGAAAGGCAGGTTAGAACGATAAGTTTGTTCATATGCTACTGTTTTAATAATTTCCCTACACTCACAGTCTTGTCACCTGTCAGCCGCACAAAATAAACCCCGCTGGGCAGGGTGCTGATATCAATTACGGTTTCCGTGTTGATGTTTTGGCGGGTAAAGAGTTCTTGACCGCTGAGGTTAATGATGGAAAGGGAGCCTTTGATAGGGGTTGAGATGGTGATGCTGGTGGAAGCGGGGTTGGGAAATATTGACAATCTGCCGATGGTGGTTAGATTCTCCACTGATAAATGCCTGCACATTGTATCTACCTCTGCTTGACTATTGCAGCCAACTGCATTGTCGTGAATCTCAATAGTGCCGTTTGGTCTGGCCAAATAATCGCATATGCTTTTTACCGCACAAACAGATAAACTACCATTATTAAAGACTTTAAGTTGTTTAATTGTGGCGGCCTCTAAGTTATCCAATCCTGTCAAGGTTGTCAGAGAATTACAATCGGATATATAAATTATTCCTCCGATGGCTCTCAAATTGTCCAATCCAGAAAGACTGTTCAAATAGTAGCAACAGGAGATATCAATTTTTCCGATGTGTGTTACACTGCCCAGTCCTGACAGGCTTTGCAAGGAATTGCAATTTGTAATTTCAAGTGAACCATCGATGGATGTTACACTATTCAGCCCTTTGAGATCGTAAATTAGATTACAATTATCGATTGTAAGGTCATAGCCCTTGATAGAAGTAATTCCTTCCAATCCCTCCAGGCTTGTAAGGCTATTGCAATTTTGTATAGTAATTGACTGCCCGATGGAGGATACATTTTTCAATCCCTTAAAATTGTACAACCCATCAGAATCTATAAAAAGATAACCCCCGATGGAAGTCAGATTTTCCAACCCCGTCAGGCTGGTTAAAGAACCACAATGCTCAATTAGAACGCGACCTCCAATGGAAGTGAGACTATTTAATCCCGTCAGGTTGGTTAATTGGTGGCAATTGCCAATATCTAACTCACCCCCAATTGAAGTCAGTTTTTTCAATGGTGATAAACTTTTCAGGGAAGAGCAACCGATAATTTTAAGACCGCCGTTGATGGTAGTCACACTATCCAATCCTGTCAGGCTGGGCAAAGAGGGGCAATAGAAAATACAAAGTGTATTCTCAATGGAAGTCAAATTGTGTAACGCCGTCAGGCTTGAAAATATGTTACAGGTATAAATACTTAGGCTCCCGATGGAATTAATATTTTCCAACCCCTTTAGACTTGTAAAGGCATAGCAATTTGCAATATTAAGGTTTCCTGTAATGGAAGTTACGCTATTCAGTCCCATCAGATTTGACAATTGACAATATTCAATATAGATGTCACCCCCGAAAGAAGTCAGGACGCTTAACCCAGTCAGATCAGTAATATTGCTTCCGCTTATTCTCACATCCCCTTGAATTTGTTTACAGTTCGGATAATGAAATGGGAAACTGTCAATCTGATTCTGGGTCGAGAAAGTGATCCCCTCTGGCAGGCAGGATTGTGCTGTACCAGAGAATGACAATAATAGCCCGATCAATAAAACGAAGAAGTTTTTCAAGGAGTCAGTCTTGTTATTGTTGTTTGAGTATTCTGAACCTTAATTATCCTTTAAACAAGCCAAAGAAAGATTAAAGATACAATAAAGGTCTGTTGCTTGAGATTTGATCAAAAATTGTGAAGAAAATCGAAATTTTTAACGCAAGGCAGAATGAAGACTGAAATTCCCATTATATCAGGGCAAACAACCGTCCGATTATTTTATGCCGAAATACAGTGGAGGATGAGTGGACTTTCGGGCAAAAAAACAAAATAATTATTTGGTGGCGAGTTTTCTAACTCCACAACATCCTTTAGGCTGCCTCCTTACAGCTTCACAAATTTTCGCGTAACGACTGTCTTTTCACCCGTTAACCGCATAAAATAAACACCAGAGGTTAATGTGCTGACATCAATAATGGTGTTTGGTTCGGTAATTTGGCGAGTGATACATTTCTTACCGTTGACGTTCAATATCGATAATTGGCTTTTTGCTGGTATGGCAGTGGTTTCAATTGTCATACAATTAGTTGCGGGGTTAGGGAAAATTGAGAATGTTAATTCGTGTAGGTCAAAAATTCCGTCTGGGAAATCAAATTTCATCACTGTAGTTTTCTGTAAATTACCACCGTCTGAATAAGCAACATAAGGCACACCTGATGAGTTAAAAACAAGGTTTATGAATTGTGCTATGTTTGATGAGAATCCCGCATTTCCAACATTCACCCAAGCAGTTCCGTCAAATTTCTTTACCGATATTTTTCCTGAGTATTGCGATTCCTTAAACGCAACATTAGGTTGACCTGAAATATTAAAGGCAAGACTGATATAAGTCACGTAGCCATTTGTAAACCCCGCATTTCCAACAGTGACCCAATTGCTGCCGTCAAAATTCTTCACCGTGGCACCTGTACCATTTAAATATTCATCGTATGCCACATAAGGCAGACCATCTGGACTAAATGCAAAACTTAAACAAATAACAGAATTTGCTGAGAACCCCTCTGAACCAACGGTGACCCAATTAGTACCATCAAATTTCTTTACAGAAACTTTTCCTCCGTTCCCGACATCACCATAAGCAACAAACGGGCAACCACTATCATCAAAAGCGAGATTTGTATAATTTGCATCGCTTAAAGAAAAACCAGCATTTCCGACATTAATCCAAGTAGTCCCGTCAAATTTCATAACAGTAGCTTTATGTGTGTTAGCGTAATCTTGAAACGCAACATATGGATTTTCATCAATTGGATTAAATTTCAAGGATAAAAAGCGAGTGCTACCAGCTGAGAAACCAACAATTCCAACATCCACCCAATTTGTTCCATCAAATTTCTTAACAGTTGCTTTATTTTCGTGTTTGCCATCACTATATGCTACAAATGGCTGACCAGTGGGACTTATTGCAAGGCTTATATCTGAAGCTTCAACACCTGAAAAACCTGGATCACCTTCATTCGACCAGTTCGTTCCATTAAATTTCATAACTGTCACTGCAGCAGGAGATGCATAATCCTGATATGCAACAAATGGTTGACCAGTATTACTTATTGCAAGGCTAACATAATCTGCTCTTCCTGCTGAGAACCCAGCATTCCCAACATTCATCCACTTTTCACTTTTTGGTGACGATGGATTCATCGAAATTTGAGTAAAGGAAAAAGTTGGCAGTAAAACCAAGAGTAGGTAGATTGATTTTTTCATCGGAATGAGATTTTAAAAGTTGGTGAGGTGATTTCGGCATTGCTTTGCAAAGGAAACGATTTTTTTATGCAAAGCAAGAGCATCATTGGAAAAATCGGAGTTCCTGACCACCCTGTGCCGATTTTCGTTGACCACCATATCTACTTGTCAATCTACAAGGAGAGGTGGTCTGTTTGCTCCGGCGCAGACTGGTCAAAGTGTCCGGCTTGTCCACATATGGTTGACAGAATTATATTATGGACGAATTATATATCAAATGATTTTGGGTTAAATTGGTTTTTTGCATTAGCCTGGTTAATAGGATTAACCTTGATTTGGTATACCTCTATTAAATTGTGTTTAGGTTATACATGTTTTGATTATAAACTGATTGCAGATGAAGTTGGAAGATTTTTACTGTTTATAAACCCTATTCATCAGTTTGATAAACTATTTGAGATTGGCAAAATGAACACATATTTAGGTGGTGCTTTATTTTTTGATGGCATTTCCAGAATCACTGGAGCCTACTTGCTGTATCAATTTGTTAGTGCATTTAGAAAATATTCTAAAAAATAACTTCATTTATTTAATTACTACAACATCGGCAACTAATTGTATGTAAACACATTAAGAAAATAATTAAATGATTTTATCAAATTGAAATATAATGCACGTAATTTGGTTGTCTGCGACAAATCTATATTAATAGTCATTGCTTTACCATTGAATTTGATTTATTATGAATGAATTAGAACAAGAATTAAAGAACGGGTTTTCATCTTTTTACAATTTTTCTTTATCCTTAATTGAGACTTTGTCTGAGGAAAATGGTCATTTAAAATTTGCTGTTGTAAATATGCAAATTGCACTTGAATTGTTTTTAAAATATTATTTTATTAAACACGATCTTTCCTCTCGAGTTTTTAATGATAAAAGGGGTAAAAGGATATATAAGGACTTTTCAGAAGTCTTAGATTCATATTT
>Ga0074195_1001068_pt1 | contig 42811 bp, 76 predicted proteins | sample EPASupsiteHSE623_FD_64525 | JGI IMG/M metagenome (GOLD analysis project Ga0074195, IMG submission 64525) | Bioremediated contaminated groundwater from EPA Superfund site, New Mexico - Sample HSE6-23 | ecosystem: Environmental > Aquatic > Deep subsurface > Groundwater > Contaminated ...
GTCATCGTCAGCAATTCCGCAGATAGGCAACCAGCTCTATCTCGGTTTTATACCGTCGTCTATCACTTCTACGGCGCTCCCGTTTGCGGTGATGTTCTCGATTTCGCGCGACGAAATGGACGAGGCTGAAGTGGCTCTCGAAAGGATTCAGTGGTCCTGCTATGCCGATACTATGTCTTCCGCGACTGAAATAGCAGACGCGATTAAGGACAAGGTAAAGCGCTTTTATGGTCCGCCGGTAACGGGAAGCACTTATACAATCGTTAATACGTACTACGACAATATGGTCTATTTATATGACGATGTAATTCACAAGCATGTCAAGATTCTTGATATGCTGATTCGATACAGGAGATAACAAAATGGCATACCAGACAAGGGCGCATTCAGACGCCTTCCTCATGGGTTCGGCCCGGATGCTCATACCCTCGTCTTCGGGCGGGTATGTGGACCTCGGCGCGGCTCGCGGGATTAAACTTACCGAGGCGTGGGACTCGTACGAGATCGAAGTTGACAACACTCCGACGGTTGTCAAGGGCATCAAGAACCAGACCATCACTGTCGAGGGCAATCTGCTTGAACTCAACCTTCAGAAGATAGCAAAGATGCGCGGCGGGATTGACACTTTCTCAACTACCACGTTCGTTTTCGACTCCGGCGGGAACATGACCGTTACTCCGCAGCAGGTGACGCTCGTACACACCGCCGCGACTTCTTCGCAGACCGTAACGGCGATTATCTACTACGCTTCGGTGACCGATCCGATGACCATACCGTATGTATCGGACAGCGGAACCGACGTTGCCGAGATTCCATTCAAGATGAAGGGCGTTGCTCAGTCTTCGCGCACCGTTGGTTCGCAGCTTTACACGATCATTGACACGCGGTCGAGCATGTACACCACTACGGATTATCCGTATCTGGCGACGTATTCTTCGTAACAAGGGGTTTTTATGTCTGAGTTGGTTTCCGAAGCAGGGGCGTTTATTCCAAAAGACAGGATTGTATCTGTCGGCGAGAAGTCGTTCGATCTTTCAGAAGTTCCGTTCGAGTACTCTCTCAGGTTCTACGAGATGATGCCCATATTCGAGAAGATGCAGGGCGGAACTTTCATTTCTTCGGATGACTATAATCAGATGTTCCCAGTGATCTACGATCTTTTCCATTTCATCGACGAAAGCGTTGAGGAGAAATGGCTGAGGAAGAAAATCACCATCAAGACATTCACGCCGATCATGATGTCAATCTTTTTTGCAGTTTTCGATGACGGAAAAAAAAACGGCGAGGCGGACGGGGCGGCGGTCCCGTAACCATTCACCTAGGCCGGATCATGACTCGCCTAGGAAATCATTACGCTTGGGCGAGTCCTGATTACATCTTACGACGTATGACGTGGGCACAGGTGTGGGTGTATTACGATGCCTGCATCGCGCATTTGAGCGATAAAGAGTACCAGACTGAAATTGAAGAGCCTGAACCGTTGAAGCGTCAAGGTGTGGTGACGACCGACGGGGGGGTGAGGACATATAACAGATAATGGCGACCACAATAGCTGAACTGAATGTCAAGGTCACGTCGCAGATGGCGCAAGTCAACCGTGATCTTGCCGAACTCAAGGCAAAAGTCCAGGGTGCCGACAAGCCGATACAGGACATGAGCGCGGGCTTTTCTAAGCTCGGTGTGGCCGCCGGTATCGGTATAGGTGCTGTGATAGCTGGATTTGCGAAGCTGACAACTTCAGGTATTAAGGCCGCGGCAGCTTATGAGAAACAGTCCGTCGCCTTCGGGGTTATGCTCGGTAGCGCAAGCAAGGCAACGGCGATGCTGAAAGAGATTCAGGAATTCGCCGCCGCTACTCCGCTACAAGGTGCCGCGCTTCAGCAGAACGCGCTCTTGCTCTTGAACTTCGGCGCCGCTGCCGATGAGATCATGCCAACGCTTCGTATGCTCGGTGATGTCTCCGGTGGCGACCAGCAAAAGCTCGACTCGTTGACGCTCGCGTTCGCGCAGATGTCCAGCGCCGGCCGGCTCATGGGTCAAGACCTCTTGCAGATGATTAACGCCGGGTTTAACCCGCTGCAGATCATCAGCGAAAAAACCGGGAAATCGATGGCGCAGCTCAAAAAGGAAATGGAGCAGGGCGCCATATCGAGCGAGATGGTCAAGCAGGCTTTCCGAGATGCAACAAGCGAGGGTGGTCGGTTTTATCAAATGCTTGAAAATCAATCACAGACGCTTTCGGGGATGTGGTCCACGTTTCAGGATATCGGCGACATCGCGGTTCGTACCTTCGGCCAACAGCTCGCGCCCGTGATGAAGTTGTTTCTTCAGGACATGATCGACGCCGGAGACGAGACGATCGGTATGGGCGAGGCGATGGGGCAATTTGCCGCTAAGGCGGTGCTTGCATTCAGGCTCGCCTATCAACAGCTTGCGCTTTGGGGCGCACAAATACAGGTTGCGAAGTTTGAAATTCTTTCGAGCGTTTCAGAAATGTCGAGCAAGATTTATTCCATTTTCGGTAATAAGCAGCTCGCGGCCGGGGCGATGCAGGGCGCCGTGGATGCAAAGCGCGCAGCTCTGACATATCAGTTCGCCGTTGGAAAGATACAGGCCGACCTTGACAAGACAAAACAGGTCTATGACGAGATAGGGAAAAAGCGAGAAGAGACAAGCGCGAATGATCGCGTCAATATCCAGAAAAAAGCCACCGAAGAAATCGTCAAGGCACAGAAAGCGGCAGCCGCAGAAGCACAGGTGACCGCTGTTTTCGTGACACAAACTATGTCTCAAACCATAGGATCGCTGTCGTCACTCTGGCAGACATACAACAGTAATAGACTCGCGGCACTGGATTATGAGCAACAGCGAGAACAGGAAAAGATCACTGCTGCTTACGATGCTGAGAAGGCCAACATTGAGGCTACCATAACCGACAAGAAAGAGCGTGACGCCGCGCTAAAGGCCCTCGACGAGAAGCGCGCCCGCGACGAAAAGAAGCTCACTGAAAAGATCGAGAAAGAGAAGCGCAAGGTAAACTATGAGGCCGCGAAGATTCAGAAGGGAATGGACATTGCGCAAGCCACGTCAAACGCTGCTCTCGGTATAGCTAACGTGTGGTCGCACTGGTCGCACAACCCGCTTGTCGCTGGTATTCTCACGGCGTTGACGGCTTCTATCACTGCGGCACAGATAGCACTCATCGCCGCGCGTCCCCTTCCGCCTCTCGCAGAAGGCGGTTACTTTCAGGGTCCGGCTATTATCGGTGAGGCTGGCCGCGAGTTCGCGCTCCCTCTCGACGGGGACCAGGGCCGGACCGCGATGCGCGAGATGGCCGACGCTATCCTTGACCAGATAGCCTCCCGCGCGGACAGGGGTCCGACTATCGACCGTGCTAATACTTCCGGCGCCGGCGGTGGTAACGTATACCTTGACGGCGCGCTTGTCGGCAAGTGGATTTCTGATCAGTCGGCAAACGGGGGCTTCCAGGTTCACCAGCGGGTGATTATATCATGAGGGCTTTATACAACAGCTTGATTTCATCGGCGTCGTCGTACACGGCGTATAGTGAGGACGTGCAGTATCCCGCGACGAACATAGCAGACACAAGGCTTTCGCGCGTCTATCACAGCGACGGCGTTGCTTCCACGGAATACATCATCGTCAACGCAGGGTCTACAATAGCCCCTACCTACGCCGCTTTGCTCAATCACAACGTGTCATCGAGCGCGACCATATACGTTGAGGCTTCATCGTCTTCCGGGTTTATCGGGGCTTTCTCAACTACGCTGGCATGGAGTTCGCACTGCATGCTGGGTTATTTTGCGTCCACGGCGAAAGAATGGTGGAGGCTCCGCGTTGTCGGCACTTCCACCGACGATGGATATATGTCCATAGGCCGTTTCGACCTCGGAACTTACTTGCAGCTTCCGGGGATGAAACCAGATCAGGAATTCCTCTACGAAACTACCGCTAAGATTTCAATCTCCGACGGTGGGCAGGCTTACGGTGACGACGGGTACAACTTCCGTCAGTTCAAGATTAACTTCCCGTACATTACTTCGACGAACCGCAACGATATGCTCACCATGTGGGGCGTGGTGAAGAACTACCAGCCCTTCGTCCTGCACGTTTGGGAGAACTCAACCGAGGAGACACCGATTTACTGCATCCTCGACCAAAGCAATATGACGTTTAAACGCACCGATGACGTAAACTATCGCTACGCTACCAACATACAAATCCGCGAGGTATTTTAATGGCGGGCTACCGCGTCAACAACTACGACACTTCCACTGCGAACATAACCTCGCTGATGGAAACCATCGACGCGACGCGCACGGGGTACATCGCGCTTTCGCTCACGGAATACGACTCGACCGCGCGCCCTGAAATAGCCGGTGGTTCTCTCGTTGAGGTCGCAGGTGCACTGTTCCGCTTCTCAACGACCGAGGCAATCTCGACATCCGGAGTGACTTCCACCGCAGCACAAATGTACTATATTCGGCTGGTGCCGACAAGCTCGCAATGTTCCGCGCAATTCTCGACCACCGCGAGCGCATGGCGCGAAGATTTTCAGGGCTACTATCACAGCACGACCAGCAACAATAGGGTCGTCGGCGCGACGTATTTCACGGGGGCTGATTATACAGGTAAGGTGATTTACGAGGATAACGGAATTAGGCGGCAAAATATAGTTTACGGAACGGTGTCTGGTGCGATCATGAGTACCGTTGATGGCTCTGTTTCTACGGTGACAATACCGATGAGCGGTCCAATTAGTAATATTATCGGAATACATGCGAGCGGAAAAATCGTTGAAAAATTCGCGCTGCAAAGTTATTCAATTATGAGCACTTCGGTGCTATTGTATTATACGGCTTATAGCACCAGTGGGTTACCTGGGCTGACTCGGACTATTAATATTACTGGTGTTTCTTAATGAGTGGCGCAAGAATAAATAACTATACTCCCTCGACCACGACGCTCGATAGTGTGATTGGGGCGGTGGATTATGAATTCGCGGGGATACTCGCGATTTCGTTGACAAATTACACGTCAACAACACGCCCAGGAATCTGCGCTGGGTCCATCGCAGAAGTTGCGGGGAATATTTTTGAGTTTTCAACAGAAAATACAATCTCAACCACGGGCGTGACTTCTACGGTGGCGTGTGACTACTACGTCAAACTCGTCCCGTCAAGCTCTGAGTGCTCGGCGCAATTTTCCACAGTCGTGCCAACTTGGCGCACCGACTATCAGGGGTATTATGAAAATAGCACAAGCGTCAATCGCGTTGTCGGTGAGATGTATTTTACTGGCGCAGATTATACCGATAAGCAAATATATTTTGCGAGAGGGGTTATGAAGTTATCATATTGTAATGGTGTATATTATAGCTCCATATCGAGCATCATCCCATCGACTTTGGTTGTATCGATGAGTGGTTACGTTCGCGATATAGTCTCAATACAACTAGGGGGGTGGTATCAGGACCACTTTTATTTAAGCTCCTATACAATCCAGTCAACAACAGTCACGATTATTCTCGATTCTACTGGGCTCGCGAGCACGGGAGTGTTACCCGGTAGCGTATTTGTCGTTGGTGTAAATTATTGATTGACTTATTTTGTAATTATTGCTATCTTGACTCCATTAAATCAAATGGAGGTCTTAGATGAAAAAGATTGTGGTTGTTATGGTTTTCGCGATGGTCGCGGGATGTGCGTCGCTTGACTCTGGCATGGTTACTTCTAAGCATCACGATATGTGGGATTATGTGGTTTATGCTCGATATAACACAAATACTGGAGAGATCGAGCGAGACCAGGCGAAAGTCAGGCGCACCGACTACGCAAATTATCACCTCGGCGATTGCGTCATCGTCACAAAGAACGGCGTAAAAAAGATCGACTCCGAAGCCGAACGAAAGCGGATTACTCACGGGATTGAATGAAACCGGCAAGCATATCGCTATTAGAAATAGATGTACCAATCATCACCGAAACCTTTATTAACTATTCGGCGGGGATATGGCACAACACTCTCTCTGATAATTTAGGGCCGTCGGGGATAACCATAACAGGTTCCGACGGCACTGTCGGCTTCTACGCTTCGCAACCTACCATCCTTTATTACCGCGTCGGCTCGTTGAAGATTGACAACGAGGACTACACGCAAGTCTATTCTCTCGGCGACCTGGAAACGCAGGACGCGTCATTCTATTATGAGTTTGCCACGCGGCGGTTATTCTACCACTTCGCCGGGTTCACCGTTCCGTGGGGGAAGCTCGTCCGCATAGGTATGATTGTTGGCTACTCGGACAAGGTGGGCGAGACTAACGGCGCGTACTATGACGACATTTATTACGAGCCGCGTATCGCTTCAATCCCCGCGCTCAAGAAGTCTAAGGACCCTATCTTCTACGGAATCCTACAATACACCGGTGGCTCGGTTAATCTCATCGACTCTGACGGCGCCGTCGCCGAACTTTTTGAATCCGAGGAACTCATAGGGCAGCCCGCGCGTGTTTACACAGGGTATGACGGTGACGCATTCGCCGATTTCCGCAAAGCCTTCAGCGGGAACGTCGAGGACTACTCCTACAACCGCGATTCCTTCTCGTTGAACATCATGGACAACCGCAAGTTCCTTTCGCGCTCCATCCCCGTGCGGAAGTTTGAAGCCGCCGAGTTCCCGGACATGGACGAGGACGACCTCGGCAACGTCAAGCCGTTAGCCTGGGGCTCCATCCGCAACGCCGAACTTGTCTGCGTTAATCCGAACGGCGCGACGCCGTGGCGCTTCTACGTTTGCGACGTTACCGACCACGCCATCACCGGCGTCACTACGGTCTACTTGAAAGGCATCGCGCTCGCGGGTGTTGACTGGTCCTACGCCGACGGGATTGTCTCCATCGCTTCCGGCGTGTATGTCTCCGACGACCATGACGACTATTACATTGAGGATAATCTCGGGGACGTGACCGCCGACTTTACGGGATTCGCCGGGATTACAGCGGGCCTTGATGTCATCACCGATATTTTAGATACCTACGCGCAAATAGGATACCTCTCTGCGAACTTTAACACGACAGAGTGGGCCGCTGCACTCGCGGACTCGCGCACCGTGGGGATATTACTCGACGAAGAAACCAAGATAAACGAGGTCATAGAAAAAATATGCGTCGCCGAGGACGGCATATTTCTCGTCCAGGATGACGGCAAGTACACCTTCCGCAAGTACGACGAGACGCGCGCTATCAGTAAAACCATTTACACTGACGAGTGGATAGACGAGCCTGCCGTCAAAAAGGAGTCTAAAGAACTTCTCTCCTCGGTCAAGATAAACTACAACCGAAATCACGGCGACGACAAGTGGCATACCTACAACAACACGCTCTACGAGGACGAAGTACAAGCGCAGTACAAGACGTTAGCCGAGAAGAAGTTTGACACGGTGCTTGCAACAGAGGCCGGCGCGATAGAGAAGTCAGAGTCGATCATGGCCCGCTCGAAAGAGATGACGCCGACGGTCACGCGCAAAACAAAGATGCAGAACATAGACCTTGAGGTCATGGACTTCATCGAAGCCGAGCACGACCGGGAAAGCGCGACCACTAAGACGTGGAACATATACGAAGTCATCGGAATAAACAAGGACTTAAACAACCACGAGGTCGGGCTGACGATGAAGTACGTCGCTGAAAGCCTCTACCTCGCGCATGAGGACGGACTCGTCGTTGACGATGAAGGCGATTTGATACGCATAATAATGTGAGGATATAATGGGCTCAAAACAAATACAAGATTTTGACGCGACCACACTGGTCGATACTGACTATATCGTAGTGCAGACCAGCTCCGGGGTATATAAGAAAGTTGATGGTGCGCAGTTAAGGGGGTTGCGTTCCGTGAGCGTTGGCGATATAGAAGTTACGCTGCGGAATAGAACGCTTTCGTCTGATGAGCCATATCTTGATTTGGCTATACCATCGCGCAATCTTGACATTGCCAACTTCCTTGATTATGTTCCATATTTACGAGCGATACAAGCTGGCTTAAAGTGGACATCTACTCGGGTCACGGGCACGATTACGCTTGCCGGCACCGCCATGACCGGTTCTGGGACAAATTTGAGCGCCGACCTTGCCGCCGGCAATCTTGTTTTTGTTGGCACGCTGAACCAATTTCGATACATGGCTACGATTACAAGCACTACTGCCGCAACAGTTGACGAACCCGGAACTGCAGCCGCCGGTGCGACTTTATTCAAAATCACAAAGTCAACCGCATACAACGATGACTTTTCATTTACTGCGGCACAGGTGACAAACTCAACTTCGTTTTCTCTGTATATCAACTATGGCGATAACACCAAATATCCTGAGAACTATATCTTGCTCCGCGCGCTAGCCGAAGCCTACGCCTATGACCGCGAGTATTGTTCTATTACCCTTCCGTCATCTTTCGGGGGTATTCCGGCTGGTGATTACACCATTACAAGCGTGACTCTTGCAAACGTCGGTTCTTCTTCTCCGGCTATCGTTTGCCAGTGCTCGGGGCTATCTACGGGAGCGCTGTCTACCGGAAGCGGAACGCTCAACACATACCCGTATCGCATTGCAGGTAGCACTACGACGGCGCGACACAAGGAATTGACAGACGCGGCGCTCACCAACGACGGCCTGTATAATGTGCTGGGGTTGGCACAGAGGGATCAGGTCGAGCCACATGAGCACAATCTCAATATCGGAACATCCGGCGGAATCTCGTACACTGACGGGGATACACAAGGTCTTGCTACGGTGGCGTCGACCCCGACACAGACTCAGCCCGCGTTCAGGACAAAAAATCTATGGACGGGTGATAGCATGAGGACCGGACCGTTTACCCGCCAGCGCTCGGGGGTATTCAACTTTTACGCCTACGTGGGCACATACACCGCTTAAAGTAACACAATATGAAGGTTAGGGAATGAAGTGTCGAAGCTTACATATTTTGAAAATGCGACTTGCCTGCTTTGCGATGAATACGTGGAATGCCCCGAGGCTGCGGCGGCGCTTGTCAGAGAAGGAGTTATCAAGGCGAGCAATTTCATATTGCCGGACCGCGCCGGGTGGAATGGAACGATGGCTTCAATCCGTAGGGACTGGGTGTCTCGATTTGATGCGGAATATCGACGACTCGCTGACGGAGGGCAGTAGATGGCAGACGGTGGCATCCAGGGTTTTGTCGGCGGCGCTGCTGGTTTCTGGTTCTCTATTGCTGGCGTTTTATTTGGCGCTATCGTTTATTATCTAAGCAGACGCATCGAACGTTTTGAAAAAGCCGTTGAGGAAGTCAAGGGTATTTCCGCGCGGATGGACGGGATTCAATCGTTTGCGGCAACTCTTGTAGAGATGCAGGCCCGCTTGACCGTGTGCGAAAAAATGCTTGACAGACGGAAGACAGCGGATAAGGTGGAGCCATGAATGTCTCTCTGGAAACAGCCGAGTCTATCGTCAAATGCATGGCCGACATGGAAGCTGTGCTATGCTCGTCGTGCCGCCATTGTAACGAATGCGCGGGGCGTGTCAACGAGTATTGCATGGCGCGTTTCGCAGATCAAGCGAAGGTGATGTGTGGTGGGAAAATTGAATGAACCATCGCAGTACGTAGATCAGGAACGGCAGATAAAGAAGGGCCGCTCATACTGTGGTGCCGCGTGTGCTGCAATGATTACCGGTGAGCCTCCGCAAGACGTGGCCGACGAGATAGGCAGCACCGCCGATGATATGAAGATCATCAACTACATCGAGCGCAACGGATACGAGACGCGCAAGATCGTTGACGGTGGAAGCGCTCAAACGCGATGGGCTTTTGCTCCGAGTGATGCTGATTTTGACCGGGTGCGCGATGCCATAGATGCCGGGCTTGTTGTGCTCTATCACTTCGCGGGCTGGGATAAACTGAGCAGCGGGCATTACGCGCTATGCATTGGATACGACACATTTGGATTCACGTTTTACGATCCGGCCGGTGACAGGTTCAATGGCTATTTCAATCGCCACGGTAAGGGTGCCGTTTATACGATTGAGCAACTTCGCAAGGCTGGTATCAAGCGGTTGTTCTCGGTGGAAGTATGAGACAAAAAAGAATAGACTATTATCTTGACAAGTTGCTTTCGCGCAAAATGCAGGTTGTAATTATTTCTATTGGCCTGTTTTTATTTACTGACAAATTCGACGCCGATAGCCTAGTCATTATCATGTGTGCTTATATGGGTTTTTCGGTAGCCCAAAGATTTGCACCACCGAACACGGGAGGCTGAAATGAAGCGCATAATAATCTCTTCGGCCTGCGGTCTTATCGTCGGTGCCGCGCTTGTGTATTTTCTTATGCCCGAACCCGGACCTCCCGAGATCGTCGAGATCGTCAAGCACGAAACGCGCTGGATAAAACCACCAGTGACCGATTGCGAGAAAGCCCCGATAGTCATTGAAGCCGTGATGGCCGACGACGTTATGGAGATTACCGCCGGAGATGGATGTAAAACCGCGTCGGCTTCGGTTCGGCTTGAATGCCCCGCTCCACCGGTCAACGTAACGTCTCACACTGTTGCATTTAGTGGTGGTGCGCTCGCGGCGCTGGTGCTGGTCTTGCTGTTATAGTTATTTTCAATCATGTACCTCCTATGTCCGGTAGCAATGCCGGGCCTCTCCTCTCGGAGAGTTTGCCGCCCTACCTAGGGCGGTATTTTTTTGTAAAAATTGCTTGACTTATTTTGCAATATCGACGACATTGTAATCAGTTAATTGGTGGCGACCAAAAACGCTAGGAGGTAAGCATGGGTAAAGAAGAACTGTTGAGGGCATTACTGTCTGGTGGTTCCGGTGACGATGGCCCGCAGGCCGTAACCGGACAGGAGCGCGAGCGCGTATACGAGGAAATGCAGCACCTCGACCTGAAGCCGGGAGACAAGGTGCGCTGGATTTCCGAGGAGTACCGCGATGCAACATTCCCGGCGATGGAGGAAGTGGCCGAGGTTTTTCGCGTGTTCCCGATCGTGACCAAGGGACACACGGGAAGTAACCACGATGCCGACGAGAACGATTTTTCAATTCTCACAAAAAAGGACGGGACATACTACGAATACACTTTCGACAGCCGCCGCTTCAAGCTCGTAGACTAGATTCACAGCCCGGTGCAGCCCTCGACGAAAGGCGGCCGGGCAAAGCCCAAGGAGGACATCATGAACGACCGCACCTATTACCTTACCCGCTGGCTGATAGTTTACGGTACACCCGATGGCTTCGCCGATTGGTGGAGCCTTCAGATTAAATTAAACGGAGGACGCGATGACGACTGACCCACGAGTACCGTTTTCATGTTCGCTGCACAAGAGCGCTGCCGAGAAGATCGAGCGCTACGTCGCAAAGCTGGTTCGCGCGGAGAAGGTGAAGCGCGGCGCAATCATCGAGCGTATGCTGCTCGAATCAATCAAGAAGGAGGACTGACATGCAGAACGTAGACCAGATCGCAAAACTGCTTTCCCGCAACGGTCAGGTAAACCCGGCTTTCCGCGCTGCGGTAGCCGAGGCGTTAATGAATATCGGCGAGGAGATGGCAGCCGAGAAAATCAAGGAGGGCGAGAATGAATCGCAGAATATGGGATAAGGTACACAAGCCGGACCCGACATCGCTCAAAACGATTGGCGGCGGTCGCCTGAAAGGGATGACCGACATCAATCCACAGTGGCGCTTTCAAGCCGCGACAGATGTTTTCGGCCCGTGCGGTATTGGGTGGTGGTACACCATAAAGGAACTCTGGACGGCACCCGGTTCCGATGGACAGGTGATGGCGTTTGCGCGGGTGGATGTGTACTACCGCGATGGCGATGTAATCAGTGCCCCGGTCGAGGGCATTGGCGGTTCGATGATGATCTCAAAAGAGAAGGACTATCTCTATACGAACGATGAGTGCTACAAAATGGCCGTGACAGATGCGCTTTCAGTGGCGTTCAAGGCTCTCGGGTTCGGTGCTGAGATTTATGCCGGCCGATGGGACGGATCGAAGTACCTTGAAAAACCGAAGCCACCCGAACCGACCGCACAGGACAAGATCAAAGCGCTCCCCGAAAAAATACGCGCTGGCATGAAGGCCGTCGGAATCGACACCGTGGCGAAGGCTATGGCGTTCTGCGAAGCCCACAAGTGGAACGAGGAAACAATGAACGCCGAGCTTAATAATATGGACGACGCTCATGCTTGAGTACAACGAGGAAACCAGGGTTCACTACATCGACGGGATTAAAGTCCCGTCGGTGACGAGTGTGCTCCCCAAAGAAGATATTTATGTGAGTGCTGAGGTATACGAGTCGGCAAGAATAGACGGAGTAGATAGGCATATTCGTATTGAGCGCTATCTTGATTCAAGAGATACTAATTTTGACCTTATGTTGGAAAAGTTCGCAGAGATGATAGACGAGATACGGCCCGGAAAGATGCTAATCCACGAACAACCACTGTTTTCAAGAAAGCATATGTTTTGTGGGAAGCCGGATGTGATATTTGAAAGCGCGATATGGGATATCAAAAGATCATTCGGAAAATCCAGAAGGCACGCTTTACAGTTGGCAGCTTACGATATTTTGAGAGAAGAAAACGGGATGGGCACAACTAATGAATGGTGGATAATTGTTTGGGATGGTCGGCAATGGAAGCGCAGAAACGTTTACACAAAATATCAAGAATCACGAAAATGGTTCTTGACTTTATTAGAGTTCTACCATTATTATTATCCACAACGCAAACGGGAGGCTGGCGATGGGGCACAAGCAGTATGAAAATTATGAGATAACAAAAAATGGAGATGTTTATTATATGCGTGGCGATATTATTAGATTGCGTCGTCACCGGTTGGACAAGAAGGGATATCCAGTTATTTGCATCACGGACAAAGGGCGTGGGTACACTGTTAAAATACACCATATGGTTGCATTGCGACACTTACCTCTAAGGCCATCACCTCAACATGAAATTCGACATTTAGACGGTGATAAAACCAATAATCACTATACTAATTTAGCTTGGGGAACCGCCAAAGAGAATGCCGCAGATAGAGAGGCTCACGGAAGAACGGCGAGGTGTGAACGAAATGGTGCAGCCAGATTAACACAGTCACAGGTGGATAGGATTCGGTTTTTGAAGGGAAAGGTTCAATACGGGTTCTGGTCTAATTTAGCCAGGGCACTCGATATTGATAGGCGCACGCTCTATCATGTGCTTAATAATGATAGCTGGAAGAGGAGGCTTAAATGAACAATGGCCACCCATACTCAGAACACGCCGACATCAACGGAGTTTTACCCGACGAGAAGTACGCGCCGCCGCGCATGATCGAAGCCCAGGGTTACGTCGATTACATCGAGTCCTGCGATGAGTGCCCGTGCTATCAGGACACACACCGCCGCTGCCGTCTGATTGCGCGCGTCTCGGTATCGCTTAATCCGCGCGTTGAGGACAAGTACACGATTCATCCAGATTGCCCGTTAAAGCTGTACACGTCGAAAAAGTAGTTGACTATTATTATGTCTCGTTGTATATTGTATTCATGGCATTGGCTCGGCCTGTTCCTCTGAGCGAGTGCCACAAAGCACGAGGGCCGCACGTTACCCAGGAACAACCCGCAAGGGTGGGAGCGTGTGGCCCGTTTTTATTTCAGGAGGAATTATGCCAGACGAAATACGCAAGTCTTATTACGCGATCATTCCCGCAAACGTAAGATACGATAAGTCAATACCACCGAACGCAAAACTTTTATATGGCGAGATCACGGCACTGTCAAACGAGCATGGGTTCTGTTGGGCCGGGAACAAGTACTTCTCGGATTTGTATGAGGTATCAGAAAGCACAGTCACGCGATGGGTGACTGCGCTTAAAAAGGCAGGATATATCCGTATTGAGTACGAAAAAAGAGGCTTTGAGATAACCACAAGGCGGCTGTATATTGTGGATAACATTGTGGATAAGTCTCTCGACGCGCAAAAATGCGAGTCGTCGGCAAGCAAAAATGCGTGTGGATCGACGCGCAAAAAGCGCAAAGAGAATACTACACTTAATATTACATCTATTACACAAGAGACACCAACGGCACATCTGAGAACAGTCTTTAAATCCTTATATCCGGCATACTACCACGATGGTAAGCAAGCAAAGGCTCTATCAAATCTCTTGATCCATTACGACGCTCAGGTCATTGAAGACCTTGCGCGTAAAATGAACTCGCTGCGTGAGAATAAGCACCGATTATTTGAGGAAAAACCAATTACACCGGCGGCACTACTGTCGATGATCGATTATGTGGTCGCCGCGAAGTTACCGAGGAGGGCACCGACCACCGAGGAACTATATGGCTGAGATAATCCACGACGCAGACGCCGAACGCGCGATCATCGCCACCGCAATTCAGCGCAACACATACCTTAGTCGCCTGCTAGAGTTGGAGCCTACTGATTTTTACTCATCGGAGAACGCGCTTTTACTTAGTGTAATGCGCGACCTTTACAACGCCGGGGAGACTGTGGACATCCCTGTTATAAAGGCAACCCTGGTTCAGCGCGGAAAAACAGAAACTTTCGACGCAAAAAAAATAGATGAACTTCACGATGACGTGATGTACGCCGTGACATACAACTTCGACTGGATGTTCGAGAAGGTTCTCGACCTGTCGAAGAAGCGCAAGCTCGCGGCTCTCGGGACAAGGATCGTAGACGCCGCATCTACGCACGGAACGACAACCGACGAACTCGTGGAGAGAATCGACCGGGCAGTGAGTGAGATCAACCGAGACAGATCGGCGAAGGCGGTGAGCGTGTCCGAGGTAGCGGCGGGTGGTGATTCTGGTTTCGTCGAGGCCGAGAAATATCTTACTACCGGATTTCCAGACCTTGATCAGATATTACTCGGGCTGTTTGGTGGGCAGTTGATTATCATCGGAGCGCGCCCCGGCGTGGGTAAGTCAGCGTTTGCGTTGCAGATGGCAGAACACATCGCGCGCGAAGGCCGGGTGCTTTTCTTCTCGCTGGAGATGCCGAAGAAGCAGATCATACGCCGCATGATAACCCGCAAAACAGGAATCCCGGCGAACGCCATGCGAAGCGGGAATATCTCAGGCGACCAGCGCCGCGAGGTTCAGGCGACCTTGCGCGAGATAGAAAAAGATTATAAAAACCTAATTGTGATTGACAACGCCACAGACTTCTATACAATCGTCAACACGGCAAAGAAGCAATACGACCAGCACGGCCTCGCGTGTATCATGATCGACTACCTTCAGCTTTGCCGGATGAAGTCAGCGGAAAAGCGGTACTTGCAGTTGGGGGAGATGACGGCGACACTAAAGGCGATGTCGATCAAGTATGCTTTGCCGATAGTGGTGCTTTCTCAGTTAAGCCGCATTGCCGAGAACAAGACGCCGGAGCTTTCCGAGTTGCGCGAGTCCGGGAACATCGAACAGGACGCGGACGTTGTTATTTTCCCACACCGTCCGAACACGAAGGAAGGCAAGGTTGAATTGATAATCGCAAAGAACCGTGATGGAAGTATAGGGTTTAAAAAACTATTTTTCAATGCTCCGCGTTTGACATTTAACTCAATGACAGACGTGGAAGAATAAGGAGGAACCAATGACACTGAAACAAAAAGCCTTAGCCCATTACGACAGGATGATCGAGTGGGCCGAGAAGCAGCCGAAAAGAAAAATGGTTGACGGCTGGGGCGCAATGCTTTTGGAGATTGGAGAGAATTATTATGGAAAATATTGCGTATACTGTCGAAAGCATTTTAGGAAATCAAAGTGCAGCCTGGGTAGTGATGTAACATGCCAGTCAGGGGATGCTTGTTGTGGAGGTCTATGGGGGGAAATGTATTGCTCACTGACTTGGGGCACATGGGTAAAGCGCGCCCGCAAGGTGCGAGAATATATCGAGAAGCACGGATAAGGAGGAAGTAAATGTCAGACCTTAACAGATGGTACGGAATCGGAAGGCTTACGCGCGACCCGGAGCTTACGTACACACAGGGCGGGGCGAGCGTGACAAAGTTCTCAATCGCGTCATCGTACACCTACACTAAGGACGGCGCGAAGAAGGAAACGACGAGCTTTTTCAACTGCGTGGCGTGGGCGAAGACCGGTGAGATCATCGCGCAGTACTTCAAGAAGGGCCAGCGCATAGCAATCGAGGGCCGATTGCAGCAGCGATCGTGGGACGACCAGAGCGGTAACAAGCGCACGGCTGTCGAGATCGTGGTTGAGAATTTCAACTTCATCGAGAAGGCCGAGAAGGGAGTCGATGCGGCAGCCGCGAAGGTTGATGATGCGTTCGGCGGGGGTGATACGCCATTTTAATTTGCAAAAACTTCTTGACATTTTATTGTGTATGGATTACATTGTATCCATAACGATAAAGGAGGAATTACAATGAAAGAAAACATTCTTGTCGGGAAACTCATTGATGGTATTAAAATAGCCGAGGACAAAATGGCATTGTTGTTTTTGACTGATGCAGGAGAAATCATGGCGCTGGCCGACGCCGATTGCTGTTCTTCAACGTGGATCGAGTCGGTAGAGATTCCATTTGTCGAGTTTCCGTGCCGCGTGTTGCGTGTTGAAGATATTCCAATGCCAGACTTGGGGAAACTTGACGGGTGTGATGTTGTAGCTTACTATGGTCTAAGAATTTCTACCGATAAGGGCGACATCATCATAGACTATCGCAATGATTCAAACGGATATTACGGTGGGAACATCGTGTGGCCGGATGATAATTTCTATGGTGGCGTTTACGGTCAGAATATTTCAAAATGCGTATGGGTAAACCTGGGGGAATAATGATAGAACTTATCGTAATATGGGTTGCTGGCGTTTTAGTTATTGGTGGTGGTTTATTCCTTATTTTTGGAGACATATACACTGCATGGGTAAACCACAAAAGAGAAATTAACCTATCAAAAGAACGACTAAAATACTATCATAAATATAAATGAGGTATCAAATGATTAAGTATTTTTGTGACCTGTGCGGAGAAGAGATTAAAGGCGATGACGCCGAATCGGTTAAGTACAGGGTTCATGTGTCATCAGCATTAGATGGCGCTAGCTATGAAAGCGAAACCTGCGTTTGCCCCGGCTGCGCTTCTGTCACCATGGACACCATAAGCAAGCTCCGCGTGGAGGAGTCATGAGTAAATTAAAGCACACGCCGAAGCCGTGGAGAGTTCTTGAACCAGAAGCACATCGTCCATATTTACGGATTCGCGGGACGTGTCTAGGTGGCAGGTATAAAATAGCCAATGTTCTTTGCCCGCAATATGATGGGGTGCACGACAGAGAAAATGATGAAACAATAGCAAACGCCCGTCTCATCGCCGCCTCGCCGGACATGCTGGATGCTCTGATAGCACAATACAATCACACTAAAAACGATCACCACGTAAACGGGATGAACGAGGCTACAAAATCAGCCATCGAATTCGCTACCGGCCTACCAATCGAGGAGGTACTCAAATGACATCAATCATTATAGGCGGCTTAGTATTGATAGCGCTGATCTGCACAGGGCTATTCATCATCTTGTGTCAGGTGTGCGACCGGTGAGAATAAACCTTGTCAAGCGCGCTGACGGTACGTTCATCCCGGCATATAACAGCGATGCCGAGAAGTGCTCGAAAATGAAGCCTGCGACGTACGCGATGTCCTGGAAGCGCGAGCGTAACCCGAGACACCACGCACTAGTGTTTGGGATGGCGCGGTGTACTCTGGAAAACACGTCGGGACCGTGGAACGCCGCTTACATGCGCGACCGCAACGGAACGCCATACGAGTTTTTAAAGGCAATCATGATTGAGATCGGGCAGGTCGATATAAGCATGAAGCTCGACGGCACGCCGCGCCCGATGGTAAAGTCGCTGGCTTTTGAGCAGATGAACGAAGACGAGTTCCAGCCCATCAGCGACGCAATATCTGAGAAGTGCGCGGAAGTGCTCGGCGTTGAAGTTGACGAGTTTAGGAAAAACTATCAGGAGTACATGTGATGAGTGATAAAATATCAAAGCTTGAATTGGCAAGATTAGGGGTATGGTCGTCGGGGCGCATGTACCATACTGACTGGTGGTGGGATGTAGTGCTACAAACACAAGAAAATTATGAGGCCGCCATATTAGAGATCAAGCTTCAAGAGTCGGAAGCAAAACATGCTTGAAGGCACAATCAGACCCCCCGCGATCCGCAAACAGTTACCCCGCCAGTACCGCGAGTGGAACAACGCGCGATCTAAGCTTCGTGGAGAATTAAAGTGCAACGGCTGCAAGAACTACTTTCCGCGCGACGAGGTAACGCGGGTGTACCCAGGGGCGAGCAACAAATACAACGTCTACTGTCAGCCGTGTTTGGAGCGGCGCATCGCGCGGACTGGCGACCGTCGCGGGATTGAGACGAGATATTTCTCGGTGGGGGAGCGATGAAAGAACGACCGATATTATTCAGCGGTGAGATGGTGCGCGCCATACTCGACGGTCGCAAGACGATGACGCGGCGAGTGATAAAGCCACAGCCGCCAATATCTTGGGATGTTTGCGAACCAGTTGAGCATACGTCGGGGGTGTTTTGTTTTTATAGATCGTCTGACACGGATTTTCATGGATATAAGAAATGCCCTTATGGCCAACACGGCGACCGGCTATGGGTGAAAGAGACATGGAGCCAGTTCGCTCCGAGGCCCAAGCCTGGTGATGGTGTGCCGGAAAATGCGTGCATAGATTACCGCGCAGATTACAGCGCAAGCGCCCTTCGCCGAGGACTAGACTCCGACGGAGACCCATACAAACCTCCGTCATGGCGTCCGTTGATCCACATGCCCCGTTGGGCGTCACGAATCAACCTTGAAGTGGTATCGGTGCGCGTCGAGCGGGTACAGGATATAAGCGAGGATGACGCCAGAGCAGAGGGGATAAGCAATCCTCTCGGGTCATTGGCGCTTAACATCTTCCCATCGCTTTGGGACTCCATCAACTTAAAGCGCGGATATGGATGGGACACTAACCCGTGGGTGTGGGTTATAGAATTTAAGAGGCTGCCATGAAGAAGCCACTTAAGCCAATAGGCATGTGCGAGATATGCGGCCGCGAGAAGGCGACGCAATGCCATGAGCGGTTCCCGGATACAAAGACAAACTTCCGGCTTTACGGCGATCTGCTTTACACGCGCAAGAACACGATGTTCGCCTGCGCCCACTGCCACGCCTCCCACGCGAAGCACGGTCAAGGTCTGGTAGTGTGGGATGAGATGGAGTTCTGCGCGGCGTTGTGTATTGAGCCGAGAAGCAAAACCGCAAGGGCAAAGGCCATGTTCCGATGAACCTTATCGATACCTACATCCGCCACGAAATAGCCTCTCTCGGGCTGGAGTTTGTACCCGAGTTCCGCTTTCACCCAGACCGCATGTGGAGGCTGGATTACGCGATACCATCACAGCATATCGGAATTGAAATTCAGGGTGCGACGTACGCGGCCGGCCGGCACACGCGCGGGTCTGGTTACGCGAACGACTGCGAAAAGCTTAATGCGGCTCAGTGCTTGGGCTGGAGGGTTCTTTGGTACACGACGCAACAGTTAAAGGCCGACCCTTCGGTTGTTGCGCGAGACATTAAATTATTGCTTGACAAATAAGATATTACAAGTATAGTGTCAGAAAAAGGAGGATGGCATGAGCGAATACGAAGAATTATTCGAGACACGCATACGACTGAACGAACGCATTGCTGAGACAGAGTCATATATAAAACTCCTTCAAGAGCAACTCGCTGAATTAAAGCAAATCCGCGCCAATCTTGAAACGATACAGGGGAGGGTGGTTTGTTTAGATTTAGACGGAAGTATTTGGAGTTCGTCACCGAGTTCCACTTCCATTAAGACTACACGTGGAGGAGGGTGAAATGACAAGGTTTTTGAAGCGGGAGAAATGGCAATTCGAGACGGCTTGCAACCCATGTGTATTTAATAAGTATACAACCTGCCCGATCTCCCTCGAAGACTGCATAGAAGATGTTTTCATATTAGTCCCCCGTCCCCCCGACGGCACCCGCTGCCGGGATTTGAACGGGAATATCAAGGTAGTGGGGAGGGATGTATGAACACGTGGCCCAATATTACGCAGCAGCCGGTAGAATACATCGACGGAACACCTGACGATGAGTACCCGATAAGAATATTGCAGGCATACCGTAAAAACTGTAATTGCCGGTGGGCGACCGATACCGATGGAAATTGCGACAACGCTCTTTTTTCGCTCATGAATCAACACTGCGAGGAAAGAGCTAAAATACTTGATAAGGCAATCGCTATGTTGCGGGCGGGCTGCCATGATTGACCCCCGCGCATACCCATACATAGCCGTGGTGATCCTCATCGTCGCGGTCGCGTGTGCGATCATGATACGCGATATAATCCGGGACATCAGGGCTGACCGACGCCGGGGTTTGCGGTGAAACCCGTTTTCGCCATCCTCGCGCTGTGCCTGTGCTCGTGCGCGTCAATCCACGGCCCCCAGCGTTACACGTACTCGCTGAAATACCCGTGGCTTACGGATGAGATATACCAGATATGCGTAACCGAGTCCGCGCGAAACGAGTTGCCGCTCGCCCTGGTTCTGGCGGTTATTGATGCCGAGAGCAGCGGCCGCACAAACGCGGTGTCGAGGTCTGGCGCCTTGGGGTTGATGCAGGTGATGCCCCGGTACTGGTACAAGCGCGGCCCGGCGAGCGATCTTCACCGGCCCGAGGTCGGAATCAAGGTCGGCTGCTCCGTGCTGGCATGGGCGCGCAAATTGGCACATGGCGATCCAATTTACACGCTCAGGAATTACGAAAGAGGCCCGCGCGGGAAGGGGATAAACTGGACGTATACGAATAAAATATTAAAAAACATGAGAGGGTAGAATGGGAATTCTGAAAACATTGGTAGATGTAGCCACTATACCGGTTGCCGTAGCCGCGGACATTGTAACTCTTGGCGGCGTGATGACCGATAGAGACAATACGTATACCGGCGATAATTTAAGGGCAGTCGCAAGCGACATAGTAAAACTTTACGACCAGCTTGATGAGTAACGCGGAGGGGATATGAAACTTGAACACACGCCGGGGCCGTGGGAGTGGCAAGTTAATAAAACATACAAACAGGTTACGCTTATAGGGCACAGAAACGGTTGCCGCGAGTTGGTTATGGATTTTACACGATGGGGCATGAATGGAGCAAAACCACGCTTCAATCGCAGTGGGTTAATGCACCCTGCCGACGGTTTATGTGGAATTATTGAGGGCCGCGAACACCATGCGTCATGGTGTCAGACAATCAATCATCCAGACGCCCGCCTCATTGCCGCCGCGCCGGACATGCTGGATGCGCTGATAGAGGCATATAAGTTTTACCGAGAAGCCATTGTTGATTATGGTCCCTGCGACCATAATGTGAATATTTGTATATGCCCGCTAATTAGACAGACAGAACAGATACAGGACGTTATCGAATCCGCCACCGGTAAAAAAATCGAGGAGGTACTATCATGAGCGACCAGATCAGCGAGAAGATGGCGCGGAAGTATTATTCGGCCGGGACTTCGGGAGAATGGGCTGAACTCGAAGATGAGTTTATTGCCAACCTAAAACGCAAAGGCCTCATCAAGCCCTCAAAGCTCGACGAGGTGCGGGAGTGGTGTCTAAACACACAAAACAGAGCTACAGCCTATCATGTCGATGTTATCAGAGCACTACAGACGCTACGCGAAAAATACGAGGCCGCAATAACCGAAATCCTGGAGGAACGCAAATGACCATAATAATGTTTACTTGTTGTGCTTGGGGTGTCGGATGGGGTCTGCTACTCACGGCTATCTGTTGGGCTGGTGGATGGCGCAGCATGGCATTTACGTCTGCTATCCTGACCGTTATCTGTGCCTTGCTAGCGATAGTGTGGGGGGCTACGATATGACCGACACAGGAGAGATATTCACTGTTTCGTTGTCACTTGCAGACATCGTTTTGCTACGAAGAATAATTTTGAGAACATCTACAAAAGAGATGCGAGACAAAAAGCTCGATGCGGATGGTATAATTCGGATTAGAAATCTATGCGATAAACTCGCGGATGTAATTTCATTAGATCAAGGAGGCGTATCATGACCGACCGCGAGATAATGCTCGAAAGCGAGAACCAGTCATTGCGCGATGAGATAGCCATGTGGAGATACCGCATCTCTGTCGATGATCGGCTGCTCCACTACATCCCCGCCGTAGTGATTGACGAGTGTGTGGCCGTGCTCGACCACGGTGAGGTCAAGCACCCCGGCGAAGAATGGAAAACAAAAGTACCGCATGTGCACATGATGGCGGCCGCTGGTCATCTTGCTGAGTTCACCGTTAAGGGCCGCGAGCGCGAGGCCGAAAGCGGATGCTACCACTTGGCCCACGCGATAGTCAGATACATGTTCGCGCTGGCACAGTTCATGGGGGCTGTGCCGATATGTTTCAATGTGCCATTTTCACCAAACGGTGAAAGCGCCGAAAACAATGAATAATGAAGTAGGTACTAGCGCAATGCTAGATAATATAAAATCTGGAGCGCGCGGTCAATGGACTTGCCAAAGCATATGGTATGTCAACGCATACTCTGACGGACGATGTTCTTTCGAGTACGTATGCTGCGATTACGAAGACTGTGCAAACAATGAATATGAGCGGTTCGAGAATGTTCAGGGATTATCTGAATATCTTATAGATGACTCGTACACTGATTTTGTGTGGGTAAAGGTATCATGAATAATACTGCCATACCGGTAAACATGTTAATATACTGTAATATTCTTGACATTATGTACATGATATGTTATGGTATTACTGGTATCGCAGTAACTATGGCGAATACGCCGCAATAAGGAGGAACGATGCAGTGGTATGACGTATCAGATAAATTACCGCCCGACAGCGAAGATGTTTTAGTATCTGATGGTGAGCAAATATCTATAGCCCGATACACTAGGGCGCCCGAATGGAAGGGCTGGTACGAGCCGAGCACAATCGATGTAGGATGCGAGGGCGAGGGTCTATCTATCGAAGTTAAGTACTGGATGCCTCTGGGGACATTTCACTGGATGTTAAGCGTAAGGAGGAGCGATGAACGCAAAAGTAACCGATCTTATGGAGACGATCGGAATCCGCGAACAAGCTGCGGTTGAGATCGTGGCAATTATTGAGAACTCATTGCGCAAGGAGAAGCGGAGAATTCCAACTGAGCAGTATTCCAGGGTTGTTGGCTACATTCGCCCGGTGAACCAGTGGAACAAGGGCAAGCAAGAGGAGTTCCGCGAGCGAAAAACATACAAGATGAAGGAGGCGTAATTGAGGAACTTCAAGCGCGTGATGGTATGTTCCGACACGCACACAGGACACCACTACGGGTTGACGCCCCCCGAATGGTGGTTCGGGAAGGACTCAGGCGACCGACTTCAGCGCGACATCGGAGAGTACCAGCGGGATTTGTGGGGCTTTACCGCTGACACCATCGAGAGACTAAAACCGATTGACATCTTGCTGATGACCGGGGACGCCATAGACGGCAAGGGCGAGAAGTCCGGCGGGGTGGAGCAGTTGACTACCGACCGCGTTGAGCAATGCCGGATGCTGGCACGGTTCATCGATGAGACAGAAGCCGAGAAGGTCAGGATGGTCTACGGTACGCGCTATCACGTCGGCAAAGAAGATGACTTTGAATCGATCATACCCGACTTTTCGCGCTGCAAGGACATCAAGATCGAGGGGCACGGGTTCTACAATATCAACGGGTGTGTAATCGACGCGAAGCACAAGATTGGAGCCTCGCAGATACCGCACGGGCGGCATACCGCGATATCGAAGGCAAGGATGTGGAACGTGATGTGGCACAACGAGAAGGCCAAACACCCGCTTTCCAATATCATTCTTCGCGGGCACGTCCACTACTTTAACTACGCTGGCGGGCCGTCGTGGGTTGGTGTTACACTCCCGGCCCTGTGCTACCACACGATTTTCGGTGTGCGCGAATGTGAAGGGCTGGTCGATCTTGGTATAGTCTGGTTTGACATCTACGATAGCGGGAGGTTTTCATGGGATTGGAGAATGGCCGAGTTTCAGGGGTTGGATGTGGAGGCTACTATCCTATGACGGTTCACATACCCGACGAGTGGAAGACCGCAATCGAGGGCAAGCACCGCCGCGCGAGGGTGATGGACGACAAGACAAAGGCCGCGATTGACGCAATGATAATCCAGTACTACCCGACCAATACGCAGCGGCAGATCGCCGTGGCCTGTGGGTGCTCTTCTGGATACGTGGCAACGAGAGTACTTTTTTTGCGTGATGAAGGTAAAATTGCTTGACATTTACGTGGTTTAATAGTACTGGTAATGTATTAGGTAGCAGGGGGGAGAAAAACCGGCAAGTTTAACCCTCCCCCGCGCTCTTGACGTTAATGCTTAGTGCTTAAAGCCATCAGTAAACCGCACTGAGCACGGAAGGAAAACCGGTCAAACCCGAGACGACGAACACTCGTAAAACGGCTATCGAGGCCCACACTGCCAGCGTAGCGAAAGTGTAAGAGTGGGGCGGCGGCGCGGAGGGGGCCGCAAGACATCGGAAGGGTTGGGATTCGGTGGCGGCGGGTGGAAGCCCCGTTAATACAATATCGGAGGTTTGAGATGGTGTGGATGATTTATCTTATTGGTAGCATAGAAGGTTTTCTTGGAGTACTGTGTTTTGTAATGATATCTTCTCTAGCGGCGGCGTGGATGCTGGCTTTGTCTATAGTCAACGAGAGCGTGGATAAAGACAAATGGCCGGTTGTTAGGAAACTTATTGCCATGTCTATCGTGTCTCTGCTTGTCTTTGTAGTAACTCCGAACTCAAAAACAATCGCCGCGATGTACTTACTCCCAAAGATCGCCGCAAACGAGCACGTACAGAAAATACCCGATAAGGCGTTAAGAGTGCTGGAAAAGAAGCTCGATGAGTACTTAGGATCGTCCGACGAGAAGGAGAAAGAGTGACCCTGCGCGCCTCTTGACAATGCGAAATTCGCAGGGTTTTGTGGGCGGGCACACAAATGGCGGTTAGGGTGTGAACCAGACATCGGTGGGGTGGGCATCGGTGGCAGCGGGTGGAAGCCCCGTCAAGGGCGCGGAATGGTTCGACGCGACAAAAGCCCGAAGAGGAACGTCGCGGACCCCGGATCGATACCGGGCGCGTCCAAATCGCGGAAGATCGGACGACTCGCCGCGTGACTCAGAATTTCGATTTACGCTCATGCAAGTGTTATAAACAGCCCGGCGAGGTACCTCCCGCCGGGAACTCTTTCCACTAGGAGATTGCTTGAAATATCGCGGTAAAGGCACATTCTCTTTCGCCGTCCAGCCCTACGGCCACGAGGTGCATTTCTGTTATCTCCTCGACGAGAAAGAAATAGAGCGATACTCGCGGCGTAATTTTAATGTCTCATGGGGAGAGCCAGGATCATCAATATTCTGTACTCGCCATTGCCATTATGAGGGATACATAGGCTCTTCCGTGGTGTGGATTCGGCAAAAGCTTATTTTCGGAGAGCCGTCAGACCATTCCACGCTTGCGCACGAGATATATCACATAGTTTCAAATATCTGCCGTGACTGCGGCATGGAGCACGACCCCGACAATGATGAGCCCTTCGCGTATTTAACAGGATGGATAACAGAGCAAATTTATTTCTGGCTACTCGAAAAAAACGCTTGACTATTATGCAATTAGATTGTATATTTGCGTAAATGGCAAACGAACAAAATCTTCGATCTCTCGGTGAGCTAACAACGGAAGAACGACGAGAGATAGCCCGCGCCGGTGGCTTGGCATCAGTTAAGGCCCGCCGCGAGAAAAAGCTCATGTCTCAGATATACGCTGAGTTCTTGGAGAAGGAGCACGACGTAGAAGGCCCCGACGGCGATAAGACTAAAATGTCTGGCCACGCTATAGTATCTGTAGTGATGAGCAAGGTTTTAGCCCGAGGGGATAGCGCGGCTGTCTCGCTGATGAAGGAGCTTAGAGAGGCCACCGAGGGCAGTAAGCTTGCCGTCACCGATAAAGCCGATGAGTGGGCCAAGATGTTTGAGGTTGTAGGTGCTGACACAGAAGCAACACGACATAATAGCGTTCGACAACCTTCATCGTCCTAGGATAACCGTGCTTGAGGGCGCGGTGCGGAGCGGCAAAACGGTCGTGAACTGTATGCTCTTTACCCACCATGTTTGGGAGAGCCGCGGCAAGAAGCGACGTTACATCATCACGGGGACTTCAATCCCATCGATACGCAGGAACGTACTTGACGAACTGGAGAATATGAACCTAGGCATCAACCCGATATTATCCCAGTCAAACGAGTTTCAGATGTTCGGGAATACTGTCTCCTGCTTCGGTTCAGCGAATATCGACTCGTACAAGGTAATTAAGGGCTTCACCGCTCACGGCTGGCTAGCCAACGAGGTCACCGAACACCACGCCGCGACGGTTGACCAGTGCTTCAAACGCTGCTCCGGGGATGGTGCAAGGATATTTTGGGACACCAACCCCGCAGGACCAGACCATCCGATTAAAGTCAATTACATCGACAAGGACGGTGATCTTCTTTCAGACGGGCGACTTCACATTAAAAGCTGGCACTTCACCCTGGACGACAACGCCTTCCTTTCGGACGAGTACAAAGAATCGCTGAAGAAGTCCACTCCGTCGGGGATGTTCTACGACCGCGACATTAACGGCCTGTGGGTAGCCGCCGAGGGCATGATTTACAGAGACTTTGACCTTGGGGTTCATGTGCTCGACGTTGCGCCGGGCAATCTCAAGGAATACTTCGCTGGTATCGACTGGGGATTTGAGCACAATGGCGTCATCGCTCTCTACGGCCTAGACCACGACGGGAACGCTTTCAGATTGCGCGAGATCGTGGCAAAGCAGCAGTCGATTGACTGGTGGGCGCATGAGGCGATGGAACTGAACAATACTCATCACGGATTGACGTTCTACGCCGATCCCGCCCGGCCCGACCACATAGCAGCACTGAGGGGTCGCGGGCTGGTGGTTCATGAGGCCGAAAACCCGGTAGTCGAGGGTATTACGTTCGTCGCAGAGTGTTTTAAGAAGCGACGTTTGTATATTGTGCAACAGTATAACCGGAATTACTTACGCGAGATTTACAACTATCGCTGGAAGGAAAACTCAGCGAAAGAAGAGCCGATTAAGATGGATGACGACTCCATGGATTCCGAGCGCTATGCCTTATATTCTCATCTTGGCCGCAGCCGTGAGGTTCGGGCCACATTTTCGTTGTACAGGTAGGGGAAATGCTAATTACAAATATCACGTCGCCGCCCACGGCAAAGCAGATAGGATTGATCATAAAGAGCGCCGCTGATCGCCATAGAGTGCTCTACGAGCTTTACGACCGATATAAGGCCGGCGCCGATGGTACGCCCATCAAGACGCGGGAGTACTACATCGGCTCTACTAAGCAGACCGACAAGATCAATAACAAGATTAACAACGACTTCTTTGGCGAGATTATTGACGTTAAGGTGGGGTTTTTCACCGGCATTCCCATCGTCTACGATCTTGACCGCACTGTATACGAGACTAAAAAGACTGTGCTGAATACGGTCATGGACAAGGCGCGGCAGGCAATCGGCATGGCCCCAAAACCGGAGAAGAAAGAGACGACAGTAAGCCCGCAGTACGACAAAGACCTTGCATTTATCCGTGACTTCAACAAGCTGAACAGCGTAGCCGACCTTGACGCCGAGACGGCAAAAAGGGCGTCTATCTGCGGACTGTGCGGGAGGCTGCTGTATGTCGAGGAGGGCACCGGGGACTTGCGGGCGATGGCCGTCAATCCGTGGGAATGTATCTTCATTGGGCCATCGGTTGACGTGCCGCTTTATTCGATCAGGTATTATACGGTCATGGGTTTGGGCGAAGACGGCAAAGAAACGAAGATACACAAGGCATATCTCTACGACGCATTCAACGTGACCGAGTTTACGCGGGACGACGACGAAGAAGAGTACAAGCATGGAAAAGTAGTGCGGCACATGCTGCCCGGCAATCCGCTCATAGGCTTTGCCAACAACGACGAGCTTCAGGGCGACGCTGAGAAGGAGATTGAACTCATAGATGCTTACGATCGCGCGCTTTCCGATGTCAACAACGAGGTCGAGCAATTCAGGCTGGCCTATATGGTTTTCAGGGGGGCACAGATCACGGGGGACGTGATGAAGCAGGCCCAGCAGACCGGCGGCTTTTCGCTTACCGATCCAAACGGCAGCGTGGATTTCATAACCAAGAAGATCGACGACGCCATAATTGAGCACCACCTCGACCGCATCGAAGCCAACATCTACCGCTTCAGCAAGACGCCGAACATGAAGGACATCCAGTTCGGGAGCAATCTTACCGGGGTTGCGATGGCGTTCAAGTTCCGACCGTTCGAGTACAAGTGTATTACTTCCGAGCTTAAGTTCAAGAAGTCCCTTCGTCAGCAGTTCAAACTCTTGTCTGAAATCTGGAACGCTAAGGGCGCAAAGATCGACTATCTTGACGTTGATTTCATTTTTACCCGCAACTACCCGCAGAACCTTCTTGAGGAAGCAGAAATCCAGACCAAACTAAAGGGAGTTGTGAGCGACAAAACTCGGCTTTCACTGGCATCGTTCATTGACGATCCCGAACAGGAGCTTGAAAACCTGAACAACGATAAAGAGTCGATGATTATGCCGCCGCTTGAACAAGGCGACGGAGAGGAGGTTTCGCAAGGTGCCGCATAACAAAAAAACTTACGTATGCAGCGGCAAGAACTGGGAGCGTGGTGGTTCAGTTGGGTGGTTCACTGTTGACGATATTGTCTCCGTTAAGGGACCCACAAACTGCCTAGACTCGACAGGTGAATGGTATTTCCGCGTTTCATTGTGTGGTGGTGAGTCATTTACCTGCCGGTCGATTGAATGTGATACTTCATATTACGACGGAGAGTTTCATGCGGTTTCTCGCAAGAGCGGCGAGGCCGAGATTCGCAAAGTCTACGATCAATTCCTCAAGGATGTTGGTGTCGATATTGTTTCAGAATAAGACTATACTCATAACCGGCGGAACCGGTAGCTTCGGGAATAAGTTCACCGAGCGCTTACTCAAGCACGATCCCAAGAAGATCATCATCTACTCGCGGGACGAGTACAAGCAGTACATCATGGCGCAGAAGTTCGACGACCCGCGGATCAGGTTTTTCATCGGTGACGTCAGGGACAAGGACCGTCTCTATCGTGCCTGTGCTGGTGTTGACTATATCATCCACGCCGCGGCATTGAAGCACGTTCCGATTTGTGAGTACAATCCAATCGAGGCGATACGCACAAACACCATAGGGGCGATAAACGTAATTGACGTGGCCATCGACCGCGGAGTGAAACAGGTAGTCGCGCTCTCGACAGACAAGGCCGTCAATCCTGTGAACCTCTACGGGGCTACAAAGCTCTGTTCAGACAAGCTTTTCATCGCCGGCAATTCATACTCTCCGCGCGGCGGTACTACATTCAGCGTGGTCAGATATGGAAATGTTGCGAATTCGCGCGGGTCTGTTATCCCATTATTCGAGCAGATGAAGCGCGACGGGGCTGCCGAACTGCCCGTGACTCATCCAGATATGACTCGGTTTTACATCACGCTCGACCAGGGTGTTGATCTTGTTTTTAAGGCTTTTGCCGACATGCGCGGCGGTGAAATATTCGTTGCCAAGATACCTTCGTTTCGCATAGTTGACCTTGTGCGCTCCATGGGATGCCGGCCGAATGTCATAGGGATAAGGCCCGGCGAGAAGTTGCACGAGATAATGATAACCGCCGAGGACGCGCGCAATACTTACGAGTATCAAGAGCACTACATAATTTATCCTGCGTTTTCGTGGTGGACCAGCGACAGGTTCCACGATGGCGGGGTGCAGGTCGCCGAAGGATTTACGTATTCGTCTGACAAAAACAGTGAGTGGATATTCCAGGGGGTTTAATGAAATCTGAATTAAGTATTTTAACAATCGAGAAAGCACAAATAGAGAATGCTATTTTGCAGTTAAAAAAGAAAATAAGCGCAATAGATCAAAAGATACGGATGATCCATAAAGTTAATAAGAGCGATCAAGAAAAGGAGGATGAAGTTAGGAACTTATTGGGTTATGCAATGGATTCTCATTCAAAAAGTCTTTGGCAAGAAGCTCTTGCCCGATGTAAAAATTATTTTCCAGACAGGCAGGAAATATTTGGCCTGGATATAGAGAAACAACTTGATTAATATCAAACAAGGAGGACCGGAATGCATTTAATTCATAAATGGCAGGCAATAGATAAGAGAATAGAACACATAGAAAATTATTTTGCCGACTACTTGCAGATTAAAAATTATATTATCACATATAAGTGTTCGGTTTGCGGTAAGACGAAAGCAGCAAGATATAAAGAATATTCAGAGATTGTGAGAGAATCGAAAACAGAAAATGGAAACGGTTTTAAAACGAAAGAGTTCAGTTTATGGCGAAGCAATGATTCCAATATTAGTTACTCACGCGATCGAATCAAATTGGTTATGGATGCTGCCCTAAAATGGATCAACGACAATAATATCAATGTTATTAACATAAGCGAAGATTGTTATTGCGGTGGTCGGTGGACCGAAGAAGAAAGAGGTTCTACCGTAAAAGTTTATTATAAATAATTGGGATGTTTATCGAGTGAATACATTTTACCGCATACTGCTTGCCGTGTTTACAGCTTTTATGCTGTATGCCGCGCTTAGGATTTGCGAGTCGATATGAAGCCTTACGACATAGTGGCAGCACTAGAGGGCCGCGTTGCGGAGTACGCCGGGGCACCGTGCGCTGTGGCGGTGGACTCATGCACCAACGCTCTATTGCTTGCCCTGCGCCTGCACTTCATGGCGACAACCGAGCGCGAGGTCATACTACCGGCTTATACCTACGTCGGAGTGGCGTATTCAGTGCTTAACGCCGGTGGTTATTGCGGATTCACTGACTACCGATGGTCGGGTGCATACAGACTCGGAAAGACCAATATCATCGACTCAGCGAGGCGCTTCCGTCGGGGCATGTACGAGCCCGGAACGATGTACTGCCTTTCGGCTCATTGGGGCAAGCACTTAAAAATCGGGCGCGGTGGATTTATTTTGCTTGACAATGTAGACGACGCTAGTATGTTGCGTATTATGAGATTCGACGGGCGCACCGCTGGCATTCCTCCGGCGCGAGACATGTTCCACCTTCCGGGGCAGCACTGTTACATGCTACCAGAGGAGGCCGCGCGGGGTCTGACGTTAATGAACTACATGCCCGACGATAATCAAGACCTGCCGTGGGATGAGTATCCAGACCTGCGTAAGTTTCCCGTGTTCCAGAGGCCGTATGCGTCTTGACGCTATGAGCCGCGAGAACGCCGAGACAGTGAGGCATTGGCGTAACCTCGATATAGATATGTATCGCACTCCGTTCCCGCTGACAAAAGAGATGCAGGAGGACTTCTATGTTAACGCAATTTCAAGTCGTGTTTCGCCTCACCGTTTTTGGGCTGTTTATCGCGATATGTCTTTTGTTGGCATGGTTGGCCTAGTCAATGTTTCCCTCGAAAACAGGAGCGCTGAAATATCTGTTGTCATTGATCCCGAAAGGCGCGGCGAAGGCATAGGCAAGCAGGCCGTTAACATGCTTCTATCCGAGGGGTTCAACCGTCTTAATCTTGATAACATCTATGGTGAGTGCTACGAGTGCAGCAAGGCCATAGGATTTTGGCGCTCGATCTGCAAGGAGCGCGGAGTCGTGACTCATAAGTTGCCGCGCAGAAAGTACGTAGACGGCGTGTACTGGAATTCGATATACTTTAACTTTATGCGCTCAAACCAGGAGGGGATATGATTATACTAGACTGTGGATCGGGGAATACCTGCAAAAACTCGATTGAGTACGCCTGCCGAATGGTGAAGGAGATCGCCGAGATCGGCTCCCGGCAGAACATCATCATAAAATGGCAGCTCTTTAAGCGCGCCGGCGACAACGCGCCATTATCGCTTGAAGTATTTGAACGCGCCTACCGCTACGCCGCTGCTATGGGCCTGCGAACTACCGCCAGCGTGTTCGACAAAGACAGCCTCGACTTTCTCTTGACCTATGACGTGCCGTTCATTAAGCTTGCCAACAACGGGGCGTCTCAAATACTCGCCGCTGATATACCGGAAGATAGGGCCGTCATCATAAGCACCGACAAACCGACGCTTCAGGCCGGTTCTAACTTCAAGTTCATGTACTGCATATCCGAGTACCCGGCGAAGGCGAAGGACTACATTGACAAGTTCGGCGATAAACTCAAAGACGGACTGAGCGACCACACTACTGACTTTGAGCTATTCAAGAAGTACCAGCCGAAAATTTACGAGTGCCATGTTAAGCTCAACGACTCCACCGGTCCCGATGCTGGCAATTTCGCGCGGACGCCGGAGCAGTTGAAGGAGATATTGCTTTGAATCTCTGCATAATACCAGCCCGCGCCGGCAGCAAGCGGATACCTAAGAAGAACACGCGGTCCTTTCTAGGCCGTCCCATAATCGAGTATCCGCTCGACGCTGCGAACTACTCCAACCTATTTCAGCAGATCATCATATCTACCGATGACGCATACATCGCCGAAAATTACTCAGTCTACGTGCCATTTTTACGCAGCCCTGAAGCGGCGACCGATACGGCAACTTTAACAGCCGTGGTGCTTGACGTGCTTACCCACTACAACCAGTACGACAAGATTTGTGTCATATTGCCGACGGCGGTATTTACGCAGCCGTTCGATTTGCTTTCAGCTTACAATAAGCTGGACGATGGCATTGACGCCGTGGTCCCCGTTTGCCCTTATGAGCACCCGATAGAGCGCGCGTTTTACCGTGACGATGGGCTTCTGTACATGCTCAATCCAGATAGCGCGATGACGCGAACTCAGGACTTGACTCCGAAGTACCATGATGCGGGGCAATTCTACTGGCTATCGGTTCAATCATTTTTGGAACATCGCAGGTTTTTCATGCCGCGCACCTTACCGTATATTATGCGCGCGGTGGACATAGATACGGAATCAGACTGGAAGCGCGCGGAGGCTATCATTGGACACGCTTGATTTTTGGGCCGGTAGTTTCGGAGACGATTACACCGAGCGCAACGTGGGCAGGGTTAACAATAACATCGCCCTTTTTAGCGGAATTTCCGTGTTCATGAAAAAGCCGGAATCAGTGATCGAGTTTGGTGCCGGTTCCGGAGAGAACATACAGGCGATGAAATACGTCTGGCCCGATGCGCTCTACTCAGCGGTTGAGATCAACGCGAACGCATGCCGCCGTCTATCTGATCTAGACAATGTAATTATACAGCATCGGTCTATCTATGACTCCGACCTGCTCCCTGCCGATTTTGTGCTGACCAAGGGGCTGTTAATACACATCCCGCCGGAGCGCATAGAAGAAGCCTACGACCAGCTATACAGCCATGCCAAGCGCTACATTCTTTTGTGCGAATACTACAATCCTACACTGGTAGCCGTGCCGTACCGGGGCCATGCGGGGAAGCTGTGGAAGCGAGATTTCGCGGGAGAAATGCTTGACAGGTACGGAGATTTGCGGTTAGTGGAATACGGCTTTGTGTACCGCCGTGACGGTCTGCCGCAAGACGATATTACATGGTTTTTGTTGAAGAAGTCTTGATATTTTGCCTGCATCAGAAGACCGGGAAAGTATGCCCGATGACTGGCAGGCCGCCGGAGTGGTCGATGAAGTGTAGCGGCTGCCCGAGCTTAATTCAACGATAGGAGACTTATGAGACTTTGCAGTAAATGCGGATTTATTTTAGACACGCGGCCCGGACTACAGGAGCGTAACGGGGTGTGCCTCGCTTGCATCAACAGCGAGCGCAAGAAGACGATTGATTTTAAGGCGCGGCAAGAGTGGTTGACGGGCTACATCAAGAAGCGGCGCACTCATCCCGAATACGACTGTGTCATTGCTGTTTCAGGTGGGAAGGATAGCCACATGATCGTGCGCAGGCTTATCGAAAATCACGAAGTCAAAAACCCGTTGCTCGTATCGGTGACTGATGAGTTTACCCACACAAGGGCGGGTAAGCACAACATTGACAATCTTGTCAACCGGTACGATCTGGACCTTATTACTTTTCGGTGCAAGCCGCAGACGTTTAAGCGGGAAACGCTGAAGGACTTCGAGGGCGAGCTGCACCCGCTGAAGTGGATCGAGGGAAAGATTTATAAAGTCCCCGTTGAGATTGCGAAGAACTACGGAATATCACTGGTATTCTTCGGCGAGAATTCGGCGTTTGAGTATGGTACAAGCGACAATCTTGATATCTGGCATCCGGCATCCGAGATGGGTAAATGTGAGATCATTTTCATGGGAGCGATTTATCCGTACTCGATTACCGACTCTTTGGAGTGCGCGCGAGAGATAGGCTTTAAAGACCTCGACGACTTCAACGAGTGGCCGCGACAGGGTAGCATCGACCAGTACACGCAGATCGACTCCGTGGCCTACATCATCCAGTTGTGGACGAAATACGTGAAGTTTGGGTTCCAGAGGGCTTCGGACGTGGCGTGTCGTTTCGTGAGGGAGGGGCTTATGACGCGCGAGCAGGCAATCGAGGCCATCGACCAGCACGATTACGTGTGTGATCCAATGGCCAAATATGATTTCTGTCAGACTATAGGGATCACGGAGCAGCACTTTGACAGCGTGGTCGATCGCCATGCAAACAAAGAACTCGTCGCAAAGGATGGCCTTTCATGGCGTCGAAAGTCATAGCATTTTTCATCATGCGCTTGCAGCTTTTGGCTTATATAATGATACAGCTTTTAACGCTGGCATTCACGATAGTCCTGCTGTGCGTGTTTATGTTTCTCCCGCTATCGGCCTTGGCTCGGTGGTGGGAGGCGCAGCAGACCGCGAAAGACATGCCAAAGCCTGATTTGCGGACCGTGAATGTAAATTGACGCAAAGAGAACTAGAGAAGCGCGCGGGCGCAGCCGTTGACCGTGTTTTAACCGACGCGGAGAAACAGCTCGTCCGCGAGTACCGCGACGCGCTTAAAAGCGTCAAGTCAGACCTGGCCGCGCTTTACGAGAAATACTCAGTAGACGGAAGTCTGACCTACGCCGAGATGAGCAAGTATAATCGGCTAAAGACGCTCAACACCAACATTGCGGCTGAACTCAACGCGCTAGGGCAGGCACAGGATAAGACCATCAAGACGCTTGTGGGAGACGCCTACGAGGAATCATTCTACCGCTACGGTTATTCACTTGACGCTGGCAACGGCCTTGACATAGGCTTCGGGCCAGTCAACCGAGAGACGATATTGGGCCTGATCAACGAGCCGAACGTGTCCGGTCTATCGCTTAAAGAGCAGCTATCAAAGCAGCGGTATGACCTCTTGATACGCCAGCGTCAGACCATGATTCAGGGATTCGTCAAGGGCGAGTCTTACGTCAATATCGCAAAAGCCTTGACAGACAGCTTCGGTATATCTCTCAACAACGCGATGAGGATAGCCAGAACCGAGGGCGCAAGGGCTGCCACCGAAGGGCAGGTCGCGGCTTACGACGAAGCCGAGGCCCGAGGCGTGGAGATTGACCGGATATGGGTTGCGTCTCTGGACGGTAGGACAAGGCCCGAGCATGGCGCGCTTGACAGGCAAGTGGCCGACGAGGATGGGATGTTCCATTCGCAGGGGATGAGTGCCGAAGGGCCGGGCATGTGGGGCGATGCCTCGATGGATATTAACTGCCGCTGTACGGTGAGGGCCGAAGTCAAGGGATTCCCGCCGAAGCTTCGCCGCTACGACGGCGAAGTCAAGGAATACATCACCTATGAAGAATGGAAAAAAAATCACGAATAGAAAAAAAAGTTGTTGACGATTATACAATAGATTAGTATATTGAACAAGCAAGTACAGCAATTAGATGATCAGCTACAACAGCAGCGATTCACCGGGGCCATTACGATTTATTACAATCAGGGTGGTTTCCGGGGCGCAAAACTCATTCGTGAGGAGGTCATCGACGTAAAGGTTTTTACCGTGGGGCTTGTACCTCGCTCCACAGAATAAGCGGATTCTTTTTCGCCTGATTTTTCAGATTCGAAAAGGCCCGCACTCCATTACAGGGGTGTGGGCTTTTTTTATCATATCACCGGACGGGCAAGCACCGAAGCCGGGAAAACAAGGGGTTTTATATGACGCTCGACGACGTAAAAAAGTTTGTAGCAGACAACAAGGACGATGCCGCGCTGAAGGAGTTCATCGGGACGATAGCGACCGTTGACGACAAAGCCATCATCGAAAAGTATAAATCTTCGGCTGAGTACAAGGATGAAGTGAAGCGAGAGGGTGACCGTAGAGCTACGGGGGCCGTTGAGAAGTTCATGAAAGAGACGATGCCGAAGCACTTAGAGGACGAGATTAAGAAGCGCTATCCCGATGAGACTAACGAACAGAAGGCGCTCCGGGAGATGAAGGCAGAACTCGACAGCATCAAAACCGCGAAGTCACGCGAGGAGCTTCGGAACAAGGCCGTCAAAATGCTCAATGACAAGAAGATTGGAATTGAGTTTATGGATTTCATCCAGGCCGCCGATGAGGACGAACTCAAAAACCGCGTAGAGCAGTTCCACGAACTGTTCAGTAAGAGCATAGTTTCGGCTGTCGATGAGAAGCTTAAAACGCACGGAGTTAATCCTCCGGTACACTCGTCCTCCCCGCCGGCGGGTAAGATCACCAGCCGGGAACAGCTTAAAGACATGAGCTCGGACCAGATTACAAAAGCCATCAATGAGGGCAGAGTTGACATTCCGGGCCTTGTCCTATCTAAGACTAAGTAAGGAGGACTTTAATGTCCGTTAATAACTTTATCCCCGAGGTTTGGTCAGCGCAGATTCTTGACAATCTCAACAAGAATATGGTGCTGGTCAATCTCTGTAATCGTGACTATGAGGGTGAGATTTCTGCTCTCGGCGACACGGTTAGGATTAACGAGATTGGTGATGTCGCCATAAATGACTACACCAAAAACTCGACTACCGCGCTAACGATTCAGGAACTCACCGATGCGCAGCAGATTCTCACTATTGAGCGAGCGCGGTATTTCGCTTTCAAACTTGACGACGTTGACAAAGCACAGACCAAGCCGAAGCTTATGCAGAAGGCGGTTGAGCGTGCTGCCTATAATATGTCCGACGATATGGATACGTGGGTAGCACAGAGGCTTTCAAGCCAGGGCTTCTTTAGCGGCGCTAACTCGTCCGAACTCGGTTCGACCGTAACGGCGTTGTCGGTAACTTCGACGCTCGTTATTACCGCGCTCGGCTGGGCTGCTCGGATACTCGACCAGAACAACGTCCCAGGGAAGGGCCGGTGGTCTGTCGTATCGCCTGCGGTACACCACCAGATGATTCTTGCGCGCATTGTTCAGGACACCAACAATAGCAATTACCTCACCGGCGGTCCGAACGCTGTTGGTAATTTCTACGGGTTCAATATTTACGTATCGAACAACGTCTATCTCGGAAGTGCCGCATCGAGCCAGTACCATTGCCTCTTTGGGAACAGCATGGGTGTGACATTCGCTAATCAGTTAGCTGAGGTCAAGTCTTTTGAACTCGGCGCGGCTGGTTTCGGAGACGCCGTTAAGGGTCTTAACCTTTACGGAATGAAAATAACGCGACCCGAAGCAGTACTTCGCGGCGTGTTCACCCCGTAATCAGGAACAGGAGGAATAAACAATGGGATCAACTGCTCAGTCCGCAGCGGCCACTAAAAGCACCTTTACTGGGTATGCTGGGTCGATAACCGAAACCTTGACGGCGGTAACGTCGTCCGGGGTATATTTTAATGTTGGTGATGCTTCTAAAATCATCATCCGTGTAACTAACGCAAGCTCGTCTGACAACGGCGCGGTATTCATTGAGCCTGGTGCTCGGTGGTCCGCCTCGCGCGGTCTTGCTCCGTCCACTGGTTCGACGGTTTACAGCACCTCAACCGCGCCAATAGCGGCGTCTGTTGCGATGACCGCGGCCACCGGAAGCTCGGCGATTTACTCGACGGGCGTGTCCATTTATCTCGGGCCTTTCGAGTCCGGGACTATTAAGAGTTCAGACCAGACGGTTTACGTCGTGGCGTCCACCGGAAGCACTAAAATGTATGTCGGTGTGATTGTCCTCGATGGCGGCTCGACGAATTAGTGTATCACCTGCGGGATGCAATACTCCCGCAGTTATTTATATTTTGGGGGATTTATGCGGGATAAGGATTCAAGTGGTAAGATCGATTTGGTGGAGCACGAGCCGGTGCTTGAAAATAGGCAGCCCGATAGGGGCAAGAAACGCAAAAAGGTTGCGCTGCTCGGGACTGTCCCGCATAAACTTCTCGCTCCCTTCGGGGACCCGGAGTTTGAGATTTGGGCAATAGCCCATGCCTGCCTCGGCGATCCTTTGCCGAGAGCTGACAGGATATTTGAGATTCATAAGTGGGATGAGGTGGTCAAGTGGGGAAGCTTGGGGGCTTTCGAGGCGTGGCCGGCCGCTCCTAAGTACTTGATAGAGGCTCGTCCTGATGTGCTGAATTCGGTCGCGTTCCCGTTCGATGAACTCGCGGCAAAGTTTAACATCTTCGACGATCGCAAAGAGCCGTTGATGACCAACTCTATAAGCTGGATGATGGCTCTGGCTATGGATGAGGGCTTCGAAGAGATTCACATCTACGGCGTGAATATGTCGCACCATACAGAGTACGGTACACAGAAGCCGTCGTGCGAGTATTATCTCGGGCTAGCAAAAGGTCGCGGGATTAAGATTTACGTGCCGAAGGAATCAGACTTGTGTAAAAGCTATTTTCTTTACGGGAAGGACGAGGAGCATCAGACCGAGATCATGGTAAAATTGAACGACCGGATGAACTGGCTCCAGGCTCAGCTTAACAACTTCATGGCGCAGCGCGGGCAGGTTGAGCAAGCCATACAACAGCACATCGGCGCGATTGAAGACGTGAAGTTTTGGATGGCACAATTTAAGCATTAAGGAGGCTGGCGATGGCTGGCTTTACCGATACCTTGGAAAATGCGCTGTTGGATCACGTTTTCAACGGCGCATCATACTCAACGCCGACTAAGTGGATCGGTCTTTTCACGGTCGCGCCAACCGATGCTTCCAGCGGGACAGAGGTCGCTTCTACCGGTGGTTATACTCGCATAGCTGCGGCGACTTGGACGGCTGCTTCAAGCGGATATACCTATAACTCTACGGCCATCGCGTTTCCTACGGCAACTGGTGATTGGGGCACCATAGACTATTTCGCGGTATGCACGTCTTCGGCTGGCGGCGCGATGATTGCGTATAGCTCTCTTGCGGTTTCGAAAACAATAGCCACCGGTGATTCCGTGACGTTTTCAACGGGGTCTTTGGTTGTGACGCTGGATTAAAGATATGGCAATTACAACGATGGACGGCCTTGTCAAAGGGCTTGCTGGTTCCGAGGTATTATATTGGTACAAGACTACTTCCACGACCACGGTCGCGGGATATGATTTATCGTGGTGGTATCTTGGCGGCGCTCCGGCAATACCTTCTATTCCTTCTTCGGTAGCTATTGCCTGTACATCAACTGAGGCCGGCGCTCCTACTATGGCTATAGTCTCGACTGATAAGTATTATGCCGGTGTAGCAGATGTTGTGGCGACAGCATTACAGACTTTTACTCTTAACGACAGACTATATCACTGTGGCGGACTTGTGGGGAACTCAACGTCTTTGCAGTCCTTTACCGTGACTTCTACCGTGGCAATGGATAACGGTCGCATCAGTACCGACACGCCGACAGAATGGTGGGCCGAGGTGTATACGACAATGGGGACCGCGGCGAGTTCGTGCTATTTTGACGTAACCTACACGGACGGCTCTACCGGAATTATCGCCCAAACATGGGGCTCTACAATGAGACAGTCGCGCCTTCTTCGCATTCTGTCTACTTCTAATAAAATAATCCAATCAATACACGGAGCAACGCTTCAGGTCACTACAGGGACCGCCGGTTCGTGGGGTGTGACGGTAGGCCGACCGCTGTTTTCTTTGACGCCCCCGGCTGCTAATCAGGGGGTGTCGTATGACTTCGCTCAAATAGGCATGCCGCTGCTTTCCTCGAGGGCGTGTTTGTGGTGGAGATCGTGGATGGCCGCGACTGCTTCGGGCGTGCTTCAGGCTAAGGTACAAATAATAGCAGGATGAAAGATTGCGGGTTCATTAGGCGCGGTGATTATGCCGCCAGTCGCTATTCCAGATGGGGCGCTACTCGCGTTGCTGAATACGGCGAGGGATACCAGGCTCCGCCGATCGTTGAATATTTGTTTTGCCCGGAAGAAGGAACGGCGCACGAGGTTTCTGGAGTCATTGCCTCGCTTTCTTCGATGACCGGGGCTTGTGGTTATTTTTCCGGGGCGTCTGGAGTGGTCGCTGCGCTCTCTTCAGCGAGCGGTACGGCCACTAAAATTTCGCTTGTGTCCGGCGTGGTTTCCGTGCTGTCGGGGGCAAGCGCCACCATAAGCTATTGGCAGGCGGTCGCCGGTGCAATAGCGGCTATGTCGGGCGCTACCGGATCGATTGCGCAGGTATTTGGCGCTAGTGGTATAGTGCAGGCTTTTTCGGGTGTGAATGGTGCGATTACCTTGATACCCGGTGCCATACAAATATCTGGTGCCATTTGGGCGGTTTCTCGGGTGTTTGAGCTGTTCCGGTATCTGAATCCGCAGACTGGATATTCTCAAATCGTCCAAAGTATTACAGGCGATTCGCTGGTGTCTACAAGCGCCTTGGGCTTGTCTGCTGTGTCTACTTCTGTGGTGGGCGACTCCGGAATGGCGACAAGTGCCGTGTATTACTCTTTGATTTCGACGGGGGTTAATAGATGATTTATGTTGGACAAAATTCCTTCCGTATCACCGTCGAGACTGGCATTGACCTGTCGGGAGTAAGCTCCAGCCAAATCTACATGAGGTATTTTTCGCCGACTCTCAGCACGGGGGCCTATGTAGCTACGGTTTCGGTATCGACCGCCGGGACAATCTATTACGACATGACCTCCACCGATTCTCTCGCCACGGGCGTGTGGACGTTCTGGGCGCACGTTACCCACGGTGACAACCGCGTGTCTATCGGGGAGCCGTTCTACGTCACCGTTAGCGAGGAGGGCAAGGCATGATTATAACTCGCGCCGAAGTCAAGACATATTTAGGGATTAACAGCACCACCACGGACGACATTATCGACGCTTATCTCCCCGCGGTGATTGACGAGTTCTTCCAGTACACCAACAACTATTTCAGGTCTGATTCCGCGCGGTATTCCGGGTATGTTTCTTTTTCTTCTGCAGGAACGGCAACGCTCCCGTCGAACGAATGGGAGGCGGATTATGACTTTTACGCCGGGGACGAGATTTATGTCCACGGCTCGGTGCGGAACGATGGGCCTTATACTATTTCAAGCCTGACTACAGGCGTGATGACTATTTCGACTACGGCAACCCTTAAAGCCGAGGACGAACTTGTACCGTGCGACGTCTTCAAGGTCGAATTCCCGATTTCGGCAAAGCCGGTATTGGCGCAGATGATTAAATTCAAGATGGACAACCCTCTCGGCGTGCCGCTGTCTGAGCGGTTGGGCGATTACTCCGTTACCTACGCCGAAACCGGGATGCAGGGAGGCTATCCTGACGGCATAGCTTCCGCGATTAAAAAATACTGCGTGGTTCGCTTCGTATGATTCAGAACTACTTCAAGCAATCGGTGCTGGTGCAGACTCCAACAAAGTCGATCAGCACGACCACGGGGGAAACAGTGGAAACGTGGTCCACAGGAACGACCGTCAAGGCGTCGATTCGTCCGCTATCGCTGGACAAGCAATACATCCAAAACAAGTCTTATGCGCTGGTAACACACCGGATGTATTCGACGTATCTGCCAGACGTCAACGATAGGGTGTACTACGACAGCCGTTATTATCAGATCATGTCAATCATCGATCCCATGACAATGGGGCGCTTTTATCAGGTGGATATGCGCCATGTCAGTTAAGTGGTACGGAGATAAAGTCATCAAGGCGCTTGAAAACGCGAACGAGGCGGGATTGGTCGCCGTTGCTATTGACATAGAAGGGCAAGCAAAGCTTTTGACTCCGGTGGATACCGGGAGGCTTCGGCAGTCAATAAGCTATGCCACGAGCACGCGCCGGCCCGTGAGGAAAGACGGCGTTACCACTTCGCCAAAAAAGGGCGAGGCAATCATAGGCACGGCGGTTGAGTACGCGCCGCATGTTGAGTTCGGAACTCGTAGAATGAGGGCGCAATCTTTTCTCCGCAAGGCGGTGGACGAGCGCAAGGGGCTTATCAACGCAATCTTTACCCGTACATTCATAAGGGTTATGCAGGGCGTGAAATGATAGAAACTGAACTCCGAAAGATGCTCGTCCCGTCATCGTCAGCAATTCCGCAGATAGGCAACCAGCTCTATCTCGGTTTTATACCGTCGTCTATCACTTCTACGGCGCTCCCGTTTGCGGTGATGTTCTCGATTTCGCGCGACGAAATGGACGA
>Ga0074195_1001069_pt1 | contig 42776 bp, 51 predicted proteins | sample EPASupsiteHSE623_FD_64525 | JGI IMG/M metagenome (GOLD analysis project Ga0074195, IMG submission 64525) | Bioremediated contaminated groundwater from EPA Superfund site, New Mexico - Sample HSE6-23 | ecosystem: Environmental > Aquatic > Deep subsurface > Groundwater > Contaminated ...
GAAGTAATAGAGAAAAATGTTCCAGGTGGACTTCTTGACCTTCCTTTTGACGGAAATGATTACGCCCTGGGTTCTATTTTTAAACAGCCTGACCTCTCTACTCTCCCAGAATCCTTTTGGTACGGCCCTCAACATATTAAGTCACAAGGGGATAGCGACCTCTGTTCAGGTTATGCCGTAACATCGGCCATTGAATTACACGAAGACGTAGAACTTTCCCCCGAATATCAGTTTGCACGCACCCGACAGCTCACTAACGCTCCTGTAGATATCTTTGGAGCTAACCTCCGCACCGCCTGTTCTTCTGCTGTAAAGTTTGGTGCGAAAGAGTCTAAGTACATGCCGTGGACGCTCGAAAAGAACGGCAGAGACTTCTTTGCAGAGTTTTCCAACATCCCAGCAGAAGCCGACAATGAAGCATTTGAACACCGCCAGAAGACATACTTCGCCGTGAAGGACGTAGGATATGACCTATTTGACGATATACGCCTCGCCATTCACTCTAATCGTGCAGAAGAGTGTGCAGTAGTCACAGGGGCTAAATGGCGTCCAGAATGGCTTTCTAGCAAGGACGGCATAATTCTCCCCGATTACGGGGACTGGGGGACAGGCCATGCGTTTGTAATACTTGGCTACCAGTGGAAACCTTCGGCCGTTTCTTTGAAGTACGAACACTATTTGGTTCTCCAGCTTTCTAGTGGTGAGAAAGTGGGAAACAGAGGTTTGTTCTATATGGATAGAATGACGGCCAACAAGGAGTTACATTACGGCAACTTCCTTTTCCGTGATATAAACCCCACCTACGCACGATTCCTTTCTGAAACGGGCGAGAAGTACAGTCCTTCACTTCTAGGAAAACTTTCCTCTTATTACCGAGCATTATTTGCATGAAACAAAAACTATTAGAATTACTCCAGCAACTACTAGTAAAACTCATGGAAGCAGAACACAATCAAACCGAGAATAGCAAAAAACTCTATCTTTCGGCCTTCCTCGCTCTGGGCCAGAACTGGTGCAAGAACCACGACCTTGGCTGTGCGGAATCTGTAAACAACGTATTCAAACGTACCTTTGGACGTTCAATTGGCGGTGGAACTTCAACGTACTTAATGTACCAAGCTCTGAAAGATACTAACCGCTTTATCAAAGTACAAAACCCTCTTCCTGGAGATGTAGTTATTTCGCCTTCGGGGTATGGAAACAAAGTAATACCGAGTGGGCATACGGGAATCGTAGGCGAGGGTGAGTGGATTATGTCAAACGACAGCTCTACGGGTCTATTCAAACAGAACTTCACCCACGCCTCATGGAACGCACGCTACAAAGTGAAAGGGAACTATCCCATTCATTACTTTAGAGTGCTTTAATTCGTATCTACTCCCCAGCCCACGTGTTCACACATTGATTAGGGACACTCGTGGGCTGGAACGTGGGTGTGAGTGGATAACGTGGGGATAAGAAGGGGATAAAAAAGAGCGTGCTGTGACGCTCCTGTAGGCTTAATGCCTTTTTTTCTGCTTCGGCGGTTCACGCTTGTTGGATTTCTCCCACTTCTCGTCTTGTTGCTCCTTCCGAATCTGGCGGAGATTTTCGAGTGTTCTCTCTCGCTGTTCGGAATTCTGCTTCAAGAGCCTTTCGCTTCGGGCAGAGCCGTAGGTTTGGCGCACTGCTCCTCCTCTTTCAGTATGTCAGCCTTGGTAACTATGACGAGACCAGCCTTGTCAGCGTCATCACGTAGGCACCATTTACAAACATCAAAACGTGTCCGAGTGTCGTGGTAGGGCTTCTCGATGCGGATAGTACCGCCACATACATGGCAAGCCACGTAAGACATAAAGAACACCTCCTTCCAGTTATACTCTATTACGTTTTCGCTTTTTTCCCAACAACTTCCTGCGCAGATTTTCTCTCCGATAACTTTCTCTTTTACATTCACGACAATAAGTATATTTAGCGTATCTCAAGATATCTTCCTCATTGGCAAGAAGATGCCTCTGTCTCCTACATTTTGAACCCACTGAAAGCTTATGCCCTAAACTACCGTTTCTCCAGCCTCCTCCACCGTTACGTTTGTATAAACCCATACTTTCTAGATATGAAATACCCCGCTCAAGATTTACACGTAGAGAAACAGGTTCAAGGTGTTTTGGATTTACGCACGATGTGTTTCTGCATAGATGATCGATGACCAATCCGTTGGGGATGGTGTCTACAAAAAATTCATACGATGCTCTGTGTGCCATATATGTTTTGTATTTATATCCAAAACGTCCATATCCTTTAGAGTCTTTAGTGTGCAACCATAGCCAACATTCTTTTTCTTCACCCACCCGAAAAAATCTTAAAAACCTTTGTAAAAAGCTGTCCGTCTTCCTATTTTTAAACATAAAACCCCAACTTAGACCGGAGATTCACCTTCGCAGATGAAGCCCCCGTCTAAAATGGGGTTTGGGGCGGTGTCCGGTCACGGATTTCTCCGTTCCACTAGTGTACCATACTTTCGAACCCCGTGTTACAATATATCCATGATAAAAGAATTTTCAAAAGAGCTTTTCAGTTCAAATCGCCTCAAGTCATATTTATGGCGTAGTGCTATGGCAGGAGTAGCGTATGGCCTCACGATTCTTGCTATTCAAATTCAAGCATGGCCAGCAACAGGGGACGCATCGGTAGCACTCTTCACGGCTATTGCACTTGGCCTAGGTGAGTTGTCAAAAGGCATCTCGAACTACCTTAAAAAAGAGGAAGAGGAAGGTGCTGGAGGTGGAATTGCGTAGGAATCTTACATCTTCATAGGCAATTTGTAGGATTCGGTATAAAGTCTACATGTGGAGTTTTCACTTTCTCCACATCTTTGTTTGCAAACGCATTAAATCGCTTCTCGTGGAGGCGATTTTTTGTTTCTCTACTCTCGCCGTGAAGTGTTCGTAACCATTACAGCCCTATCAAAATCATGCACTCAAGAATTGCATCGTGTAGCTTCTTTACCGTCCTTCCGCGAGCCACCAATAAGTAAAACTCTTCCTCACCAAGCCATTTTTTCATAAAAAGAGTGTAGCCGCCGTCGTACCCCTGATCTTCTTTCGTCTGCTTCTGATATTCAAAGCCGAGTAGCTTACTTTTGAAATGGTGGAACCAACAGAGCGCAATACAGTTCTTTGGGTCATAGCGTGTAGCCTTGTGCGCTCGCCCTATGTAGTGGGAACATTGGAGTTTAGCTATCTCCACCACTTTACAGCCAGGGAACATGCATCGTCCGTCACGCTTGCGTATAAACAGGCTAAATTCGTCGTCAGTGGTGTCCATTGACCACAGTTGAGGTTTGGGTAGCTTTGAGGGTTTTTTAGTAACCTTGGGCTTTGTAGAGCGTGCTTTTCTTTTCCAAGCGGTCCTCTTTAAACCCACCTTTCTTTGCATCTGTCAATTATACCACGAAAAAACAGAAAACCGTCCTGTTACAGACGGCTTACTTATTTTCTTCTTTCCCCAAAGATATATTTCTTTAATTTCCTATAGAAAAAGAAGGCAATCTTTTTAGAGAAACTCCCATTCTTAATAATTTGTCCAATTATTTTACTCCTTTTGGTTGCAATTTTTTGTTGAACGGCAAAGGAAGTTTTCGCCATCCGGTCACCTTTTTCTAAGATATCGTATCTCTTGAAATCACCGTTGTATCTTGCATAAACACGCCTCCAGAAATCGTCCATATCTTTTACATAAAACATGATCCCCAAGTAACCGTTATTTTGGATTCTTGAATGGTCAATGAGGTACTGCCATAGCGCCTTTCTCTGATCTTCGGTAAATGTTTCAGAGAAATCACGCCAAGAGTTTAACTTGTTCATTTACTTTTTTATTACTACAACCGAGAAGGTTGTTTTGTTTCATTTCCCAAACGTCAAATACTCATCCTTACAAAGTCTATCGGGGCAAAAGTCTCCTAAAGAAACGTCCAACATGTTGGCGCCACACAACTTGCACTTTGGGTATACTTCTTCGATTGTTTGTACCATTTTTTTATTCTTTAAGCGGTACTCTATAGGGGAACTGTTCCCCACCCTTCTACTGCGGACATGTTCGGGCTAAACCGATAGTTGTTACAGGTATTTCGCCATGCTAGCTGTGCTTTTTATGCACGCATGAGAAGAGTGAGGAACTGTGAGGAGCAGATACCCCCGTTCTAGGCTTGGCCAACTTACGACATCCAGAGGGGCTTCCACCACGTCTGGTTGCACCTAGAACCGCAGGGCGTATCCACTCCCCACACCAAGTGGGGTACAGATTGTCCCCTACTTGACGTTATTTTATCACCTCACTCATCTTTCTTGTAGTTATTGTGGAGGGAGTCGATGGCCCTAGAAGTGTCAGCAATACCTTCTCGCCAGCCGTCGTGTCCTCTGTCCATGTCATTTTCACAGCCTTCTTTACATTTCAGGTCGTCCACCACTCCCTTCGCTGCTTCAAGAGCTGAACGATAGCCTGTTTTCACTCCTTCTTCGAAGAGATGAGTGCTTTGTTTTCCAGTAACTTCTTGGAGTGTAGCGATACGGGCTGAGGAGTATGCCATATCCCATGTTGCGTTTATAATCTCAGCCACTTTTCTTCTCATCGGCTCATAGAGAGGCCCCATTCCCTCGGTGTCTTTTTCAAAACCCCCCAGCATCTCCCCCTTGGTTTTATAGTGTTGTGTCATTGGGTGAGTTTCTCTGCCTTACTAATCCTCCTTCTACCCCAACTTGCAGAGGTCTTTAGTTGCTCCTCTTTGGAAAGACTACTGTAAGTATCTTTTGCATAACGTGCCCACTCAAGAAATGCTTTTTCATGACCAGATGTCACAATTTTTTCGGCCACATCTGGCGCGTAGGCTCCGACGTCCCATACTCTTTTTTTGTACCAAGAGGCAACGTTCCTTAAACCAAGCCAGTAGCACGCTTGCGCTATGGCGTGGGCTTTTTCCATTTGCTGCATGTTTTGGATTTTTTCCATACCTTACGTGTTATGTGATGCTAATTCTCCCTCACCTTTCTCTCTAAGGGATAGGGGGGGGGAGTTACTGTAGTTTTTCATCACCTATCCACTCGAATCGTTCCAACTCGTATGTTTTACCGTTTGCGTGGCAGACGAGGTCAATTAAATAATTACCTTCCACCGATGTAATACCGTTGTGTTTCATACAGATGGCAATTGCACGATAAAGACCATTTCCAATTGCACCTGTTGCTTCGGCGGAAATCATATCTTCCTTTGACCACGTTTTTACAAGTGTCACAGGTGTTGTACCACGCCACGAGAGATAGGTGAGTCCTCCCGCACCTATGAGAATACCAAGCAGAATAAGCAGTGCGTTTTTCATATCTTTATTTCTTTTCCTCTAACGCTTGTAATAGTGAGGAGAGGCCAGCATTGAACGAAACATCTTTTAGAACCTTCACGCCGTTTTCCAAGGCTGTTGTATTCGGCAGAAAGGCCTCGTCTTTTCTCATTTTCCCCGCTATCTCCCTCACACTTCCGAGCATCTCCTCTCTCCCTCTTTCATAGGCAAGAGCTTCGCGTTCGAGGAGGAAGGCTTTAACGGTATCCGCATCAACTTCCCAGTGGTCTCCATAGTCAATTGTTAAGAAACCACCGTTTGCGTAAGATTTTCCTGCTCTTTCATCAAACAACGTCTCACTTTCTCTTTGGTGTTGGGGGAGTGAAGTCATGGTTAGTTCGGTACCACCCACAAGAATAACAGCACCACACCGATAATAAAGGCCAGGAACGCAAGTGTTACTTTCACCATAGCCATTTCAGTAGGTTCATCGAGCGCACCGAGGTCAGCGCACCGAGGTCGAGGTATTCCATTTCGTCGTTGTTGTGTTTCATTGTTTTAGTAGTTGTTTTAATTGTGTTTGTATTCTTCTTCACCACGTTTGTAGATGCGTTTGCAAGTTCGTAGAATTTCGAGAAGTGTTGCGTGCGCTCGCTCTGCTTCTTTATAGGTTCGATGTTCTTCTGTGGCTTCACTTCGCAATTTACCTTCCGCAACAGACTTTGAAGAGGTCAAGAGTTCGAGCTTCTTTACGTTGTACTCATGCTCTCGTGCCGTGAGTACCGTAGCGATGTTGGCAAGAATAGCGGTAGCTTGCACCAAGAGTCCTTCGGCAATTACGGGAGTGAGGGTATCTGGTCGTTCTTGGTGTAGCTGATACAGTGCCAAAAACTTGTTGTAGTTCATTAGAATGGACTATCTGCAAACGGATCTTTAAGTATTTCCTTTGGATAGCCACCTAGGCCTCCTACTTTCACCGTCTCGTTAGGGTCTGATTCACCTTGATTCATCATTGACTGATATTCCTGTGAGGACATTACTTTCTCTTTAATAAAGTTTGGAAGTTTATCAAAGTATTCCTGATCCCAGTTTTGGTAGGTCTGAATACGAGAAGGATTAACTTGTGCGGGCTTCTCCATGCCTTTCATTAAAGGCGAGGTTGAGGCGATGCGTGCGTAGGTATTCCCCTTAGCGTTAGTCTTGTGAATGATGTTTAAGAGGCAGGACTTTCCCACAAGAGACTCTACATCGAAGTGCTCCGCATCGTGGTCTGACATTTTTCCCATCATGCCCTCTACAATTTTTCGTAGGTTAGACTTTTCACCGAAAGAAAGTGTGTACTCTTCGGAGATAACTCGTGGCTGTGGGCCGTTCTCTTGTTTGAATACATGGAGTTCGTTAGGAAGCTCCCAGGTGAGGCGTATTTTAGCAGTATCACGGGCGATACCTTCGTATGAATCAGGAATAGTACCAATGAAGAGGAAATTGTAGAGCGTGGCGATGTGTGTTCCTGCTGTAATTTCTTGAATGTCTCGTTTCATTACTGGTGCAAATGTTGGCATTTTGGTTGTTTTATTTTGTTTAATAAGTACCTCTAGTATGGCTCTAATTAGCCATATTGTCTAGTTATTCGCACGTTCGGTCTATCTCTTTTCTAAGTTGATATATCTCTCCGATCTCCAGAATCATCTCGAGATCGTCACGGTGAAAAATGTAGTACTTTTTTCCATGAGTCACTCCATCCCTAAACTCTTCCCGAATCTCTATCCTTATTTCTTTTTCCATGTTACTTACGTTAGCGTTTACCAATCCACACCCACAGAAGGCAGTTAAATGCCCATGCCATTGCGTGATAGTTTTCAATAATTGCAAAGCTAATAATAGCTACAACACACAAGACGCTCATTATTACCCTTTCTGTTTTCATAGCTAGTTGGTTTTAGCTTCCTCTCGTGCTTCTTCTGTATCACAGCGCATCTCTTCAATTCTATCGTTTTGCTCATGTTCAAACTCTCCTACGCCATATTCTTGGGGTTCCATGTGTAGTATTCGTTTAGTTAGGCCTCCAGAGCGTCTATATCGCTCACCATGCCTCGTAGTTCATCACAGGTAGGGCAACCTACCACCTCGCCACATTCCTCCTTCCTGTGAAGATTCCAGAGGAGGTCAATTTTCTTAATCATTTCTTGTTTGTTTTGGTTTAGTGTTTGCATAGTTTTGTTTGTTTTAAGTGTTTTGTTAGTCCTGTTCAGCTTGGGCGATTTTAGATACCGCTTCCGCTTCTTCTTCAAAGTGCTTCTCCAGTTCTTCTTCATGTCGGATGCGTAGGTTCATGGAAGCGTCTATGGCTTCTGAAACACGCTGTAGCTGTTCTTCAAAGTTCTTTTTTGCTTCGAGCATGTTGTGAAAGACCACATAAATCTCTTCTTCTCGTTCTCGCCAAAGTTGTAATGTTTTGTCCATGTTTGTTTGTGTTACTTTTTTACTCGCTAATGAGCAGGGCGGAGCTTACGGGGGACTGATCACCCACCAGATTTCTCTGATGAATAAACCCCACAAGCTCCACAATGCTCACTAACCGTTTAGGTTGTGAGTGCCGTCTCTTCGCTCCACTTCCCTTTTTCGTTTCTCCGTAGAGAATCTAACCAAGAAGTGGTGGCGGTAGAGGTCGCGTGCCTGATTTCCAGGTGGGGAACGGAGAGGTAATTAATCTCTCGAAGTCTTTGCGGGAGTTGAACCCGCCAGTCACCGGACTCAGACCTTCCCCCATCCAGAAACCAAGCTATTGAATTGTCGAAGTGCTGCGTCCCGTACCTTGTGTATACTTTAGCAAATCATCGTGCGCTAGGTCAAGTGTTATCAACCTTACAATCTGTGAATAGTGGACATTCTTTCGTACAGATACTTTCGGGAACATCCTCTGGGTTTGGGTGATTGTGTCCTGGCCCAAAGGCTGCTGAGTAATCACCCGTCACTATTTTCTTTGTTAAATACCTCAGTTTCTCTTCTGCTTTTGCCTCGATCTGCCGGATTCTCTCACGTGTCACACCAAACTTCTGGCCCGTTCGTTCCAGGGAGTTCCATTCTATGAGTCGGTAGTACATCACATCGCGCTCTTTTTCGGATAAGTCGCCCGCTCCTTGTGCTAGGTCAAGCATCTCGACGATATTTCCGCGGGAAGAGACTAACATTTGTTTCCACTCGTGGTATGTGAATTGATTTTCCATATTCTCTATGTATCTTGGTTGGTAAGGGCTATTCGACGCATATTCAGCAATCCATTAAAGGGATTACGCAGTCTTCGATTAGTACACGGAGCGCAGAGAGGCTTCCATTCGCCTTTGGAGTTTTCTTGCTCCCATGCGTCTTTCTTTGGAACTGGTTTTTTCTTTGTACACCATCCGCATTTTTCCTGCATTTTATTTCTCATTACCTGACTTGTTGGTAAGGGCTAGCGACTCTTCGAAGCCACATCTATCGCATATCCGTATTGGGATATACACAATATCACCTGCTGGTTTCCTTTCCGCGAAATAAAACTTGTGTCCGGAAATCTGACAACGGAGTTTGTTTCTCATTTCTGTTCTTCATTACCTGACTTGATACGGGAGAGGATGTCGTCGACTGTGTTGTTTACCCCAGCGACACGATTGAATTGCGCCAAACTGTACATGTATTCGGGAGAATCTGGCGACAAAACGTGCGGCTTTTCTTCTCTCATCTTTCCAACCTCCTCCTCAACAAGAAAGAGCTGTTGAGTAAGGGCGGAGGAGAGGAAAGCCTTGATGTTCTCGTCATTTATCGGTAAAAGCTCTTTTCCTTCGAGTTTCAGGCTATGAAACGAGCCGAACTTCTCGTCGAAATCTTCCAAGGTCTGCTGACGGAATGAGGTGAGGGGGGTGTTGGTCATTTGAGTTGTCCGATACTTTTCCAACCTTCTGTTTCCAGACTTGCAAACTCCATAATCTCGCAAGCAAGGCATTCTTTGTTCGCCAGGGGACACACAATGCAGGACTGGGTAAACACTTCACGAACAACGTACATCTCTTCCATATCATCTACATAGAGTTCGTTTATTTTAGGTTTGTTCATTTCTCTTTTCTCTTATCTTGTAATGGTACTCTAGGGGGGCAAACTATTTACTAGAGTGAGTTGGTAAGTTTATAAGAGTCTATAAGCTTTTTTAATTCTTCCCCATTTTTTGCTAACTCTTCAATTCTTCTATCTATCCGATCTCCCAAGATATCCAACCTGCGTTCAGCGATAAAGCTTTCTCTTTGGAAGTCGGCGAGATTCATAGGGTTGATATTTCATATTGAATAATTCTCTCGACATCGTCGAATCCGAAAACATAGGTATTGCTGAACTCCTGCTTTGCTTTCTGCACACGCAATTTAGCCAACAGTTCAAGTAGAATGAGTTTTTCTAGTTCTTTCATCCAAAGTATTCGTTAGACTTGGTAATCACTTTTTTACTTTCTTACTCTTCCTCGCCTCCACTCCCTTCTCGGAGAGTTTCTTCATAAAAGCACTGTAGCCTTCCTTGCCCATCTCTTTGCGACGTTTCTTTGCTAAGAGACCAGCCATTTCTTGGGCTGCCTTATTCTTTACTCGCATTAGTCGATCACAATTTTTAGCTCTTTGTCCCAGGGATTATATTCCATTTCATGCAAGACCTTTCTCGTTCCTGCCTCAACTTCCTGAACACCATGTTCTTGGTCACCACCTACATGCTGAATTAGATAGGGTTCATCGCAGTGGATATACTCAACGCCACTTTCGGTCCACCTAAAAATAAGGGCGTTTTTGGAAACAACCTCGTGGCGGTTGCCCGTTGGACCAGAGTCTTGGAGAATGTGGAGTTTTGACAGTGCTGCGTCTCCTGGCCTGGTAACTCCTTCGAAAGGATAGAGAACAAGATCGCCATGGTTGTTTAAAGTTTCCATATTATGACTTCTTAGATACTAATAATTCGTTTGTTGTTTGGTGCCGAAGTTTTGCAACTGTTTCAAGAGCGTTTGTGCTTTCTGGTGGTACAAACTTTATATATTCCTTCGCTGAACTCCACCCCGAATAGGCAAGAACTTTGCACGTTCCGATTCCTTTGAGATTTAGTTCCCATAAATCGTATCCGCCGCACTCGTCAGAATGATCTACCAGTGTTTTTTGTACTGTTTCAAGCAACTCCTTGATTGGTCGCTCACGTAGAAGTGCTGAACGCTGGTCGATGTCCTCCCAGGCAATAATGTCTGTAATAGTGGCTGTTTGAGACTTCTTGAACTGCTCTTCGGTGAATTTTACCCCGTGGATGTAAAAAACTTCTGCTCCACCCTTCCAGTGAATTGCCGGACCATTTGTTGAATGGAAGCGATTTTCCACATCTATTTTTACAAGGGGTGTAGGAACTAAGTACAAAGTGTCTTCGTACTCAACTCTGTAACCAAGTCCTGCTTCCTTTGCCTGCATGAGAAGTTCACAGTATTTGAGATATTTCTTATCATGTTCATTTACTGGAAAATCTGAATCTGGATTTTCGCAATACTCGTGTTCGATTACAAACCAGTCGAAATCATAGTCTAGTGCGCTCCCTGCGCTCCGTGCGCTCCGTGCGCTCCGTGCGCTCCATGCGCTCCATGCGCTCCGTGCGCTCCCTGCGCTCCGTGCGCTCCATGCGCTCCGTGCGCTCCATGCGCTCCGTGCGCTCCCTGCGCTCCCTGCGCTCCCTGCGCTCCGTGCGCTCCGTGCGCTCCATGCGCTCCCTGCGCTCCCTGCGCTCCCTGCGCTCCATGCGCTCCATGCGCTCCCTGCGCTCCGTGCGCTCCCTGCGCTCCCTGCGCTCCGTGCGCTCCATGCGCTCCCTGCGCTGTCGATAGCATCTACGAATTTCTTTTCAAAGATGTCTTTATACCAAACCACTTTTTTTGGCCGTGGTAGATCAAAAAGATCGTAGGTTTTAAGAATGAGTTCCTCGCTCAGTTTTTTGTCGAGAACAAAGTCTTCACGTTCTACATTGCGGCACTGACGTTCTATTAAATCTGCTGTTTTTTGTGAATAATCCATAATTACTTTTTTATCTGCCCCTACAGTCTAGCGCACGGTTGACTAAAAGTCCATGAGATCCTCTGGCAACTTCAAACCTAACTGCTCATAGATAGCTTTACGCTCTACATCAATCTTGGCACGCATGTCGGGTGGTATGGCTGGTGCTATACCTTCTCTGTACTGCTTGGCTCTCTGCTCACGAGTCCAGTTGTCGGCGATTGTTTCTTTGTTGCTCATAGTTTTTTTATCTTTAACGATCCGAAGAAGCACTTACTAAAACCACTTTTTGAACTTTTACAGATACTTAGAAGGTAATACAAGTCGTGTTTTGATAAATGACTCGTCTTAATTGCAATAGCTCTTCCTGTTACAGGCTTCCACTTTGTATTTTTCCTTTCTACGTTAATCGTTTCTACAAACTCTTGAACCAAACTCGCGCGTTCACTATTCGCTCCACTTTTCTTTTTTTGAATTTCTTGCGTCGGCAAAAGATCAAAGAGAGATTTCATACTTTTTTAGTTCTTTCCTTAACTCTAACTCATGTAAGTACAGTTCTCCCATTACCCTAGAATGAATGCAGTAGTGGGCTGGAGTTCTGAGTATGTAGTTTTCTCTGTTGCCACTGTCATGCAGATACCCTCCGTACCACCCTTTGTTACTTCGTTAAGCGTGGTAGTTCTTTTAATCTCATGCAGTAGCTGAATGTCTACGGTGCATATCAGACGGCAGGGAGGTAATGGGAGAACCTTTTCCCCTGCTTTCGCATATGCACCTTAGAATCCTTTATTTATTTACGCGCCACAGGAACGATATGTGGGACGTTGTACCGGAATGCAGTTTTACTTCATGCCACCGAAAAGAAGGATCGAGAGAACGTTGTTTGCATGAACATTAAGAACAGAGTACGGGTGGCAACGATTTGACGAGAGTGACAGGACCCGAACCTGCGCAAGGGCAACCCTTTCGGGATTCGGTACCAACTCCTCATTACGCCAACACTAACTCGTATAGTCACGTTGCATGAGTGGCTCTTGGATGTTGCAGCTTGCCATAACATCTTCCACTGCAAGCGAGAGTCTACCTATTCCTCCACACCCGTACTCCGTCCTCAAAGTTCTTTGGGGCTTGTATTAAAACAGAAAACCCCGCGCTGATTAGGCCACGGAGTTTCTGGGGTCCACCTTGCGACGGACTTTATGAAAACTTAGTCTAATCAGTTCACTATTGCAAGTAGTGATATGAATAGTATATCTATTGACAGAAAAACGTACAATCCAAAATAAGGGGATAAGTTGGGGACAACTAGTAGAACCTCTCACCACGTTTTACCGCTACCTTTTCGGGTAGAACAGGTATAGCGAGCTTTTTTCTTCCAATCTTCTCACTAGCCTCTTGGGTACTTCTGTAAATTGCACGATACGACAGCCACGCCTTTTCACACGGTGACTTTTTTCTATCAATGACCCCACATACATACGTCCTGGCTCTTCTTTCCTTGTGTACATCGTACCTCACCAACTCTTTCCCACACCAGATACAAACAGCCTCCATACGCTTGTTTATTTTATTCTTAGCTGGCCTTCCATTCTCATCTACTAACAAAAAGTAGTCGCCAAGTTTCATATTCTTATTAAAGCACGAAAACCACATCACTGTGGTTCTCACGCACACTCACATCCCTGCGAGCCTAGCTTCTCGAAAGAAAGCTGGAAACAATACCACCGTTCTGATAGACAATCTTGTGGCGGTACTGCATGGGGTATTGTAGAATAAAAGCAGATGAAAAAGTATTCAGTCGTGTATGCAGATCCACCGTGGAGTTACAACGACAAGATGTCGGGTCACTCATTTTCTTTAGACCACGAATATAAAACACAGAGCAAAGAATGGATCAGTTCTCTTTCTGTGGGCAGTATCTCCGCAAAAGATAGCGTTCTCTTTCTGTGGGCAGTATCTCCGCAACTGCCAGAGGCCCTCCAAGTGATGAAAGATTGGGGCTTTAAGTATGTAACAGTAGCATTTTGTTGGAGCAAGAATCATAAAAGTGGAAAGAAGGTCAAGAATCTCGGTAGGTGGACGATGGGCAACGTTGAGGTATGCCTTCTGGGTAGAAAAGGCCGACCACAAAGATTGGTTAAAAACGTTCGTCAGTTAGTAGAAGCGGAACGTACTCGACATTCGCAAAAACCAGCAGAAGTACGAAATAGAATTGTAGAACTCATGGGAGATATTCCACGGATCGAACTTTTCGCTAGAGAGAAAACAGAGGGTTGGGATGTATGGGGAAATGAGGTGGAAAGTGATATAGAAATGTGATAGAATTAACAAGCGATGAAGTACACCGTACTGCTCGCCCTTACTTGCTCTTTTCTTCTCCTTCCACTCCAAGCTAGGGCGGTAGACAGACAGACCATTGATTTTGTAATCGAAGCTCATGCGGAAAGAATCGGCATGGATGCTAACTTGGCTAAAAAAATAGCTTGGTGTGAATCGGGCTACCAAGAAAAAGTAGTATCTCGTACGGGTGACCGAGGAATTTACCAGCTAAATGGAGTCCACGACAGGGAGCTAAAAAAGTTAGACCTCGATCCATTTAATTTTCAGGAAAACATAGAATTTGCTTTTATCCTCATGGAAAGGAATGGTGTGAGAGATTGGTATTCCAGTCGGCATTGCTGGTCAAAGACCGCATACAAACCTAAAAAAGTAGCACGAAAACTCTTGTAATCCTCACCACACTCTTCATTCTCATAACCCTAGTACGTCTCATAACAACCCTATTTCCACAGAACGGTAAGTAGTGGTACTATAAAAACATGCCTACACTGTATGCAAAGTATTTTAGTAAGAGAAAAGAGTTAGAGAAAACGATTATAGAGCTAACGGGTGACTCGCCAGAGATAAAAGTAGACCACACCATTTCAGGTACAGACGAAGAACTTTCAAAACTCCAACTTTCAGCAAAAACAAAAGTATTCGGATGGACTTGTGTGGGCGCCATAGAAAAAGAAAAACCACCAGTTTCTACCGTAAACCGTGGTGAACAATACAAGTTTGGTATTAACAAAAGACCTTTATAAAATATGGAAAAAAGCACACTTCCTTTAACGGGTTCACAAGCACAAGAAAAGATACTCGCAGGGATAACGAAGGTATTTAACGTAATTGCCCCAACTCTCGGCCCAGCAGGGCGTTCTGTGCTTGTTCCTAGAACGTTCAACCGTGGGCCTCGTGTGGCCGATGACGGCTATCTGGCAGCAGAGAACGTACTCCTCAAAGACCCTCACGAAAAGCTCGCAGCGGAAACATACAAAGAGGGTATTAAGAAAACCAACCTCATGGGAGGTGACGGTACAACTGGTACGGGTGTGCTTTCATACAACGCCTACCTAAAGGCAACCAAACTTCTTCCCCAGGAATCAGTGGGTGGTGTGCCTCTTCTTCTTGCTCCAGGAAAAAAGGCTCCCGAAAAGAAATCAGTGCGCCAGATACGAAAAGAGATGCACGATGCAAAAGACCTTGTGCTTGCCGAGATTAAGAAATCAGCAAAGCAGATCAAAACACTCCAAGACCTTGAAAAAGTAGCCCTAGTATCTCTTGGAAAGGAAGACGAAGTAATTGCAAAACTTGTTGCAAAAATGGTGTGGGAAGTAGCCCGAGACGCAGCAGGAAACTTCGTAGACAACCACATTGACGTGGTAGAGGGCTATAAGGGCGAAGTGGAGACCGAAGTGACCCAAGGTATGCGTATCCCAGCCAAAGTATCGGCCAACGCCTTTATCAACCGCCTAGACCGTCACGAAATGGTGGCAGAAGACACGCCTGTATTCATCACGAACCACAAGCTCGACAGCGTGATGCTCGCGAAGGCACTCATCGAAGCACTCCGCACAGCCAAGCTCTCTATCTTCGCCCCTGACTTCTCTTCCGATGTTCTTAAATACATGGTGTCGCTTTGCCAGAATAACGGCTTTACTCTCTATCCCATTAAAAGCCCCTCACTCCGCACGGTACAGCTCGAAGACCTAGCTATTTACACAGGTGCAAAGGTACTCGACAAAGAAACGTCGGCAAAACTTGAGAACGCAACGCCTGACATGCTCGGCTTTGCTACTAAAATTATCGTGAAGTCGGTAGAGAATAGGGAAGATGCTGTAGTTCTTGGTGGACAAGGCGCAAAGACAAAGCGTGGAAAGGATGACCTTATCTCCGAGCGCATCAAAACTCTTAAAGGCCAGATGAAAGAAACGCGCACTGATATGGAACGAATGTCCCTCGAAAAACGCATAGCGAATCTTAATGCCTCAACAGGCGTAGTGCGTGTAGCCTCCTCAACCGAAGGTGACGGGCTCTTCCTCAAACTCAAGATTGAAGATGCTGTCTACGCTTGCAAAGGCGCACTCGAAGAAGGTTATGTGAAAGGTGGTGGACTAGCCTTAAAGGAAATTGCCGAAAAACTACCCGAAAACATCCTCACAGAAGCTCTTAAATCTCCCTACAACCAGATTCAGAAAAATGCAGGTGGTTCACTCGAAATCGGCAAAGACATCTTCGACCCAGCAAAGGTAGTACGCATGATTGTAGAACACGGTGTAACGGTAGCCGCATCACTCATTACTATCCACGCTGTAATCCCAGAAGCACCAGAAAAGACAGAGGCAGAAGGCATGGAGATGGTAGCAAAAGCACTTTCAAAGATTGCCTACTACAACGCAAAGCACCAAGGAATGCTCAAGGAGAACGAAGACGAAGCAGAATCTGACCGCCAAAAAGAATTTGACCGTGTGATGTTTGAGGACAGGCAAGGATAATGTTCACAAAACTTCGTAACCTCTGCCGCCGAATAACCGAACAATGCGAACTGTGCCGTGGGCAGTTGAGAAAAAAGGGCGATAAATATCACGGTTCTATTATGGTAAACGATGATATAGGCGGTAACAGAAAACGAACAGCTTATGTATGCAATCTGTGCTACACGATACACAGTAAACGTGGTATAATTACGAAATAATTAACCACTAACATCTATGCCAGAAGGAGGAGGTGAAGGAGGCGGACGTTCAGGTGCCACACGTATGATGATTATGAAAATGCAGAAATCAAAGAAGAAGGGAGGCGCAAAGAAAACTAAGAAGAAGGGATACTAAATTAGGTTTTTTAGGTTTTATGGCAGGAAAAGCATCAAAAGAAAACGGAAAGCTTGGTGGAAGACCGAATGGCAGGAAGAATGACATAACACTAGAAAAGGAAGCGCAGTTAGAATACTTCAGACAGCGAGTCTTTGCCGCACGGGAGCCACTCATCAATGCGCAACTATCACTGGCGCAGGGACTTTCGTTTTTGTATAAAATAAAGAAAGACACAGGGAAGGGAAAAGAGCAAAAGAGGCGCGCAGAACTTGTTACTTCGCAATATGCGATAGAGGCGTATCTTTCTGGTGAGTATGACGACAATAAAGATGACTATTACTACATCACGACAGAGAGGCCAGACAACGGGGCACTACAAGGCGTATTTGACCGAGCACTTGGAAAAGCACCACAATCTCTAGCATTGCCAGGTGAGGGTGAGGGAGAAATAACTATAAAATGGGGAAGCAAACCGTTATAGAAATTCCCTATTTCCCGAGAACCTGGGCAATAGATTTCCACGACGCACCACAGCGTTGGAAGATTTTAGTACTCCACCGAAGAGCAGGTAAAACTACCGCAGCGATCAATCATCTTCAAAGAGATGCTCTTACCGTTTCAGGCTCAAGATACGCCTACATTTCTCCGACGTATAAACAGTCAAAGAACATCGCCTGGGACATTGTAAAAGAATACTCTCGCTGTGTACCTGGAGTGATCTACAACGAATCAGAACTAACCGTTCGCTATCCCAACGGTTCACGCATAACACTCTACGGTGCAGATAACCCTGACTCACTTCGAGGTATTGGACTGTGGGGTGTGGTGTTCGATGAATACTCACAGCAACCTGGCAACATTTTTACTGAAATCATACGACCCGCACTCGCAGATCACGCAGGCTACGCTATTTGGATTGGTACACCTAAAGGCAAGAATGAGTTTTATAAGCTGTACATGGGTTTTGATACTAGAGGTGAGATACGCGAAGACATAGCAGAGTGGTATCGAGTCTTACTTACGGCTGATGACACGAAGATAATTACACCCGAGGAGCTTAAAAGTGCGCGATCTAACATGAGCGAAGACGAATACCTCCAAGAGTGGTTCTGTTCATTCGACGCTGCTATCAAGGGTGCTTATTACGCACAAGAACTACAAAAGATGCGTGAGGAAGGACGCGTTAGGCTCATACCACATGACAAAGCCCTCAAAGTACACACCGTATGGGACTTGGGTGTAGGAGAGAACCTTGTGTGTGGAATGTGGCAGAAGTCTGGCAAAGAGATAAAGCTCATAGATACATGGCGTGGAACCCGTGACGAGGGTGTGCTTGACGCACTTGCTGAAATCTCAAAGAAACCATATATCTTTGGCAAAAACTTCTTCCCTCACGATGTAGAGGGCAGGGAAGAGACAACGGGCAAGAGTAGAAGAGAAGCAATCGAAGCACTGAACTACGATGTAACGGTTGTGCCAGAGATCGGAGTAGCAAACGGTATTGAAGCTACTAAAAAGGTTTTCTCACACTTCTGGTTCGATGAACGGCAAAAAGACTTCCTTGAAATAATCCCACAATACAAACGTAAGTGGAATGAATCAAAGGGAATGTTCGAGGACACGCCAAGCCATGACTTCGCATCTCACTGGGCCGATATGCTTCGGTATACCTCCGTTGTTGAGGAACAGATGACAAATGAATCTCAAAAGACAATGACTGTTATGAAGCCACAATGGAAAGGATTTAATAGACGAGGTTGAGTGTGGTATAATTATAGAAATGATTAGCAATCCATACGCAGAAAAAAGTGCTTCTGCATACGCACCCTCAAAGGAAATTTCAGCGTTTACTGACATTGTAAAACGTGACTACGGAACAGGTGACGAAATCCTCCACCGTTCATGGACGGAGTTAAACAACCGCTCAGTTATTGACGATATGAACCGTGGACAGCGCATGGCCAATGCGTTTGTTGACGAATCAGTAGAAAGCCCAGAAGAAGCATGGAAGTGGCGTGGTACACGTTCTATGGCTCGCAACAAAGGTATGGCTATGCACGCACAGCTCACAGCCTCCTTCCTTATCCCTGGATTCACCGCACAGAACGATGCAGACGAGGTAGACCGTGATTTTTCAGAAACGATGCGTGAAGTTATCGAGTGGCTCGCTCTTCCTCAGAACTCTGACTATCAAAGCTCATTCCTTTCCCTTGTGTTCGGCATGATCGAGTCTCCAGTTACCTACATGGGAGCTGAATGGTACGAGGTATACCAAAAGATCAAGGAGAAAACAGAAAACGGCTACGTCACCAAAGAAATCCTCGACGAGGTTCTCTCTGGCTTCAAAGCTCCTGTCTATTCAGCAGATCAGGTTCTTATCTCAAACGCTTTTGAAAGAAACATACAAAAGCACCGTTTCAATATCCCACGAAAGTACATTGAGTACGGCGAGGCGGAAGCAAAATACGGTGACCATGAGAATTGGGCCTACGTTCAGCCTGGCATCAAGTCTATCTACTCGGATGACAACGGACTCTTTTACGATATTAAAGACGATGACCACCCATCATTGGTTGAGGAGGTAACGTACAAAAACCGCCGTGATGATACCGAGGTTTGTTTCCTCAATGGTATCTACATGGGCAACGAAGACGTAGAGGCAAACCCTATTCTTCACAGGGATAACCGAAATGCACCGAAATACAACGTAGTTCCGTTCGTCTACAACCGCATCGGCTCTCACTTCTTCTACGGTAAATCTATGATGAACGTAGTGGGCTGGGACAACATGCTCTACGACGCCATGTCAGAGATGACCATGAATGGTGCCTTTCTTGAACTCGAACAGCCTGTAGCCATCTCCGGTGAGGAAAACGTAGATTCGGGTATCAACTTCCCTGGTGCTGTTATCGCCTTCAAGAATAAGGACGCAAAGGCTTCTGCTATCTTCCCACCTAAGAACTTTAGTGCAGCATTTAATGCGATCACAGCTACTAAAGACTCGATTGATGATGCAACGCTCTCAGATACCAGCTCAGGCCAGCTCCCACAGGCTTCTCAAAAGGCGTATAACGTCGCACAAGCCTCGGCAAACGCTAAAAAGATACTCCAAGGCACTGCACAGGCTCTATCTGAATCAATCATCCAATTTGGCCCTCTCATGGCTGATATTGTCATTAACCACATCACAGCTCCACAGGTAGACGAGATCACTGCAGGCGGTACTAGAACTAAATACCGAAAACTCACCCTCGAAGACCAGATTGTGGACGGCAAGAAAGTGTCAAAAGAGATTCGTTTCGATGAGAAATTGGTCGGAAAGTACATGAGTGAGGAGGATAAGAAGTATGCAAACCTCAAACTGTTAGAGGAAAGCGGTTATCCCGACTCAAAAAAGAGTATCCGCCGTGTAAACCCACACCTCTTTTCAAAGTATAAGTACTTGGGCCGTTTTGATGTAGAAGAGATGTTCCAGAAGAACCAGGAAACCATGCAAGCCTTGCTTACTAACCTCTACACGGTTGTTGCACAAGACCCTGTGGTAAATCATGAAGCTCTCACACGCAAGCTCATGCACTCATATTTCCGTGGTGATGCAGACGAACTCATACAGAAAACACCAGAGGCTATCCCTGGTATGCCACAGGCTATGGGAGCAACACCGCCACAGAGCGTACTCGGTGCTCAAGTTCAACAGAAACAGATTAGTACATCCGTAAATAGTGCAAACGTGGTATAATATAGCAGTTAAATAATACAATTATGGAAAATTTGAAAGTAGCAGGATTCACACTCGTAAACGCAGATAAGGTACAGCGTGCATTAGAGGGTCAACCAACGCCATCAGGTGAAAACAAAGGTGGTATTGCACGTCCAGACGGTTCATACGACGATATGGAACTCTTGGCAGAGTATGACCGCATGGGTGGACTCATTAAAAAAGGTACTGATAACCTCAAAGTAGGTTCTTTCTGGGATTTCAAAGCTAAGAAGCCTCACGCAGAGCCAAAGGTTGTGTTCTTGTACCGTGTAAACGGGCAGTTGATCGAGGTTCCCGATGGTTCGGAACTCCCTGGTCTCGTGAAAGCATCACGCATCTTGGCAGAAGCAAATGCCGAAGCCCAGGAAGAGGCACCTAAGAAGCGTAAATCACGAAAAGCCTAATGCAATCAGAGCAAGAAATACTCCAAAGAAGACTTGCTCAATTCCTTGTAGGGGATGTATTTAAAACCATCTCCTCGGACGATGTTCTTTCTCTCAAAGACGGTGTGTGGACTCACAAAGGTCTACCACTTTCACAAGGGCAGACGACTATCCTCAAAAGAGAAGCTGGTACTCTTGTAAAAACGTCACTCTACCCTGTTCTCCTGTCAGAGCTTAGATACCATGCACGCCTTGGCCTAGAAAAGGCTGAAACAGAGGCGGACATTATCTCTTCCAAGCTCCTTGCCTACTTTGTAGACGTAATAGAAAGCAAAGTGAAGAAGATCGCTGACATTTAATTACGAGCTGGTGGTTCGGAATAGGGCATAACGTGCCTTGCTCCGAGCCACAAGCTCCGTCCTGGCGTATCCAGATGCCCCGTCGAAAGGGCTTTATAAAAAAACTTCTACACGGAAGCAAAACGTGATGGACAAATGCCTGATGAAAACATCAACAACGACTCGACCGAAGTCACAGAATCGGAAGCTATCGAAACCGAAAGCGAAGAGGAAACTCCCAGCGAAGAAGGTGCAGAAAGCGAAAGTTCTTCGACAAAAACCGACTATAAAGCACTCTACGAAGCAGAAGCGGAACGTGCCGAAAAAGCACGCAAAGCGGCTGCCCGTGAAGCCTTCAAAAACCGTGAAGCGAAGCGTGAAGAGCCAGAAGCCTTTGAAGATGAAGAGGACAAACCTCTCACCAAAAAAGACCTCCAAGCTCTCCTCCTTCGCGAGCGTCAAGAAACAGAGCGTAGGCTCCAAGCCTCTCAAATTCGGGAGGTGGTAAGTACCCTCGCAGAAACAGAAGACGAGGCACGCTATATCACTGAGATTCACAAGAACCGCACATGGCCCGAAAGCCTTTCCCTAACGGAACAGCTCGAAGAAGCCCATGCGATTGCGAATCGTAAGCGATTGGTTGCTAAAAACACGGAGCTAGGACGTGCCCTTAGAGGTAAGGATGGTGCTCTTAAAACAGTAGTATCCACTCAACGTGACGGAGTAGAATCACCTACGCCAAAGATTGCATCAGAAATGAGTGCATCTCTCAAGCGTGCAGGATTCACCTACGATACGAAGAGTAAATTGTGGACAAAGAAACTCCCTACGGGAATGATTGTCTACAAGAACCTCAAGACGGGCCAGATCCAGCCTTTGAAGAAGTAACTAGAGTAGTTTTTATACGTTCGGGTTACTACGCTTATTAGCAACGCTCCTCGAAGGAGCTTCGTAACCAAACCGAGAAGGCCAACATAATAGTTGGTGTAATTCTCGTATCAATTTATGGCAAAAGCAGACTTACAAGTAATTGGCCCAAACGCAGCATTTGGTCGTTACCTCGTTGCTGGTGGAACAGCTATCCAGGCAGGTGAACCTCTTCACGGACTTGCAACGCTTTCCAGTGGTATCTCTTCCGACAACACTATGGTATTGGCGGCAGCGGACACTCCAGTTATCGGAACGCATCGCTTTGGTGGAATCGCCCTCGCACCATCAAAGAACGTAGCGGCAGGAACGGTAGCAGAGCAGTTCCTCAACACGGCAAACCCAGTTCCTTACGTTGGTCGTATTCGTGGAAAGGCGGAGACGGCGGCATCGGTAGACACACTCACCGAGCTTGCCCTTCTCATTCAGGACGTAGTTCTTATTGACTACGCAGCAACAGGTGCAGCAGACGGCGGACAGCTCTACACCATTAAGGAAGTAGGTTCCGCAGATACTTCAGGTCTTGAAATCGTAGGTGGAAACATCGCTCTTTCAACGCTTGATGTGACCGTTGCTGCCCAGGCTTATCGTCACGACGTATCTTAATAGTGCTTAGTGCGTAATTAACAACTAATTCATTAACAAAAATGAACCCCGTCGGCGGCCATACATTTGGACTTTCTCCAGATGCGGCACAAACAGAGATTGACTCTGTAGCATGGGAGACATACCAGCGCACTCAACAGCCTGGTTACCTCTCGGCAACAGACTCTTTCTACTTTAAGCAGAGCGAATCATCACTCCTTGGTTACACCTGGGATGAGGATTCAAACCTTGGTGCATTCGTTGAGACAGACGAGCAGGAGACTATTTCTGACACTGATACTTTCATCGGTAACACGAAGACAGTAACGATGCAGAAGTGGACGAAGCAGGTACCTGTTTCTATGGAGGCATTTAAGGCGGACGCAGTAGGCAAGCGTGCAAAAATCGGATCACAGATGGGTGATCGAGCACGTCTTACCCAGGATAAGAAAGCTATCCTCAACATCTATGGTGATGCTTTTGCAGGTTCAGTTAACACAACTCCTGATGGTGATGCATGGGCTTCAAACTCCCACACGACCCTCAAGAATGTGACGGTTGACAACCTTGAGACAGGCGCACTCAACGCAGATAACCTCTGGACAGTTGTGCAGTCTCTTGCAAACCAGAAGGCACAGGACGGTGAAGCAGGTTCGTATGTATTCGAGGGTATCTTGGTTCCTTTCATTCTCTACAAGACTGCAAAGGAGACTATGGAATCAACCTTGGTTCCATTCTCGGGTGAAAACCAGGTGAACTTCTTTGACACGGTATACGGAACAGTTCGTATCGCCGCTTCAATCTTCCTTGGCTCAACGTACAACACGAACTTGAACGCCAACACGTCGTACCATGTTTTGTCTTCACAGCACATGGCACAGCGCAAGGTATTCATGGGCCTTACCACAGACCTCATTGATCCTACCAAGACTGCAAACGACTCATGGGCATACCGTGGTCGTTTCTTGGAACGACATTTCCCAGAGTCGTACTCGGGTTATGTAGGTAGCAACGGAACAGCTTAAATTATCATCGCTAACTGCAACCAAATCTTATGGAAAAAGCAAAACTTGCCCTTGGATTGGCCCTGGTTGCGGTGGTAATCGCAATCGGTGCTTACTTCTACCCACAGACGACTACCATCGTTCGTGAGGTAGCCTCAGAACTCGGTGCTTCTGGTACACGCTTTCCTAACGGACTGAGTACTGACACCACTTCACCTATAGCCGGTGAGCTTCGCACAACGACGCTTACGGTTACAGGAGCTAGCATCTTCACAGGTACTATCGCTACTAATGGCCTTGTCACGGTAAACGCAGGACGTGTCGATAGCTACCCGCTCTCAACATCATCGTCGGTTTCGATGACTCTCAAAGAGTCTGACTTGCTCTACGCCAGTGTGGTGGATGACGTGTCGGGTGCAGCAGCAACCAAGACCATCACTTTCCCTGCAACATCAACTCTTACGACATTCATTCCGTCGGTTGGAGATGTGGCAACACAGTGTTGGTCAAATGCATCAACGACAGCAGCCGCAACACTCACCTTTTCAGCTGGCACAGGAATTGACCTCGAAGTGGCAACCTCTACTAACCCTGGAGGCGGTGCCTTCGACCTTATTCTCGCAGCAGACAACATGGGATGTTTCACTTTCATGCGAAAGTTGAACACCGATGTTCATGTCGGATTGCTTGAATTCGGAGACGCAGATTAGCCTCTTGGCTTCGCTCACTCTTTCAGGGAAACTTGGAAGGGTGCGACGAGGCCGAGATTATTAAATAAATATCACAATGAAAAAAACAGTAGCGTTCGTGGTGGTAGTTCTCTCAATCTTTGCAGGGTACTTCTACCAGTTGTTCCAGAATCAAGATCAATCTCTTGGTGCGGCCTCTAATCAGTTGCCGACGTTCTATAGTGCTTCTTCTACGGTATATACGCTTACAACGGCATCACAGAGACTCCTAGCAACCTCTACCCAACCAAAGCGTCTAGCGGCCACCATTCAACCTATCAGCTGTACTGGTGCTCCATCGGCAATCTTCCTCAATCTTGGGCGTGACGTAGCAGCTACGGGTAACTCGGGGCTTGCGGTATATGCTTCAACAACCATGAGCATGTCGGACTACACAGCAATTCCAGTAGTAGTAGGTTCAGTGCAGGGCATTACGGCAGGTGGTACATGTACGGTTCTTGTCACAGAGTGGCGTTCACAGTACTAACTAACGCAATAAAATGAGCTTCACGATACAACAAATTGACTCGCATCTCATTGGACTTTCTCACACGAGTTCTCTGGGAAAAGTGCGTGCAAAATACCAGATGTATGAGCGTGTTGCTTCATTGTTCTTGCAAAAGGTAAAGCCACTTGAGACTATCCGCCTCGGCACACTTTCTTCCACAGTGCATGATGACGTGTACAACTATCCGCTTGTATCGGACTACAATTCACTGATTGACCTCATTCCGCAAGACAACAGAACGGCATGGGATATGGCCTTTCGCCGAAATTCAGCACCGTTTGATCTTGAGAAGGCTATCAAGGAAAAGACGGTATCCATAGAGGGTTCAGAAGGATCTAAGATCATCCGCATCAACTGGCGTTCACGACAGGGCAAGGTACTACACACCATGAACTCACTTACCGACAACGGAACGTGGAGTGCTGTAGGAAGTGCTACGGGCCTCAAGGCTAACACTATCTTCAAGGTATCGGGTTCAGGCTCCATTGAGTTTGATTTGGTTGCTTCTGGCGACGGTATACAGAACACAACCATGTCAGCCGTTGACCTCACGGACGAGGACGAGGTGGCAGATGTGTTTGCTTGGGTATATCTCCCATCAGCTCCTACTTCTATTTCGGCAGTGTGGGGTAATGACCTTACAACTAACTACTGGACTTCTACGGCACAGACGACACAAGCCGACGGTACAGCCTTCAAGGTGGGGTGGAATCTTCTCAAATTCTCATGGTCTAGTGCTACGGAGACTGGAACGGTTGCACCAGCTAGTGTTGATTCGTTTAAGCTGACGATAGCCAATGGATCAGCACTCTCAAACATTCGAGTGGACAACATCATGTTCTCTATTGGCAGGAACTTCGACATTAAGTACTACTCAAAATATCTCTTCAAAAATTCAGCAGGAACGTACATCTCACTACCAACCACGGATGATGATACCGTGTTAGTTGATAACGATAGCTTGCCTCTCTTTATCTTTGAGCTTCTAAAGGCTATGGCGCATCAGGTAGAGGGAACCGACAGTGCCTTTGACTTGAAATACGCACAAGGAGAACTTGCAGACCTATACCCGTCTTTCCGTTCAGAATACCCAGACCAACGGAAGAAAACAGTGGGAAAAACTACTAGTGGCCCTAGATTCCAACGCTAAATGCCAACACGCTATTCACTCAGTGAAGAAACGCTCGGATACAGTACTTCGGTAGACGAAACAAACGCTGACAAACGTCTTCTTGTTACAGGTTCCCAGAACTGTTTGATTGACCGCAATAGAAAGGTGAAGTCACGCCCTGGCTTCACTCGTCTAGGAACGGGAAGTATTGCCGAAACACCTATCCGCAACGCTTTCACATGGTTTACGTCTACTGGTTCAGAGCTTCCTCTACGCTTCTATTATGACGAGTGGGAGGTGTACCTTGGAACGGTAGATACTACTGCTATCAACGCTTGGACACGTTTTACCTCAAGCCGAAGTACCACAGCAATTCCTAGGGGGGCTTTGTTTTTTGATACAACAGAGAACATTGACGAGATGATTTTCGTAGAGGGAACCGATGACCTTATTGAGTGGAGTGGTGGTGTTGCGGTTGTGTCCTCAATTACAGGTACAACCATAACGAAAGCTGGTACAACTACGTTTGCACAGAATAGATTTTATACGTCGGCTAATAAGATTGTGACGTGCGTTCGGACGGGAACAGACTACACATACACAGGAGGCGAGGGGACGCTTACCCTGACGGGTATTGCAGACACTACAGGTATTGTTGCAGGGGATATTCTTGTGCAGAAGATCGTCACCACCTCGAATAAGCCAGAAGCAAACCGAAACAACCACACCATTTACTCTTTTGAGAACCAGATACTCGTAGGTTCAGATGATGCTAACGAGGTGTACATTTCGCAAAACGATGACTACGCTGACTTCTCGTTTGCTAGCCCACGGCTTGCTGGTGAAGGTGGTTTATTGACGCTAGATGCCCCTGCCAATGCTTTTGGAACACTAGGGCAGTATGTTGTGGTGTCGGCAGGTAGAAATTCATGGTTTAGGGCAAATTACGAGCAAATAACAGTATCTACGAGCCTTGCAGAGACTTTGAGGGTAAAGAAGTTAAATACAGGAGTAGATCAGGGGGCTTTGAACCAAGAGACTATGGTGCAGTTGGGTAACGCCATTATCTATCTTTCTCACGAGCCAGCCGTTCGCATGATTGCCGATCCAGAGAATCTAACGGGGACAGACCCTAGGACGCTCTCAAACCCTATCAAGGCGGACTTCGATGCGGAGGATTTCACCAATGCTTGTGCCATCTGGTACAAAAATGCCTACTATCTTTCCGCACCTGTAAATTCAAAGACGTACATCTTGGAGTTCGTGGAAGATGCCGACGGAAAGCTCAGGAGATTTTGGAATCCACCACAGATTCTTCCTTTCCGAGCTTTTTCTGTCATAAGTGAGGCCCTTAGTGGACATTCAAACGGAGTTCCCGAGACATACACAGCTTTTACGGGTACACATGACATCGTACCTAACGGAACAGAAGGGAATCCCGATGATAAACTGCCCTACAACGTTATTATGGCTTTTGCGTATAACCTATACGGCGATAGGGCCAATCTTAAGAGTTTTGACGAGTATTTTGTTGAGGGAGAGATAACCCCCAACACAACAGACGTACTTCTGACGCTCAATCTCGATTTCGGAGGCTCTACGATTGTGTTAGAGCGAACTATAGACGGTTCCGACGAGGATATTCTTGAGGGCAACGTGGGCTTTAACTCTTTGGGCCAGACGAGCCTTGGAACTAATCCCCTTGGTGGACTTTTGAACCCACCAGACGATGCAAGAAAGTTTAATGTTACATTTGACTACCCAAGAGATGACTTCCGAATGCTCCAAGCCATTATTTCAGTGAACGAGATTGACAGGTACATAGCGGTGAATGCACACGGAGCTAATGCAAAGGCTTCACCACGGAAAAATATTACGCATCACAAGTAGGATTGTGGTATAATTATAACAACATGTTGAACACTTTTCTCACAAAAATTGCCTCAGCTCTAGCCATTCCCCTTGTTGCCGTACTTTCTCTTGCTGGATACAACCTAAATACTCCAAGTGTTGACAGAGAATTTGTGCAACAGGAAATTGCACGTCAACTGGGCGTTTCGGAAAACCTTGGAGCTGATGGCACTCTACCCGTTGCAGGTGCCACCTATAACCTTTCGGGAGCTGGTATTTCTTCTTCCGCAACGTCATTCACACTTGCTTCTTTCACGCTTCCGCAGAACGGGTATGCATTGGTAGATGCTGACGTTGCACCAGGCTCATCCTCTGCTTACTTTACATTAGAACCAGGGAACCGAACTCGGCAGGAAATTGTTGGTTGTACCACCGTAGCTCAAAACGCCGCTGGCACGGCAACCATTTCAGGTTGTACTCGTGGGCTTTCTCCTATACAGCCGTACACAGCCTCCACATCATTACAGTTTGCTCATTCAGGCTCGGCACAGGTAATACTTTCTAACCCCCCACAGCAACAGAATCTTTATGCTGCGAAGGACAACGACGAAACAATTACAGGTATCTGGACGGTAGCCTCTACCTCGCCTCCACGCTATGCAAACGTGCCAGTCGCACATCTTTCTGGTGCTGCGGCCTCCTCAACCGCAGAATTTGCCTCTGTTGCTTTTGTGCAGAACTCCTCGGCTACTGGGTGTATTGATGGATCAGAAACAGCCCAAGGGTGTGTAGAACTTGCCACACAAGGTGAAGCTGCTTCTTCCACCTCTTCTGGAACAGAAGCACGTTTGGTTCTCCCTTCATCAATGGCTACCGATACACCAAACGTTGCTACTTCACCTTCACGGGTAATTATGTCTGACTTGCTCGGCAAAATTAAGCAGGGGTGGCTTGACCTCACAGCATCGTTCGCATGGAGTGGTGTACACACCTGGTCATCTGCTGGCAATTACTTGTTCTCTAGTTCCGGTGCATTAGTTGGTGTTGGAACATCAACTCCACTCAAAGCATTTGAGGTCAGTAGCTCTGGTGTGTTCGGCGATAACGTACTTGCATCTTCCTTCACAGCCACTTCAACTGCAACTTCAACGTATGTAAACATCAAGGCATCAACTAACGCCACAACCACAAACCTATTTGTCAGTGGCGAGTGTATTGGTTGCCCAACGTCATATACAGCATCTTCAACTGTAATAGCGGTATCTACGGGTACAGTTACCTACACGGGTTCTATCCCCACAACAACAAATATGGGCATAGGTTCGTACACGATTACGGGTCAATCCGCAGGACAGGCGCATCGCGGAACTTTTACCTTTACCCGCTCAGGACTCACTAGCTTTATTCTTCACTATGCTGAGGGTACTGCTGACTCTGACCTAGCTACCTATACCTTTACGTGGTCAGGAAACAACGTATCTATCGAAGAAACAACCGATGCGAACACCAACACTTCAATAGCGGCCACTATTTATTGGTACAAGTAGTATGGACAAAGAAACCCTCATAAATCAGCTTAGCGGTGGAAAGGGCTACAGCTTTCTTACCTCTGAACAAAAGAACCGTGTAAACGCAACAGGTGTAACTCCAAATAACACGGCGGTAGACTTTCAGGGCAACTCCATGGGCAAGGCTTCTCCTGTTTCAGAGGTAAGCTCTCTTTCAACTCAAGGTGGTGTAGATACGCTTGGAAAAGCTCAAGCAACGTATGCACGCCTCACACCACCAACTCCACAGCCCACCACAGCTCCTACAAGCCCTGCTACGCCCACCGAAACACCAAAAGCATCAACGGGCAAGATAACACTTTTAAACCCAACTACGGGGCAGTCTGTAAGCTATGACGATGCTTCTCTTAACAGAGAAAACATCCAGTCAAACCTTTCTGCTGGCTTCCAGCTAGAGTCTGCATCAGGTGCGCTTCCTTCATGGTTTAAAACCACTCCTACAGGTGCCACGGTTCAGGCTCAAACACCCGAAGAGACACAGTATCAAAAGGATCAAGCGGAAGTTGAGGCGTACACAAACAAACTCAAAAACTTTGCACAAGAAGTCTCAAATGACCCTGCCTTGGTAAATCTACTTTCTTCTATTTCAGGGCAATTTGACCAGAGAGTAAAAGAAGCTGAACAGACTAACAAATCTCGCAACGCATCTATCGCAACCGCAGGTGTACGCCTCGGCTCACGCTATGCAGGAGGCTCCGCTGGTTCTATGGCTGGTATTATCTCTGCCGAAGAACGTGCAGGTCTTTCTCGCATAGACGACTTGAATACCCAGAAGCAGACCGCACTCCTTGACGCACGAACAGCTTTTGAGACAAAGAAGTGGGAACAGTATTCAAAACTAGTAGACCTTGCAGAAAAGAAGGCTGTAGAGAGTAAGAAGGCTGTTGTAGAACTCAACAAGAAGATTGTAGAGGAAGACAGCAAGAGAAAAGAACAGAATCGTCTTTCAGATTTAAGCACTACCGTTGCTGGCCTTATGAGGAATGGTCTTACTGACCCAAAGGACATAATTACTCTTGTAAACGAAAATGGTGGCAATTTGACTGCGAAAGAACTCAATGAAATGACCGATGTATTTGGACTTGATGAGAATAAAGATATTGGTGAAATTATTAAAGATGCTGGAAAGAATGGTGCGCCACCAGAGGTAATTGATGCTATTAGTAAAGCCACCAACCTGTCGGAAGCTGTTAAATCTGCTGGAACTTACTTACAAAACTCCCCTACTGCTTCTGGAATTGTTGCCGAGTATCTCTTCTACAAGAAACAGCAGGAAGAGATGGGTAAATCAACCCTATCTTTTGACGAGTATCAGAATGTTGACGTGAACAGGAAGAAGTCTATCGCTTCTGCCGCCAATGCTGCTGGACTCACCTCAACCATGACAAACACGGCACTTAAACTCTCGGACGATTATGAGTCACGCTCAAAAGACTTTTATACAGCCCGTGATGCCTACAACAGAATCCTCTCATCAGCACAAGACCCTTCCGCTGCCGGTGACTTAGCCCTCATATTCTCTTACATGAAAGTACTTGACCCTGGTTCAACCGTTCGAGAGGGTGAGTTTGCTAACGCTCAAAACGCAGGAAGTGCGTGGGATAAAATAGGGGCACAGTACAACAAGGTCGCTAGTGGACAGAGACTCACGGAAAAACAACGAGCTGATTTTGTGAAACAGGCTGGCAATATATTCAATTCTGCAAAGAAACAGCAGGATTCTACCGTAAAAGAATTTACTACTCGTGCTGGACAGTACGGTGTGCCCACAAACTTGGTTGTACGGAGCACCGATCCAAATCCAGGGGCAACAAGTAGCGGTGAAATTGCACAGATGTCAGAGGAAGCATCAAAAAGTTCTGTTATAAACTACGCAAAGAGCAACACAACCTATCAATCACAGATCAAGCAGATGCTTGCCGACGGTGTTCCTTATAGCAAAATACAGAAAGCGTTAAATATCCAATAGTATGGAAGATCAAGAAATCCAAGCTCTGCGTGAGAAATATGGAATAACGCCACAGGCCCAGCAGAAGCCTAACGTTCAAGCTACCCTTGATGAATTTGATCAACTAGTTAAGCCAAACTCTATTATAAACAATCCCCGTCAACCCCAGACTACGCTTGAAAAGATTGATCCACTTGTGAATCTCGCACAGGCAGGGATTGGTGCAGCAAAAGGAGTCGCTTCAACGATTGCCTCTGTTCCAAAGGCAGTTGGTGAAGTTGGGCAAGCACTCTATGAAGCTGGCCCGCAGAAACAATCAGCAGAATCACAGAAGACTCTTTCTGATTCTTCTTATTCACTTCAAAAGTATATTAAAGAGAAAAACATCCAACCAAGTGATCCACGGTACGAAAAGTATCAGAGCATAATTAAGAGTAACCAAGATTTAGCCAAGGAGATACAAGGAGAAGAGGAGGCTGGTAGGGCTGGTATAGATGTCATGGCAAGTGCCCAAGAAACTTTTAAACCAGCTAACACGGCCCAAAGTATTGGTTTTTATGGTGAAAAGTTGGCGGAGTTCATGACTCCAAGCAAGCTGGTTACAGGTGTTAACAAGGCAGTGAATGCTGGTGTTTCTGGCTCAAACCTTGTAAAAAACGCTGACAAAATTATTCTAGCAGCAAAAGAAGCAGGTGTTGCTATTCCACAGGGTGCAAGACTTACAAAGGCACTTTCTGAACTTACAAAGGTCGGTTTACACACAGTGCCAGAAGCAACAAGTGCCTATCTTGTTTCTCGTGCTCAAGGTGCAGACCATGATGAGGCTTTGAGTAATGCAAAGTGGGCTGGAGCAATATCTGGCACCATTGGAACCGTATCACTTGGGGCTAGCCAAGCTGGTGAGTCATTCAAGAACGCAGCAAGAAAGCTATACCAAAGTGCCCTGAAACCGTCTATGGCAAAAGGAGCACCTCCAGCAAAAGACATTGTTGAAACAGGGCTAAAAGAGGGTATTAGGTTGAGCAACTACGGCCTTGAGAGAACTGCGCAAACTATTGATGCTCTCGAAGAATCTCTTGGTAAAGTTATCGACGACGCAGCAAACGCAACACAACCTCTTGTGCCGAGAGTTGCCCAGACCGTCGATAACCATATGAAGTCAGCAGGACAGGTATATGACTCTTTCACCAAAGGTACTCGTGCGTCCAAAGAAACAGTTCAGAGTCTCTTTGAGCGTGCAAAAACAAACATTGTAGATCAACTTGTGAAGTACGGAGAGAAGACCGCAGCGGGCAAGGTCAAAGGTATAGACGTTTCAAAATACAGTTCACTTGATGACCTCAAAAATGCCATTACTTCGAGTATTCAGAAGGGAGGCACCATTAAAACTTCTTCACTTAAATCTTATATTGACTCCGCCAAAGATGTCCTCGGGGAAACGGTGGACGTGGGCGGTTCACAAAAAGCCGTAGAAACAATTGATGACATGTTCAATTCATTTGTAAGGAAATATGGTGATGACATACCCGTAGAGATTGCCCAAAAACTCAAAACAAATACCTACCAAGTTCTCAAGAACTCGTATGGTGAGCTTGCAAATGGGACACGAGAAGGCATGAAACAGCTCGTCCGTGGCCTCAAGGAAGGAATCGTCGAAGTTGCTCCTCAAGCTGGTGAAATAAATGGACGATTAAAAGCCCTCTATCAATTTGACGAAGCATTAACTCGTGCAAGTACTCGTGTAAAAAACGCTGACTTGCTGGGCCTTGGAACAAAAATACTTGCTTCAAGTGACAATAAAATCGTACAGATAGCCAGTGCGGTTAATCAGTTTTTGGGTGCTCCGGTCTCAAAGTCTGGTGGTGCCGTGTATCTCTACAAGATAGGAAATTTACTTAAAGGACTTTCTGCGGGAGAGGCCACAGAGTTTGCTTCATCACAAACAGGTAAGAAGATACTTGAACGACTCACAGGTAAGACACTAACAGAACTTGCACCAGAAGAGCGTGCTTTGGCAAAGCAAATTACAGCGTACCTGGACGATCCAAGCATTGGACTTTCAATAAAAGAAATCAAGAAAATACCTTTTGATGACATGACGCAGATGAGCGATATAACCGACTATGTAGCCGGAAGCTATAAGCCAGGCTCAAAAGAGGCACAGAAGCTAGAGCTGGACGCTACACGTCTATGGGAGAAATATCTACCCGACAAGAAAATGCCTAAATCTCTTCAAGGCGTTGCTAACGAATTTGCACGTCAGCTCGAAATGAGGGGGTTCTAACCGAAGTCGTTAGGCGACATTACGGCGGCCCGTACCATGACTGCCACGGTGGCGATGATTGCTATAACGTAGATCATACGTTTACTTTACATTATCTAATAACTTCTGTCAAGTATTAGGCCGTCTTGACTTATCCACACCCCCCCTTGCACACTTAATACACTGGTATATACTAGTTACAGGACTGATTAGTAAAAAAGTAAAAAAAGTATGAAATCAAAAAAGTTCTTTAGTTCTCTCTCTAACGCCATTAACTGGTTCTCACACAAAATGTTGGTAGGTGGTGGTGCGGTACTTGTAATCGCAGTAGCATTCGCAATAGGTTCAGAGTTCAGCCCTAAGATGGTGTATGCCGTGAATACCGAGGTAAAGGTTGTAGAGGTAGAAAGTCCGTCGCCAGTTCTTGAACGTATTGCAGACTGTGAATCGGGTGACAGTGGCAAAAAGGGAACAGCTCGGCACTTTGACTTAAGCGGTCAGGTGATCATGCGTGGAAACACCAACAAAACGGTTGACGTGGGTAAGTATCAAATTAACAGTGTGTGGTTCTCACAAGCCTCAAAGCTCGGACTCGACCTCACTAAAGAGGAAGATAACCATGCATTTGCTCTCTGGCTCTACAAGAACAAAGGTACAGAAGATTGGTATGCATCGAAGAAGTGTTGGGCTAGATAAGTAACTAAAAACTAAATATGAAGCTATACACCCCAGGAGAAATCCTCAAAGAGGGATTAGTGAAGAACGCCGACGGCTCTTCTGCAAAGAACAAAGTCACTATTCGCAAGGCCATGGCCAAAATGAAACCATCAAAAGTGGCAACAATGTGGGGAATGGCAAACGGTGTATCACTGGAACAGATACAGAAGTACAACAAAAGCAGAATGCTCTAAAGACAGAGGCCCTCACGGGGGCCTTTTGTCGTTTCACTTGACATGCACATGCACAGGTGCATAATGTGCAAATGAAGCAAAATAACATGGTTCGGCTTCACACCTTGGTTCCAAAGGCTACAAAGGCTGATCTCAAGAGAAAGGCCAAAGTAGACAAGGTATCGGTGGGTGAAATTATGAGGAACGCTATACAGCGTGAGTTGTATGGTATAAAAAAGTAGTATGAATAAAATTACACAGTTCGCATTGGTTGCTGTCCTTATGGCAGGTTTTGGTTCTACAGTACATGCCGTTGAGATTCTCCCAGCAGGAAACGGTAACCCAGGTGCCGTTATGCAGGTATGGGGTTCGACAGGTGACAACACTCCTACGTTCAAAACAGGAGAAAGTGTTACTGACGAGGCTGGATTGGTTGATGTGTGTCCTTCATGGTATCCAAAGATGGGCTGTGCCAACATCACACGCACTTCTTACTACCGAAACGCACGCATTGATATTGCTCGTCAGTTGATCGCAAGCAATTCACTCTCGAAGTTCCCTTCATTCTCGTACTGGGCAAAGTTCGTTAAGTAATCCAAAAAAAGGAAGATAAAAGCACTCAGTAACATGGGTGCTTTTTCTTATATATAGCCGTGACGTGTGGTATAATTGTGGTACATGCCTTCACTCGCAGAAGCAATACGCAAGCGTAACTCTCAAAATATATCTCCCGAAGATATGCGCTCTTTTATTATCCAAACGGCAGAGGATGTTATCGCTCGAAGAGTAGATAGCCTCACAGAATACATTGAAGAAGAGGTTGAGTCCGAAATACGGGAAGTGGTAGATGAGATGATAAGCACACGCCTTACCGGCCCACAAGGTCCACAAGGCGAGCGTGGAAATGATGGGGATACCATTGTAGGCCCCGAAGGCCCTGTAGGCCCCAAGGGTGACTCTATCGTCGGCCCCGTAGGCCCACAGGGTCCAATGGGTGTTGGAAAGGCAGGAAAGGACGGTAAAGACGGCTCACCCGACACACCAGATCAGGTGGTTGAAAAAGTAAACAAAGCAGATAAGAAAATCCTACTCACGGCTATTGATGGTCTGGTAAAAGAACTAGACGTTATAAAGCGCACGGTTCGTGAGCGAGGAGGTGGTGGATCGTCGGGTGGGGGCGGAATGGGCCAGCCCCAGCACGAAACGAAGTCTGTAAGTAGCGCATCCACAACAGTGACCACCACAACACCTATTTCAGCAGGTGGACGTGCTCTATGGGTCTATTATCAAGGACAATTCCTCGTATATGGCACACACTACACCGTGGGAGCTGACAAAAAAACGCTCACGCTTCTCTTTACACCACAAGACAGTACCAGTATTGATATAACGTATATTAGATAAATGAAAAAACACGCTCTTGCCATTCTCATATCCCTTGCAACACTCCTTGGTGTTACTTCTTTTTCACAAAACGCCCTCGGACAGGCTTTGAGAATTATAACCCCGCCTCAAGGGGGAACTGGCATCGGATCTGTCACAGCAGGTGACGTAGGGGAATGTCTAAAAGTATTTGATGATGCACCTTTTACCTACGAGTTAGGCGTTTGTGGCACTTCTTCTGTTGTGAATACTGACAAGTTTGCCACCTCTACAAACAACATTGACATACAACCTAACGTGGGGCAGGGTCTTAACGTTTCGGCGTCGTCCACATTTTCGTCAATATTCAATGTAGGTGGTCTCTTCAACGCATCTTCCACCTCTCTATTCCAAAACATAGTTGCTTATTCATCTACGACACTTCAAAGATATACAGGGACGTTCGGTACTACTACCCAAGCCACCAGTACCACATTCCACATCTCTTCTCTCTTTAACTTCGGAGGGGACGTGTTTAGTGACCTTGTTGGAACAGGATTACAGGTAGTAAACGGTGTACTAGAAGCAACACTTGGTACTTCAATTGATATATCGGCGGAAACGAATCTGACCGCAGGTGACGGCATTACCCTCACGGATGATGACCTTGATTGTGACACCGCAACTTCGGCTATATTTGGGTGTCTTTCTTCCGCTGACTGGAGTGTGTTTAACAACAAAGTGTCTTCCACCTCACTTTCTGGTGCCTCGGTAATCTCGTACACCCCAGCTACAGGCGTAATAACTACCACAGGCGGTACGTTCGGTTCGGGCAACTACATCTTCCCAGGTGAATTACAGGTAAACAGCTCAACAACACTCCAAAATTTTACCGCAGTCAACGGTACTACCTCACAGGCAACCTCTACAGCTTTTCGTGCCACCACGCTTGGTGTTGGTACTGATTATATAAACGACATAACAGGAAACCAGCTTACACTCACGGGTTTTTCTCTGGGTGTTTCAGAAGGAGCAGGTTCGGGGCTTGATGCTGATACACTCGATACCGTGGACTCTGGTTCGTTCCTCCGTTCTGATGCCAGCGATTCCTACACTTCGGGGACGCTTACTTTTGATGCTGGAACGGCCCTTGACCTCAACACTACGTCACTTACGGTTGCCGATACTGCCATTGGATTTGATGGTGTTTCTACGGAACTCACCTTCACTGGCAATATGACGATGAATACCGATGACCTTGCGATCAACAAGTCTACGGGCCTTGTTACTTTACAGAATCTTCTTGTGAGCGGTTCCTCAACACTCCAAAGATTTACGGCTACCCACGGGACAACTACACAAGCTACGAGTACCTCACTTGCCATTACAAACCTCACCTCTGCTCTCGTTTCGAGCGCGGCAGACGGTAGTACCCTTGAGTACGCAGGAACGTCCTGTACCAACCAATTCGTGCGAGCACTCTCGGCCCTAGGTGTCGCAACCTGTGCGACGGTGGCTAATACCGATTTGGCCAACTCAAGTATCACGGTAACGGACGCAAACACCACCCTTACGATAGGTGGTTCTCCTGTTTCTCTTGGTGGCACTCTCACTGCAACTTTGAACTTGGCAAAAGCAAATACCTGGTCTGCACTACAGACATTCGGTGCAGGAGCTTCAACGACGAACTTCACATTCTCTGGGAGCCTATGGGGCGGAGGAAACTCAACTACAACTTCTAACGGCAATATATACTCTCAAGGCATAATTGCGGCTTCTTCTACCACAGGATTCCTGGGTGTGGGAAGTAACTTGACTCTCTCTCGTATCGGTAACTCAACCTATTCCACTGTTCAGCATCTACAGGACATCTTCCATTCATCTGGCTGGGTTTCAGGAGGAACCGTGGCAGATATTGGGGGTAATGCAATCAGTGTTTCTGCCGGTACGGGACTGATTCGTGCCACGGATTCGGCTGTGGCGCAAATATCGTATTTTGACTGGACAGCTTCAACTACCATAACCGTACCGCAAGGTGAAATACGCTATCTTGGTATTGAATATAACAGCGGTAGCCCTCGTGTGGCCTCAAGGACGGTTGAAAACTGGGACTTGAGTACAGATTTTCAACTTGGTTCAGTGGTGAATGAAGGAGGAACGATTCACATCACAACCAACCCACAAGCTGTGGGCGACCATGCGGCGAACATGATTGAAAGAGAGTACCAGACCATGCCTCTCGCACGAGATGAAAGAGCTGGTGGATTGATACTCGGTGAATCAGGAACACGAAACATAACGGTATCGGCAGGAGCACTGTGGGACAAACTTAACAGATACGCAATCTCGGCCATAGACACTTCGGTTTCTGGTTCTTTTGACACCTATGTCGGAGCCACAAAGTATCTTGGTGGACAAACACAATGGGACAACCTCTCATACAACAACGCTGGGACTCTCGCCTCAACAACGGTCAATAGATATAGCAACCTTTGGTTCTATATCGAATCTGATGGTGCGTTGCTTTCTCTCTATGGAACATCGAATACCGCTATCCTTGCCACTGCTGAACAGGAAGGAGCACCAGCAACCTTGCCAGTGCGATGCACTGTGGATTGTAAGCTCATCGGACGACTGACTTTCCAAGAAAGCGGAGCCACGGCTGAATTGATTTCCTCTGCCTTTACAGAGTCGTTTACAGCTTCCGCTATCTCAGACCACTCTTCACTTTCAAACCTCGCCTGGACTTCATCAGGCCATACTGGTACAGCAAATACCGTTCCCTACTTCACAACGTCAGGAATTGCGGCGGAGTTTTCCACCTCGACTCTCAACATCGGAGGGATAGCTAGTGGTATGTATTCGGCCATAAACACGTGGACAGCTGGAAACATCTTTACCTCTTCCTCGACGATTCTAAACCTCACGAGCGTTATATCAACGTCCACAAGTGCAACCACTACCAACTTCGCAGTAACTGGTTCAGCCACAAGTACGTTCGGTGGTGGCATAAGCCTCACAACAGGGTGTTTTGCCATTGGAACCACTTGTATTGGTGGTTCGGGCGGTACAGCCTCTTCCACGCTTCTTTCTGATAACAACACATGGACGGGAAGCAACGTCTTCAACGCATCTCCTTCAATCGGGGGACAAGTTAACGGCATATTGCTGGGTGGTTCAAATTGGTTGTATTCCTCTAGCACCAACGGAAGTACCGTACTTGGGCTAGGTTCATCTCCTGGTTCATATACAGTGGCAACAGCAAATCGTGACAATGTTGGGATTGGAGAAAACTCACTTAAGGCTCTCACTTCTGGTTTCTCAAACGTAGCCATTGGTAATGACGCACTCGACTCCCTAACAACAGGGAACAGTAACGTTGCGGTTGGTTGGACTGCGGGAAATACAGGTAGCTCGAACGCCCATTTGGGTGTTAGTTCGGGTGGTAGTGTGACTGGTTCTGGGAACATAACAATAGGTGCTGCTTCCGCCACCAACGTAACATCAGGTAGTAGCAACATCATTATAGGTGCCTACGTTAGTGCTCCTGTTGCAACCGATAGTTCCCAGCTCAACATTGGAAACGTTCTCTATGGAAGTGGTTTGTACAGCATACTTTCGGCATCGGCAGTTCCTACCGCTACAGGAAAGATAGGTATTGGAACAACAACGCCTTTCTCCACGTTTGCAGTGGCAGGAGGTTCGCTCCAGACGTATCCACTCTTGTCAATTTCAACCTCAACAGCCTCGGCAACATCAACCGCACTGATAGTAGATTCAAACGGGAACCTTGGTATCGGGACAAGTTCTCCTGGTTCTGCCCTTTCAGTATCGGGTTCGGTTCTCGTCAATAGCAATGCGACATCAACATGGCAAAATAGTGGTATCAATCTTACTGGAGGTTGTTTCTCAATAAATAACGTATGTATCACGTCAAGTGGTGCAGTTGCCGACGGTGGGCCTAATTCAAAGTGGGCTACATCTACCAATACAACGGACATTCAGCCCAATGCGGATCAAGGACTCAACGTGATAGCTTCGTCTACCTTTATGGGCAACTTGTTCTCAAAAGGCTCATTCTTTGCTTCAACAACCGCCCTCTTTACTTCGGGCCTTACTTCCTACGCCTCATCTACATTCCAAGACTTCACGGGTGTAAACGCCACCACCTCACAAGCAACCACCAGTAGGTTTGCTATAACAAGTCTTACGTCAGCCCTGGTTTCCACAGGTGCGGACGGAGGAACCTACGAATATCCAGGAACAGCATGTACCAATCAGTTCGTTCGTTCACTTAGTGTTCTTGGCATAGCTACCTGTGAGACTGTTGCAAACACTGACCTTGCCAATTCATCGGTAACAGTTAACGGTACGACAATTGCCCTTGGAGCTTCGGAGACTATAACTGCCGCTTCTTCCACACTCCTAGCGAATACCAACACCTGGACAGGAGGAAACATCTTCAACGGTTCGACTACGGCCCTTACGCTTTCAAGCGTTACTTCAACCTCTACCCATGCGACCTCGACAAATTTCAGCATTTCGAGTTTCTTTAGCTTCGGAGGCGATAGGTTCTCCGACCTCGTAGGGACAGGACTTGCTGTGGTAGGTGATGCGCTCACAACCACTCTTGGAACGGCCGTTGACCTTGCTTCGGAAGTTGGTGCAACCATCCTCCCTATCGCTAACGGTGGTACTAACAAGGCACTCACACTCTCAAACGGTGGCCTTATCTGGAGTGACGCTGATTCTTTCGAGGTTCTCTCGGCTAACGCAAACTCTGGCCTCTCACTGGTATCTGGTGGTGCTGGTACTCCTTCATGGTTTGCGCCTACTCTTGGTTCAATACTCTTCGCAGGAACCAACGGTGCTCTCACACAAAACAATCCGTCATTCTTCTGGGATAACACCAACTTCCGCTTGGGTGTAGGCACAACCTCACCTTGGGCACGCTTGTCACTCTCTGGGCTTTCGGCAGGAACTACTCCTATATTCGATGTTTCTACTTCGACTGCTACAGCCACAAGTAGCGTATTCACCATCGCCTCTAATGGTTTCGTTGGTGTAGGAACTACTAGCCCTAACTCACGCCTCTCAATTAACGGTTCTGCCTTCACTAAGGAATACAACCAAGCCACCTCTTCCCCAATGACCATTGACTGGGAGTATTCAAACCAACAACAAATTACTATCGGGGCAACGGGTGTGACCCTAAACCTCAAAAACGGAATGGCTGGAGGAACATATCGTTTGATTGCATGTCAAGACAAGGGAGGTTCTGACACTATCACCGTGTGGGATGCACAGATTCTCTGGAGTGGAGGAACGGCACCTACACTCACAAGTACCCAGAACAAATGTGACGTCATCTCCTTCTTGGCGACATATGGAACCACAACAGATGCAGGGGCCACAAAAAAGCTCCAATACTTTGGAGCCGTTAATGCAAACTTTTAGAGTATGAAGAAACTCTTTGCCACGGTATCAGCCGTCTCAATCCTTGGCTTCGGTATGCTCTTTAACGTATCTCAAACTCAATCACTAGAAGTTGGCATAGCAACAAGCACACCCATCTCCATTATTGAAACAGACTCTTCCTTCGGGGGTTCCCTCGTTGGGAAAAATGCGAAACAGCGAGCGGAGCTAAAGGCACTCGAAATCGCAAAGTATGACCTTCGTGGTAGATATACCATCGGAGAGTACGAAATCGAGATTGAGAGCCAGCAAAAAATTGATGAAGGGGTACAAGTCTACGCAAGAGCGTGGAAAAGTGGCGAACAGTTGGGTTTCGGTACGGACGGCACAGTTGATCTTGAGCGTTTCAAGATTTATAACCCACCCGTAATGGTATATGACACGAATGGAAATGTGACTAGAAAAGATGGGAGTAAACTACGTTTTGATCCTGTTCAGTCCATTAGGGAGGTACTTGTCCATACGATTGACGTCTCAAAAACTGTCAGGGGCAAAATAGTTTCGGGTAAAAGGGGCAATACGACATCTACCTTTTTCCCCGATGCAAATCCAGAAACTTCCACGGTTGATGGACATGTCCAAGCATATTGTACGGGATGTGCGTGGAGTAGTGTTATCGCTGGTACAGCAAGTCTGGCTGCACAAGATAGTGCTGCATCTGAATCAATGGGTGCCCGTGTTATAGGTGGAAACTACAACCTAGTGGTTCCTGTCATGCTATTTGATAGTTCATCCATACCAGATACAGACGCAATATCAACAGCAACACTCTCCATCTATACTATTGCAGGAGGAAGTAATGCGGACAGCATCACAGTTGCGGCATTCGGAATGACTACTGGCTCAAACACAGCTTTGGCCACAACTGATTTCGTAAATAGGGGAACGGTTAACTTTGGAACAGGTACGGTTTGGCCTTCAAACGCTTATAACGACTTCTCTCTCAACGCATCTGGGATTTCAAATATTAGTAAAACGGGTGTCAGTAAATTCAGTATTCGTGTAAGTCCAGACTACAATGCCGCTGCTCCCACGGGTGTAAACTTTACTGATGTTAAATACGCGGAGACAGCAGGAACGTCCAACGATCCAACATTGGTTGTCACACACACGGTATCTGCCTCCAACGTTATGAATTATTGGGGAATGTTTTAACCGTGTGGTATAATATCGGCATTATTATTTTACTAGTTTCATGCCAGACGTAGACCACGGCGAGATAATGCTTTTCTTGGGAAGACTCGATGGAAAACTCGACGGGCTTATCGGCCGACAGGATATTGCAAACGGGAGAACATCGAAGCTCGAAGACAGAGTTAACGACCTCGAAAGCACTAGGGATAAGCAATCAGGCGGTTGGAAAGTGGGAAGTATCCTCGGTGCTGGTATCTCCACGTTCGTTTATTTCATACTTAACAAGTTTGTACCCGGAAACTAAATGACCACAGAACCCTATTACGACAGCGAGCATGAAGTAATAGAGAAAAATGTTCCAGGTGGACTTCTTGACCTTCCTTTTGACGGAAATGATTACGCCCTGGGTTCTATTTTTAAACAGCCTGACCTCTCTACTCTCCCAGAATCCTTTTGGTAC
>Ga0074195_1001070_pt1 | contig 42772 bp, 35 predicted proteins | sample EPASupsiteHSE623_FD_64525 | JGI IMG/M metagenome (GOLD analysis project Ga0074195, IMG submission 64525) | Bioremediated contaminated groundwater from EPA Superfund site, New Mexico - Sample HSE6-23 | ecosystem: Environmental > Aquatic > Deep subsurface > Groundwater > Contaminated ...
TCCCGCCCGACAGGTATGGGCTGACGAACCACTCGCGGGAATAGGCATTTAAGGTTGCACTCAGGCTGACGTTGAAGCTCAATCCCGAAACCGGTTCATAATTAATAAAGGTCCTTCCGATGATGTTATTCCTTGAAAAAACATCGTGTGTTTCTTTTAGATTGCCAACCGGATTGGCATATCCGCTCGGGAAGAAGGGAGCAAACTCACCTTGTGTAATTTGTCCGTAATCACCGTTTTCAGTGTAAACAGGAACAATCGGAGGCATGAACAATGCTTGCTGCACAATTCCCCCCGAAACACCGTATCCTCCGCCGGTATGCCCAAAACCGGAAACCGATTTGTTGACTCTTTCCTTAATATGGGAAGCGTTGAAGGTCAGCCCGGCTTTTAATTTCGGATTCAGTTCCATTTCAAAATTTCCGTTCAGCGAATAATTTTTCTGGTAGGTTGTAATCAGAATACCGTCGTTGTCAAGCACGTTACCCGCCAGGTAGTATTTTACCTTTTCAGTTCCTCCACTGACCGCTATCTGGTGATTCTGATAAAAAGAAGTTCTGTAAATTTCGTCCTGCCAGTTTGTATTGGCAAAAGCGGAGGCTTCTTTATTGTAAAATCCGGGCAACTGCTTTTTATCGTTACTGTACGCCTCTTTAACCAGACCAAGCCATTCTTCCGAATTCAGCACGTCCACTTTTTTGCTGATCTCCTGCATTCCGACCGTTGTGTTGTAGGAGAACTTAGCGGCTCCCCTGGCTCCTTTTTTGGTTGTTACAATTACTACGCCGTTTCCTGCCCGTGATCCGTAAATCGCTCCTGCTGCTGCATCTTTCAAAATGTCGATACTTTCGACCGATTTTGGATTTAAAGAAGCAAATTGAGTGGAATTTGCCATCATGCCGTCGATAACATACAGCGGTTCACTGCCGGCATTAATCGAACCGTATCCGCGGATCCTGATTACAGGAGATGATCCTGGTGCACCGGAACTGTTGTCGGCAAGCACGCCTGAAAGCTGACCGGAGAATGCATCTGCAATATTGGTGATGGGCAGACTTTCCATTTTTTCCGATTTAAAATGCGTGGCAGCTGTGGTCAGCGTTTTCTGGCTGGTTGTTCCATATCCGATCGCGACAACCTCACCCAGACCAATCGTTTCTTCCTCCAGTACAATTTGGATAACCGATTTTCCCGAAACGGGTACTTCCAGGGTTTTCATTCCCACGAAAGAGAAAATCAAAATACTGTTGTCGGGGACATTGGCAAGCGTGAAAGACCCGTCGATATCAGTTATCGTACCACTTGTTGTCCCTTTTATTACCACAGAAACGCCGGGAAGATAACTTCCCGCCCTATCGGTTACTTTACCTGATAATGACGGGATTGGGGTGGCATCCGATTCGGCAGTTCCATCAACCGGTGTAATGATAATCAGGTTATTTTTCATGATTTTATATGAAATCCGGGAACCCTCAAAAACTTCATCCAGAATATTTTCGACCTTTTCTCCTTTGATGTCCAGTGATACCTTGCGGTTAAGGTCGACAAATTTTTCATTATAAAAGAAACGGTATTCGCTTTGATCCTCAATAATTTTAAGAACTTCTTTTATCGTACTGTTGGTTAAGTCGACCGAAAGAACCGAATTTTGGGAATAAACCGTTGCCGATAGCTGGAAGATCCCCAGAAGTGACAATAAAATCGTTAGTTTCATAGTGAGCAAAAATTTTTCGATAACGCGCAGTTTTTTACGCGATCGTTGGTTACAATCTTTTTTCATATATTTGAACTGTTAAGGTTTATAAATCGCTATTGCCAGACTGAGATTTGACAGTAACGGAAATTAGAATTTAACTTGAGAGAGATCCTCGCCCGATCTCTCTTTTATCATTATTTTAACAAGGTATCATACTCATTCAGTTTGCTTTCATCGATCGATAAGTTTACGTGTTTATTTTTCAGAGTGTATTTTATCGGAGCCGAATAGGTAATTGCCGTCAGTACCTGTTCCAGCGTTTCGTCTTTTATGGTGCCGCCAAATTCATATGTTTTAATTCGTTCATCCTCAAATTCAAAATCAATATTGTAACGCCTTTCCAGGAGTTTGGTGAATTGCAGCATGTTCATGTTCCTGATAATCCATTTTTCGCGATACCAGGATATTTCCGAATTGTCTTCAATAGCCGAAACCGAAAAATCGTTTTCGATGGTACTGTAGCCGGCTTTTTGGTTCGGTTTCAAAAGGATTTTTTCATTCTTATTCTTCATGTCCTGAACTTCAACACGACCTTCCAGCAAAATCGTTTCAATGTTCGTTTCTTCGGGATAAGCTTTCACGTTAAACTTTGTTCCCAGCGCTTTTACGGAGATGCCTTTGGCCCGGACAACAAACGGCAGATCCTTTTTCTTTGCGACCTCAAAATAGGCTTCCCCGCTTAACTGAAGGTTCCTGTTGGTACTTCCGAAACCCTGGTCATATTTGATGACTGACCCGGCGTTGATCCAGATCCCGGAGCCGTCAGGCATCCGGATATGTGTTTTTGATCCGTAGGGAACTGTATATTCAACAACTGCGGAAGCAGGATCTTTGATTGTTCCTTTTTGCAGCAAATAGCCGACTGTGCCGGCAACAAGGGTCAGGATCATGATTGCCGCATATTTTCTCAGGTGGTTAAACCGCGTAAAGCGATTCATGAAGGAGGTTTTCGGCTTCATTTCAGACTTCAGCCTGATCCATGCCTGCCCGGCATTGAAATCCTTTTCATGACGGTTTATACGATCCAATTCCCAAAGATCGACGAGTTGCCGGAACTGTTCCTGGTGATCAGTACTTTCGTTGATCCAGTCCGTCAGAAGCCGGGAATCGCATTTTTCCCATTCCCCGGATAAATAATTAACGATAGCAATTTTTACATTGTCCGATATAGCTTCAGGTGTCATTTCCGTGTTTTATACAGACAAGACACAAAATGATGACACAGGTATTACGGGAAATTAAAAAAAATCGGGAAATTTGATAAAAATTAACGGGAGGTAGTCTTTCAGTTCGTCACGAAGTTTAATTAAGGATTTGTAGATGTGCACTTTGACGGTGTTTTCGGCAATCCCTAGCTTTTCTGCTATTTCCTTATGCGAAAACTCTTCAAAACGGCTCAGGTAAAAAATTTCCCGCGATCGCTCAGGCAGTTTATCAATACCCTCCCTGATTTTTTTCTCCAGTTCCTGTCCGACTAATCGGGCATAAGGATGTTCCTCCGATACCGGATAGCTTATTTTGAGGTCGAGCAGCTTCATCTCATTTTCAGAAATCATTTGTTTCCTGTTCTTTTCCCGTATCAAATAGTTGATGCCCGAATTTTTAACCGATTGAAATAAGTAGGAAGAAATGGAACCGGTGATGGTGAGCGATTCCCTTTTTTCCCACAATTTCAGAAATACATCAGTGACAATATCTTCTGCAATTTCATTTCGGGAAACAAAACTAACCGCATAGGCACACAATCGTCTGTAATAGGTTTTAAAAAGGATCTCGTATGCATCTTTATTTCCCCTGCATATTGATTTCGCCAGTTCCTGATCAAGATTCATCCGAATAGATTTGGGTATAAATATAGAGGTTGATTTTGAAATTGCGGCTATAAATCAGATTTTAATAGAAAGGCGATTTCCCGGATCGCTCATGATCCCTTTAAGACCAGTTTTGATTTCACCGTGGTTTCGCGGAAATAAAAAGAGCTACGAAATTTATCCTTCGTAACTCTTTGATTATCAAGTTGTCCTGCCAGGGCTCGAACCTGGACTCTTCTGATCCAGAGTCAGACGTGTTGCCAATTACACCACAGGACAGTTTTTAATTTTAATAGTTGACCCGCCAAGGCTCGAACTTGGACTCTTCTGAACCAAAATCAGACGTGTTGCCAATTACACCACGGGTCAATCATATTGCCTTTTCTTTAAAGACAGCGCAAAAGTATAAAAATTTTCATTTCTGCATGCCCTCTGCAGAAAAATTTCCCGATAATAGTACTTTCCTTGATGCTTTTTACGGTAATTTTTGTTTCCTTTTAACTTGCTTTTTCAATGTCGCCGATACTTCCCGATTCAGTTGCAGCAAAATAATCCTGGCCTTTGCCCGGATGCCTGCCGATTGATCCTGTGATAGTTCATGTTCCAGGATCTGTGTCAGTTCAGGTTTTAATCCGGGTTCCTCCAGGGCAATGTTAAATAAAACTTGAAGCGCGTGAGCCCTCACCGCAACAGGGATGGACTGATTGGTGTAAGTATTCATACAGAAATCAAATAAGAATCCCTTTTGCCTGCCCGGTATCTGGTGGCAGGTGATAATCTTCAGAAAATGTCTCATTTTGCTCAAATTCTTCGTCTTTTTCAGCGCTTTAAATAAGGCAGGAAGGTAGGGTTTGATCAGATCAGGATTGCTGGTGTTGACTTTGTCCATGATCCATGCGGCGCGCCAAAACTCCTGCTTTGATTCATCAAAAGCCAGATCGATGACTAAACTAAGATTTTCAGAATGACTGGTAAGATGCTGTGAAAATAAGTCAAGATTTTCCCAGGAACCGATCATATCAACGAGATCTTCTCTCTTCATTATTAGGCCGGATTTTACTAATGAAAACTTTTCACGAAAATCGCTATAGTGGTTTAGGCATAATTACCGCGATGGTTGTAAACACCAGCGACCATCCGAGAATGGAAATCATCATGTAAGCAAAAACATTCTTGCGTGTTGAATAATATTTTTTGAGTAAAAATGCGCCTATCGGGATGCTTAAAATAACAGGAGTCATAATAATTATTCCCCAGAGGCCATAGCTTCTCCGGAATTTAACAAGGCTTCGCATCCGTTTGGTGGAAGCAGGTTTTGTTCGTGGTTTCGGTTTGAACAACCGGGCAATGTCAATCCAAAAGTACTTTTTGATCGTGAAATTTAATGCTTGTTTATGTTTATTGAAATACCTGATGATAAATCCGCTGAAATAATAAAAAAAGATGAAGCCGCTTATTCCGCCCACCGTGACAGCAATGATTGTTTGGGTATAATCCAGCCCGATCACGATTGCGTAGGGAAAAGTTAAAAAATATTTGACTGTTGCCAGCAAATAAACATTCAACAATTTTAAAATTACACCAACGCTCATATCTTCCTCCTTTTCATGACTTTGTCTGTGTCAAAGGTGAGAAAAAAGATTGATACTTGACCTATGCATTTTCTGAATTTATAATTTCTTAACCTTTACTATGAAATGAGTCGAGGAAGCCGAAGCTTTCGCAGAAGCAAATTCCATACGTTGATGTTCAATCAAAATTGATCTTTTGCCAAACCGTAATATGAATAATAAATCTGTATTTTTGTTTAAAATAAATCCAGGGCTCTGCTGAGCCTGTTAATTTTATGATCATGAGTACGGAAAAAGAATGGTTTGAAAATGGGGAATGGAATAAGGATTTGCGGTTAAAAGTTCACCCTTCAGTGGATGTGAAGCAGTTTTACGAACAATATCGCAAGCGTCCAGACTTGTGGACGGCTACTTTCAAATACCTGAAGAACGATTTGATGACAGTCGAAGCAGGTAAATATCCCTTAAAAGGGGATGAGGCCGTTGCCATAGTTTCCGAATACCAGACAAAAGAGCTGGAAGATGCCAAATGGGAATCTCACCGGAAATTTATTGACCTGCAGTATATAATAGACGGCGAGGAGAAAATGGGTTTATTGCCTCTGCAAGTTGCCAAACTGGCTTCTGATTATCAGGAAGATAAAGATGTGATTTTATTTGGAGACCAGGATGGCGAATATTATGTAGCCAATCCGGACATCTTTTTCCTGTTCTTTCCTGATGACGTGCATCGTCCGTGCATCCGCATCGGCGAATCAAAACCTGTGAAAAAGCTCGTGATTAAGATCGCGTGTGCCGAATAAAGCAGATTTTGAATAGTTGCCGGCAGCAGGAACCGATTTTGTTCCATTCAGAATAACATCTTTTAAAATGCTCCTGGTCAGGTCCGCATAGCTGATCCGAATAGCAGCATCTTCTTCCAGCCATTGTTGCAGTTGATGATACTGATCCTTTAGCTGAGGCAAGGTCATTACGCCTATGGACGCAAGGAGCTCAGCATTACACGATTGCTCATACTGGTTTTTCATGGGGATCACGCACAGCTTTTTCCCCATAAACAATGCTTCAGCGGGAGTTTCGAAGCCTGCCGTGCAAAGGATTCCCTTGCAACCGATCAGCGATGTGGTAAAATCGTCCAGCGAAACGGGACTGAAACTGGTATTTCCGATGCGATAAGCGGTTTTTCTGTGTTTGGAGAAGACCTCCCATCGCGTATCGGGATATACAGAAAGTGCCGAATATATTTCCTCATTACTGTGTGCCGGAAGGTAGACGGTATAATGACCTTTATTTTCCGGTACGGCATTCCGAATGGACTGACGGATCACGGGTGTGAAATTATATTCATCAAATGGAACGAAATGAAAGCCATATTTTATGGTTACCGGAGCATAATACTTTAAAAGGAAGAGACCAGCCGGGTCTCTTTTTACCGGTTCCGGAGCACTCGGATGAAGCACTGCATTTTGATGGCTGATCCCGATGCAGATTTTTCCCTTTAGGCGGCACGCCCAGGCCGTAACAGGCTCAAAATCGCATAAAACGACGTCGTATTTTTTAACAGGGAGCCTGATGACATCGGCAATAAAACGAAGTGGGTTCAGCTTCATAATGGTCTTTAATATTTGAATCCCACCTTTTTGCCCAAAGATAAAACTCAATCCATACAACCGGTAATCAACGGCAAAGGGAAGTTTGATATCTCCCTGGATCCCGCTGACCAACACATCCGTATCTGCAAGTTCCTTTAGGATAGGAACGATTTCCGTGGCCCTGGACAAATGCCCGTTACCGGTGCCTTGTATGGCGTATAGAATTTTTATCTTCATTGAATACCGACTATGGCCAGTTCCCTGAAAAGAGACTGGAATATTTCTTTACTGTTGGGGATATCCGGATCGTCTGCTATTTGTTCTTCTTCATCCTCATTAAAGTGAAACAGGTTCCATTTTCCATGATCATATTCGGCAGCTGTAAAATTTTCGATCCAGTCTCCGCAGTTCATATACCTGACTAACGTTTTTTCCCCAATAAACAATTTGTCTTTTGGCTCATGAGTGTGCCCGCAAATGACTGTTTTGCAGCCTTTCTCTGCAGCGACACGGCTCACTGCCTGCTCAAAATCGGATAACTCCGGCTTTTCTTTAATCAGTTTTTGCTTCATGCTTTTATAAATGATCAATTCTTTGATTTCCAGTAATCTTAGGAGTACATTGATCGAATGATTAATAATCGTCAGCAACCCGTAGGTAGCTGCTCCCAGCTTGGCCAGCCATTTGGCCCGGTGGATAATATGGTCGAATATATCGCCGTGGAAGATCCATGTTTTCTGGCCATTTAGCTCTAGAGTAAGCTGATTCACAATTTGCAGATTTCCCATCCGGGTATGATTGAATTTTCTCAGGAATTCGTCGTGATTGCCGGTAATGTATACGATCTTTACTCCTTTCCCGAGCATCTTGATGAACTGGCGTACTACTTTTAAATGAGCTTTAGGAAAAAAATTTCTGCTGAATCGCCAGGAATCGAAAATGTCACCATTCAGAACAAGTACTTCAGGTGTAATGGATTTGAGATATTTCAGAACTTTTTTTGCGTTGCATGCATGGGTTGCAAGATGAATATCTGATATGACAGATACTTCCAGCTTTCGTGCTATCATAATTTGTCTGTTAACCGATACAAAGATGGATAACCGCCGTTAAACAGCTGTTAAAGAACAATTAATAATCAATTATATAAATAATCAGCCTTGCGCATAATTCACATTCACTCATAAAAAGTTGGAAAATTTTCGTTTTTATATTCTTAAACATGAAAATTTCATTTTCAAAAAGCGGCTTCCTCTGTTGTAATGATCAGTAAGTTTTTTGGATTTTGAAATATTGTTTAACAACACAATTTCCCAAAAGTTAATTGTAAAGTAATTACATTTATTGAATTGTACAGAAACCAAAAACAAATACCGGTGCATTCGGGAAAAAATGATAGTGAGCTTTGGATCGCATTCCTGAAAGGAGATCAGCAGGTTTTATCGCTGATTTATTTATTGCATGTCAATGCTTTGTTCGATTATGGATGCAGGATTTCCGGTGATCACGATCTGATCAAAGATTGCATTCAGGATACTTTTTTTACGATCATTAAGAACAGGAAAACACTTTCCCCTACCGATAACGTGCGTCTCTACTTGTTTAAGGCATTTAAGCGAAAGTTGATACGGGAGCTTCAAAAGAAGCCCCGGTTCCTTCAGATGGATACTGAAACCGCCGGCCGATTTGAACTTAATTTCCTGAAAAGTTTTGATCATGCCGAGCTTGAAGTAACTGAAGAGCAGAAGGAAAGATTGAGCGGAGCTTTGAATACATTAACCCTCCGTCAAAAGGAAGCGATCTATTTACGCTTTATAAGGGGAATGAATTATCATGACATTTCTGTGATCATGGATTTGAATTATCAGTCGGCCCGGGCCTTAATTCATCGTGCAGTTGGCAAGCTGAGAGACACGCTTCATGGGGAATCTGAATTTTTCAGCAGGGCATTACTTTTCATTTTCAGGTGCTGTCGTACCTAGATATGCTACGCAGCATAAAAAATTGTTTTTAAATTTCATCAACAGAAATCAGTGGTCTGTCTTTTATATGCAGATTTTAACTTCATGGATAAATACGAGAGATACAAAGTTGATGATTTTCTGGCCGATGATTACTTTTTGCATTGGATTCTTCATCCTACAGAGGAGGAACAGCGCTTCTGGGAAAAATATCTGGAAGAGCATCCTGAGAAAAGAAAGGATATTGAGGAGGCAAGATTCATTTGCAGCATATTCCAGGTAAAGCAAAAAAAGCTTAGTTTGAACGAAACGTATGAGATCTGGGACGGCGTTCTGCAATCATCAAAACAGCTAAAAACTTTGAGATGGATCCCTTTACTGAAATATGCTGCCGTATTCCTGTTACTTTTTCTTTCCGGGGCGTTCGCTTATTATTTATATGAAAACAGGGGTCAAACTGAGCATTTTGAATTGGCAACCGGGACAGTTCCAGTTGACGACGAGGCTAAAATTATATTGTCTGACGGTTCAGAAATTTCGCTCGAGAAAAAGGAATCAAAAATTAATTACAACAGTTCGGGCAACCAGTTAATCGTCAATAATGACACCATCAGGCAGAATCAATTAGCCGGCACTGAAGCGATAAACAAAGTCATTATACCGTATGGTAAAAAGTCAGTGATCCGGTTATCCGATGGAACCATCGTTTGGTTAAATGCCGGAAGTCAGTTGGTTTATCCTACTGCATTTTTGAGAGAGAAAAGAGAAGTGGTACTAATCGGAGAAGCCTATTTTGATGTTACTGAAAACAAGTCGAAGCCATTTATTGTCAGGACGTCAACCCTGGCTGTGACGGTATTGGGAACAAAGTTTGACGTTTCTGCATACCCTGAGGATAAGTTTGTGGAGGCAATCCTTGAAAGCGGAAGTGTCAGTTTAGAGGTAACCGGAAAGAATTTTTTACATCTGAATAAAAAAGTACTGTTGAAACCGAACCAGAAAGGCAGCCTTAACCGGGAAGATGGTGTAATGAAGCTGACTGAAGTGGATGTGAGTCAATATACTGCCTGGAAAGATGGCATGCTGAAGGTTGAGCGTGAGGATCTGATCAGGGTGTTGAAAAAGGTTGAACGGTATTATAACATTCAAATTGAACTCAGAGATCCTTTAGCAGGAGGATACCTGATTTCCGGTAAACTGGATCTGAAAAACAGCCCCGAGGAAGTTTTAAATGTGATCCAATTAACAGTGCCGATCGACTGGGCCCGAAAAAGTAACGGTGATTTTATCATCGTTAAGAAATGAAAACAGGTCATGGGCATAGTTTCGTCTAATTATTCCATGACATTTTGAAGCTAAAGTAAAAAACCGGTAAATGTAGCAGCATCTACCGGTTCAAAACCAAAGGTTTTTAGTTGTTAGTCATTAATTTAAAACGTGTCAAATTTATGAAAAAAAACTTTTGCAGAAGAATCTTTCATGCGAATGAAAGGTTAAAAAAAATGTTGCTTATGATGAGATTGTCATTATTCTTCTTTTTGGCGGGTACATTTACCGTTTTAGGAGAAAGTTATTCTCAAGGCACACGATTATCCCTGAATCTGGATAAGGTTACGATCAAGCAGGTTTTTAACGAGATTGAACGAAATAGTGAATTCATTATTGTGTATTCCGATGATATTCTGGATGTTTCAGAAGAAGTAAGTATGCAGGTAAAAGACTCGCCTGTTGAGCGTATACTTGATCAGCTTTTTGCCAGTTCTCCGGTTGGTTACCAGATTAAGGACCGGCAGATTGTGATCACCCGCAAAACTCAAAACGAGATATTGGGGATCATTCAGCAACCGGTTAATCAAATAAGTGGTAAAGTGTTTGATGAAAAGGGGGACCCTTTGCCCGGCGTATCTGTGGCGGTAAAAGGCACCACTACCGGGACGATCACCGACTTTAACGGTAGTTTTAAGCTGGTTATACCGGAAGGCGGAGAAGTTCTGCAATTCTCTTTTGTTGGATTTCGGCCCCAGGAGATCAATGTCGGTTCTCAGAAGGTATTTAATGTGAAACTGGCGGAAGATATCATGGAACTGGAAGAAATTGTTGCCGTGGGTTATGGTATTCAGCGAAAAAGTGACCTGACCGGTGCAACAAGCCGGCTTACAGAAGAGAATATGAATAAAGCGATAGCCACTTCACCGATCGAGATGATGCAGGGCCGGGTTTCAGGTGTCAATATTATTCAGAATAATGGAGAGCCAGGGAGTGGTATGTCGGTACGTATTCGCGGGTCCAATTCCATTCGTTCCGGTCAGGAACCCCTCTATGTGATCGATGGTATTCCTTTGGATAATGCCGACGTTACCCCAACAGGAGGTAGTGCAGCAGGATATGGCAGCGGGGCGGAGAAAAATCCGATCAGCTTTTTGAACGCGGAGGATATTGAGTCCATTGATATCCTGAAGGATGCCTCATCAACAGCTATCTATGGAGCCCGTGGTGCCAATGGTGTAGTCATCATCACAACAAAAAAAGGAAAACAGGGAAGAAGTTCCATCTCTTACGATGGTTATACCGGTGTTTCTCAAATAAGGGAAAAACTGGATTTGCTTTCAGCCGAAGAATTCCGTTCCTATGCAAAAGCCGATGGTTCCAAATTGCTCGATTTGGGAGCAAGTGTCGATTGGCAGGATGAAATTTATTCAACAGGGATTACCCAAAGTCATAATCTGTCCTTTAGCGGGGGAACGGAGAATTTTACCTATCATGCGTCAGTGGGTTATCTGGATCAGGAAGGGATAGTAAAATCGACCGAGCAGGAAAAACTAAATGGAAAGATCAATGTAACGCAAAAAGCATTTGATGGCAGGTTAAACCTGACAGGAAGTTTAATTGCTTCGCATATCATTGATAACCGGGCGCCGATTACAGAAGCAAGCGGTTCCGGATATGAAGGTGACCTGATTTTAACAGCATTGAAAACGAACCCGACTTATCCTATTTTTAATGAAGATGGCTCTTATTACCAACATGCCAAGGACCAGCGTAACGCTGTAGCCATGCTCAATCTGGTTGATGATGAGGCCTTAACCGACCGGATTCTTGCAAACATTTCGGCCGAGTATGAGATCATTAAAAATCTGAAGTATAAGCTGAATGTGGGCTTTGACCGGACTGTGGCAGAACGTCGGGTAAATCAGGACAAGCAACTTACCTATTTGGCAAACAAGGGAGAAGCTGATATCAACACGGTGAATGCAAATAACCGGCTGATCGAGAATTACATGACTTATCTGACTAAAATTGGTGCCGATCACTCATTTAACTTTCTTGCTGGTCATGCCTATCAGTTCTTCAAGGTTTCAGGAACCGAAACCAATGTAAACGGCTTCGAGGTAGATGATATCAAGTACACCGATAATTTGCAATATGGTAACTTTTCAACAGCCGACGTAAGTTCATTTGCCTATGAACGCGAATTACAATCATTCTTCGGACGTGTCAATTACGGTTACAAGGACAAGTATTTGTTTACCTTTACCGGACGTTTTGACGGTTCATCCAAATTTGGAGAGAACAAGAAATACGGTTTCTTTCCATCTGCAGCTTTTGCCTGGAGGATATCGGATGAGGAATTCATGAAAGGGGATGGAAAATTAAGTAACCTGAAATTTCGGTTAGGCTGGGGGCTGACAGGTAATCAGGAAATTCCTGATAAAATTTCCCTGCTTGCGGTAGGAACCACTCCTTCTGCAAATGGATATTTCGATGGTAACTTAACTCCGGGGATTACTTTCCTCAGAACACCGAACCCGGATATCCAGTGGGAAACTACGGTCCAGACCAATATTGGTATCGATTTTGGATTCTTTGATAACCGGCTTTACGGAACTCTTGATGTGTTCAATAAAAAAACCAAAGATGTTTTACTGGAAGTCCCTGCCAAAGCACCCTCTGCTACTCAGACCCAATGGCAAAATGTTCCTGATCTGGAAATCAAAAACAATGGGGTAGAGCTGGGTATGAGTGGAATGCTGATCAATAACAAGACTGCCTCCTGGGAGCTTGGGTTTAATATCTCGTATATCAAAAATGAAGTACAGAATTTGCCCGTCAAACTCATTGAGACCGGCAATGCAAGCGGACAAGGCCTTTCGGATACGCGTGTGCAGGTTATTACAAATGGCGAGCCGGTTGGGACATTTTATGGTATGGTATGGGAAGGTTTTGATGATGATGGTATGAGCGTTTATAAAATGGATGAAAATGATGTGGCGGTGAAGGAACCCATTGGATCGGCTCTGCCTGATTATACTTACAGCATCAATTCAAAATTCAGATATAAACGGTTTGATGTCAGTATGTTCTGGTATGGTTCCCAAGGTAATGAGGTGTATAATAACACCGCAAATACCTTGTTCCTGAAAGGGCCTCTGGATAAGGGCAACAATGTAATTAAAGAGGTGCTCCATTCAGATGAGAATCCTGAAAACTCCAATGCCTTTTCTTCCCGTTTTATCGAAGATGCTTCGTTCCTGCGTTTATCAAACGTTACCCTGGGATACAGCTTCAATGTTGAGTCAATTAAATGGCTTGAAAGCGCCCGTATATATGTGACAGGTAATAACCTGCTGCTGTTCACCGATTACTCTGGTTATGACCCGGAAGTCAATGTGGCTGCTGACCAAAATGGAGTGCCTTCAATGGGTATCGATTACACGGCCTATCCAAAACCACGGACATTTACTTTTGGAGTGAACCTTCAATTTTAATCAGAACCTAAAATCCGAAAAAAATGATACACAATAAATTAATAATATATCTTTCAGTACTGGGATTATTCAGTGCCTTTGGATGTACCGATCTTGAAGAAAATGTACTGGACGAACAGTTGGGAGGCGATTTGATCAATAACCCTGCAAATATTGAATCATTGATCAATCCTCCTTACGGAAGCCTTCGCCGTACGATTGAATGGTATGATTACTGGGCTTTACAGGAAGTTTCAACTGATGAAGTGATCGTTCCGACACGTGGTACCGACTGGTACGACAATGGAGCATGGATGGAACTTCACCGGCATACCTGGACCTCTGACCATGTTCGTATGAAAAATGTTTGGGATGCATTGAATCAAGGTGTTTCAAGGGCTAATACAGCCATTTATTATATTGGACAGTTTGCTCAGAATGCAACAAGTGAACAGTATATTAATGAGGCCAGATTCCTGCGTGCGTATTTTATGTATTTGATCAATGATCTGTTCGGTCAGGTTCCGTTCCGCGAGGCTGATGACCTCGACTTCTCAACAACGCCAATGGTTATGGACCGGAGAACTGCTGCCGATTTTATTATTGAAGAAATCACGGCTGTTATGCCTAAACTGAAAACAAAAGCAGAGGTGGGTTCTGAACGGGTAACGGTTGAGGCTGCCCATGCCTTATTAGCTAAAATTTATCTGAATTACGAAGTATATACCGGCGAGGCAAAATGGGCTGATGCAATTGCCCATTGCAACGATTTGATCAATGCAGGTGTGTTTACAGTAGCTGACGATTACTGGACTATGTTCCAAAAAGATGTGGCCGAACACAGTGAATTTATCTTCCGTGTTCCCATGGATGACACTGTTGATATGGGGAGTGGAAGCGTTTGGGTGAACTTTACTCTTCATTATGCGCAGGTTTTTGGAAATATTACCAGTACCTGGAATGGCCCTTCAACAACAAAAACATTCTTCGAAACCTGGGATATGGTGAATGATGTCCGTTTCTATGACGGTCGTATCAAAAACCAAACCGGATTTAACCAGGGTTTTTTACACGGACAACAATATGGTCTGGACGGAACAGCATTGAAGCAACGTAACGGCCAGCCGCTGATTTTTGTTCCGGAGATTAACCTTTCAAGTGCTCCGGAAAATGCAGGGATACGGGTGGTTAAGTTTGCACCTAATCCTGCAACTGAACGACAGTTTTCATCTCCTAACGATGTGCCCATCATGAGGATATCAGATATTTACCTGATCAGGGCAGAGGCTAAGTTGCGGAATAATGATGCTTCCGGCGCCCTCGCAGACATTAACTTCATTCGCTCTAAACGAAGTGCTGCAGGTAAAACGCTGCCTGCCTTAACTTCTGTTACCCTTGACGATATTCTGAAGGAACGGGGCTATGAGTTGTATTGGGAGGGTTTGAGACGTCAGGATTTGATCCGTTTTGGCAAGTTTACGGAAGCATATCAGGAAAAGCCGGTCACCGATGCTTCAAAACAACTTTTTCCTTTGCCCACTTCTGCTACCGATGTCAACGAAAACCTGAAACAAAATCCCGGATATTGAGTGTCACGATAACTAACGAGATTCAATTTCAGAAACAGATAGCTGGTTAGAAGCAGATGCCTCACTCCGGCGGGAATGTAGGCAGGTTATTCAGCCACCCTAAAAAAGTGGCTGATTTTTTTAAACATCCCCGGATGTGAGTTGTTTATCTGGATAAATAAAAAACAAACATATGAGCGAAATAAAAGGAAAAGTGACCTTTAAAGGAAATCCTGTTACATTAGTAGGAAATGAAATCAAAGTAGGGGATAAAGCTCCCGGTTTTACCGTGTTGGGGGCAGATCTGAATCCGGTCAAGTTATCTGATTTTGACGGAAAAGTAAAGGTGATTGCTGTTTACCCTTCGATTGATACCGGCGTTTGCCAGGCACAAAACAGGCGATTCAACGCCGAAGCATCGAATCTTGGCGATGCAGTGATCCTGTCTGTTTCATGCGATTTGCCTTTTGCACAGAAACGTTTTTGTGCAGCTGAAGGCCTGGATAAGGTCGTTACCTTGTCCGATCATAAAGAAGTAGATTTTGGGATCAAGTATGGCTTCCTGATCAAAGAACTGCGCTTACTGGCCCGCGGTACAGTTGTTATCGACAAGAAAGGTTTTGTGAAATATGTCGAATATGTTCCTGAAATAGCTACAGAACCGGATTACGATGCTGCACTGAACGTAATTCGTGAAATTCTGTAATCTTCAATTTCACCGCCCCAAAACAGGCTGCCAAAATCTACTGGCGGTCTGTTTTAGATCCGGGCAACTCCTCCGGGGGTACTCCTCATGGTTATATTTTTCGATTAGTCCGATTAATACCGGACGATTTATGGGTTTGGAACGTAGTCGTTACATCTCAAGACCTTTTTCAACAGCCTGGGATAAAAAGAAATCATAATGGAATTTCATGACCTCCCCGACATTGACATTAGCATACCGGACTTTTGGTTCTCCGGCCTCGATCTTCGATATTTCAATGACGTCATTGATCGTATTGAGTAACCGATGTCCGCTTTTGTCTAGTTCTTTACCGCCAGACTTCATGAAAAATGCAACCAACTGCCAACGAGCTGATTGCATTCTTGTTTTGAGGTCGGTGGCGGATTCGAACCGCCGTACACGGTTTTGCAGACCGTTGCCTAGCCACTCGGCCAACCGACCGTTTTTCCTAACCCCGGATCACTCCGATTTTGGGACAGCAAATTTAGATAAAAATTTTAGCTGTGCAACAAGCAGCGGATTGTTTTGTCTGCTTTTGTCAAAAAAGCAGGTGCAGGACATTCTGATTCTGCTTTCATATGGTTAAGATGACACTCACTTTTTCAATCATTCCACCCAAAGGTGGATTGATTCCGGTAAATATGTTTGCGTGCAAAATTAATTTTTCTTTTCTGACGGTGTTTTTTACATCTTTAAATCCGTCCGTAGAGAATCATTTTATACATTTGTCTTCCTCAGGATCCGGCGATATGATATGTATTTCAGATGAATGACTATCCTGATAAGGTGAAACGCGGACTATATTGTTCATATTAAAAACAATTCCGCACAATTTTTGACCAAATTTAATCTTGCTGTTATGAGCGAAAATAGTCCTGAAAAGGAAATTGCGGTGAAGAAAAATTTTATTCACCAGATCGTTGAAGAGGAAATAAAGGACGGTAAAAACGGTGGACGGGTTCATACCCGTTTCCCGCCCGAGCCCAATGGTTATTTGCACATTGGACATGCCAAATCGATTTGCCTGAATTTTGGGACAGCACAAAAATACAATGGGTTAACCAATTTACGCTTTGACGATACTAATCCTTCGAAAGAAGAAACCGAATATGTCGATTCGATCAAGGAGGATGTGCGTTGGCTTGGCTTTAGCTGGGACGACAGGGAATATTATGCATCCGACTATTTCGATAAACTGTTTGATTTTGCCGTCAAACTGATCAGGGAAGATAAAGCCTACGTGGATGACCAGAATGCTGAGATGGTCAGCAGTCAGAGGGGAACTCCTACCAGACCAGGCGTCGAAAGTCCTTTCCGGAATCGGTCGGTCGAAGAGAACCTGGATCTTTTTATGCGTATGCGGGCGGGTGAATTCAACGAGGGAGACCGTATTTTGAGGGCTAAAATCGATATGGCTTCTCCCAATATGCATATGCGTGATCCCATTTTGTACAGGATCATGAAGACTCCCCATCACCGAACGGGAGATAAGTGGTGTATCTATCCGATGTATGATTTTGCTCATGGGCAATGCGATTACTGGGAAGGCATCACGCATTCCATTTGCACCCTGGAATTTGAGGTTCACCGTCCGTTATATGACTGGTTTATTGACCAGCTGATGGACAGCGATTATCGTCCCCGGCAAATTGAATTTGCCCGCTTAAACCTGAGTTATACCGTTATGAGTAAGCGAAAGCTGCTGGAACTGGTCAAAGAGGGTTATGTGAAAGGATGGGATGATCCTCGTATGCCGACGATCTGCGGGTTACGCCGGCGCGGATATACTCCTTCTGCAATACGCTGTTTTTCGGAGCGGATTGGTGTAACTAAAGTGGATGGAATGATCGACGTAGCCTTACTGGAACATAGTGTGCGGGAGGATCTTAACAAAACAGCACAACGTGTCATGGGTGTACTTGATCCTCTGAAGGTGGTTATTACCAATTACCCTGAAGGACAGATCGAAGATATGGAGGCCGTCAATAATCCTGAAGACCCCACTGCCGGAACCCGTGCTGTTCCGTTTACAAGAGAAATCTATCTTGAGCGCGATGATTTCATGGAAGAGCCACCACGTAAATTTTTCCGTCTTTCACCCGGAACAGAAGTGCGTCTTCGCTATGCCTATTTTATCACCTGTGCCGGTGTGGTGAAGGACGAAAAGGGTAATATTACCGAATTGCATTGCACATATGATCCTGCATCAAAAGGGGGAAACTCACCCGATGGGCGGAAGGTGAAAGCAACACTTCACTGGGTTTCGGCGACAGAAAATGTAAAGGCAGAGGTTCGTCTGTACGATCGCCTGTTCAATGATGAAGACCCGGCAAATCATAAAGAGGTCGATTTTAAGGAGTTCTTAAATCCTGATTCCCTTAAAATTTTGAATGAATGTTACATTGAGCCTTTTGTGAAGAATGCGAAACCACTCGATTCATTTCAGTTTGAAAGGTTGGGTTACTTCAATCTCGATCCCGATAGCACGCCTGAAATACCCGTATTTAACCGGACTGCTCCGCTTCGTGATACATGGACAAAATTTAAGGATAAATAAAATATAAGGGACCCGAAGGGTCCTTTCTTTTTTGTTCACCGATTATTCCACACCATTAGCCGATCATCTATACCCCTTTTTTTACATTTGTGCGTACTTTGTGTTAAAATATCACTAATTTCGGTCAAATCCCACCGCAATGATGGTATGCGAATTACAAAAAACAACAATTAGGACAGTATGAGTTTTAAAAGAATACAGACAGGGTCATGGGAATAGAGAGAAGAGGAAATAAACGCTTTTACATTGGGGTTATTCTGATTTTGATTGGAGGGATCTTGATTCTGGAACGATTGGATTTAATTCCGTGGAATGTTGCAGATCTCCTGATATCGTGGCAGATGCTTTTGATTGTAATAGGCACTTTATTGTTATTTGGAAGGAATTTTGTAGCGGGATTTATTCTTATGGGTATAGGCGGGTTTTTTATATTACCCGAAATTACGGAAGTGCCGGATGAATTAAAGCAGTTATACGGTCCGCTGGCGCTTGTCATTGTTGGTCTTTTGCTCTTATTCCGGCATAAAGGATGCAACCGGCAAATCAGGGAAGGAGTCAAAAGGAAACAGTTTGATCAGTTTGATGATTTTGTGATTTTCGGAGGACGTGAAATTTTTATTAATGCACAGGATTTAAAAGGAGGAAGGGCAACTTCCATTTTTGGTGGTATCGAATATGATTTGAGACAAGCCAATTTGGCTCCCGAAGGAGCGATTATTGACTGTATTTGTATATTTGGAGGAACAGGCATTAAAGTACCAGCCAACTGGAATGTAAAGAATGAAGTAACCACTATTCTGGGAGCGTTCTCTGATAAAAGGGGTGATACTTTTCAGCAAACCGAGATCAATCCGTCCAAGACGCTTGTTATTAAAGGGATCACTCTTTTTGGAGGTGTCGAAATCAAATTAAATGACAGCCGATGAAGCATCCGTTCATCAATAACCGGATATTAAGTCTTTATTACAGTTTGTTTTGGCTTTTGATGGGTGTCGGGAACATTTTCCTGCAAACCCTTTGGTACAAGATGAGCTTTGAGGCCGCACTTCTTGAATCATTTTCAATTTTTGTATTATATCCGGTTTTGGGAACCTGCATCTGGTATTTGATCAAATACAATGGGTTAAGGGAGGACGACTGGCTTTTGAACGTATTGTTCAACTTTATTGCTGCCTCTATTTTGAATTCAGTGTGGCTGTATCTGAGTTTCATCATGGTGAAAATGGTCGATTCGTCGCACCTGGTTTACCTTTATGATGCCCTTCCTTCCAAGATCCTCACCGGCTATCTGATGTACGCCGTTTATGTGGTGTTCTTTTATGCCGTTGGTTATTATAATTCGTTAAAGGAAAAAATAGAAAAGGAGGCAGAGTTAAAAACGCTGATCAGGGATGCTGAATTAAGTGCACTGAAATCACAGATTAATCCTCATTTCCTTTTTAACAGCTTGAATTCGATCGCCTCGCTAACCATTAGCGATCCCGAGAAAGCACATGAGATGGTGATTAATCTTTCCGCCTTTATGCGTTATTCGCTTCAGCATAACCAGGAGGAAACGGTGGCATTGAAGGAAGAACTTGAAAATATAAAGTTGTATCTTAGTATAGAAAAAATCAGGTTTGGACGAAAACTGAATCCTGTGTTTGAGGTTGAAGAAAAATGTCTCCATGCTCAGATCCCGAATATGATTCTTCAGCCTTTACTTGAAAATGCCATAAAATATGGCGTTTATGAGGCTTCGAAGCCGGTACGGATTTTTATTAAGTGTAATTCGGAAGAAGGGTACTTCCGTATTTTGATTGAAAATGATTATGAGCCGGAATCGGTAAGGAACAGAGGTGAAGGAATTGGGTTGAAAAATATCAGACAACGGCTGGAACTGATATATGGAAATCCGGGATTAATGAAGATCACGGATAGTAAAACAAGTTTCAAAGTCGAATTAATGCTTCCTCAAAAAACTTAAGCGATGAACGAGAAGATAAACCTGCTGATCGTTGAAGATGAAGAATTAGCCCGGGAACTCCTTAAATCATATCTGAAGGGGCAGCCCAATATTGAGGTGATTGGTGAGTGTGAGAATGGATTTGAAGGGGTACAGATGATTAATAACCTTAAGCCTGACCTGGTACTTCTCGACATCCAGATGCCAAAGATTACCGGATTTGAAATGCTTCAGCTACTCGATCACAAGCCTGAGATCATTTTTACAACCGCTTACGATCAGTTTGCCCTGAAGGCTTTTGAATACAATGCCGCAGATTATCTTCTCAAGCCATTCTCAAAAGAAAGGCTGCTCGCTGCCATCGAAAAAGTAGCAGGGCGTATTGCCAATAAGGAGAATTCAGCCGAAAAGCTGGAGCGTCTCAGTGAGTTTCAATCAGGAGAATTTCTTGACCGTGTGGTCGTGAAAGACAGGCACAAAATTTCAATTATCATGACCGAGCAGATCCGTTATATTGAGTCGCTCGATGATTATGTTTTTATTTTTACCGATACCGGCCGTCATATGAAGCAAAAGACCATGAAATACTTTGAGACGAACCTGTCGCCAAAGGATTTCATCCGCATACACCGGTCTTATATCGTGAATGTGACGCAGATCGCGGAAATCCAGCAGTATGAAAAGGATTCGTATGTGGTACTGCTCCGCGACCGCACAAAACTGAAAGTGAGTAAGTCGGGCTACAAAAACCTCAAAGAAGTTCTGAGCTTTTGATTTGAACTGAACACAAAGACGCAAAGACCCAAAGTAGAATTTAAAATTCCAAATACCTGTAATTTTCAGCGATTTTTTTGCCTTGATGCAAAAAAATCAGTGGCGTTTAGGTGAAACCCCATCAACTTTATTATTTTTAAAGCATAAAGCTGTTTACATGAGTAATGTGTTTTTGGTATTGATGTTGTGGTATCCGCTTTTTGCTTTTTCTGCGAATGAACGTGGCACTGAAGATTATAAATTAACATGGCTGCTTTTAGCCATAATTGCCTTATTGATAATCCTGCCTTTGCTCCGGGAGAGGGGGAAGAAGGGCAAAATACCGTTACGCATACCTTTTACCGGCAGGCGCCTCAAAGTGGATTTATTGCCCAATCGGAGATACCGGCCCCAAATGCTTATCCTGGTGATAAAAAATACCTCACGTAAAGATATCGACATCGAAGCACCTGTTATGCTGTTCCGTAAGCTATTGTTAATCCGGAAATTCAAATTGAAGGGGATTGACCGCAATGTAATTTATCCGCTTTACCTGGAGGCCGGAAGGTCACACGAACTTCGCATCAATCTAAGCAGTTTTCACGATTACGACACCACGCTCCGGAAATTTTACTGGGCTCGGGTCATGCTGAACGATACAAATGGCCGAAAATACCGGACCCGTTATGTAACCCTTCGAAAAAGTTTGTTCTCTTAATGCAGAACTGGAAATACAATCATATCGATTTTTCATCTTACCCGTATTACGGGGGTGATGATCTGGGTGTTCATACCACCAACAAGGGAATCACGGTCAAAATCTGGGCTCCCGTAGCTCAGCGGGTCGATTTTTTTGTATACCGTCAAAGTGAAGGTGGAACTCCTGTAAGGATCGATTCCCTGAAACAGGAAAAGGATGGTTGCTGGACTCTGCACCTGGAAGGGAGTTTTAAAGGACTTTACTATACTTTCAGAGTTAAAAATGGCGAGTGGATGAATGAGACGCCCGGAGTCGACGCCCGGGCTGTGGGAATTAACGGCAAGCGGGGACTATTTTTCATTTCCGAAGAAACAAACCCCGATAACTGGGACCATGACCGGCTTGTTGCTCTTGAAAACCAGGTTGATGCCATCATCTATGAAGTTCATGTCAGGGATTTTTCAATCGCTGCCAATTCGGGCATGATCAATAAAGGAAAATTTCTTGCATTTACAGAACAGGGGACACAGGGACCGGGGGGATTCGCTTCAGGGATCGATCATTTGAAAGAACTCGGCGTTACTCATGTTCACCTGCTCCCGGTCGCCGATTTCCATACGGTCGATGAAAGACAACCCGAATCAAGTTATAATTGGGGTTATGATCCGCTCAATTTCAATGTTCCCGAAGGATCGTATTCCACCGATCCAGCTACTACCTCTCGCATTAAGGAGTTCAAGGAGCTGGTCATGGCGTTGCATCAGGCAGGGCTGGGGGTCGTGCTTGATGTTGTTTATAATCACACCGGTTACACCCGCCGTTCCTGGTTTAATCAGACTGTTCCGGGTTACTATTACCGCCAAAACCCTGATGGTTCCTTCTCCGATGCGACCGGATGCGGAAATGAGATCGCTTCGGAACGGGCCATGGTCAGGAAATACATTATCGATTCGGTGTGCTATTGGGCAAGGGAGTTTCATATCGATGGCTTTCGTTTCGACCTGATGGGGGCAATCGATATTGAGACGATGAATGCGATTCGTACTGCTTTAGACCACTTACGTCCCGGCTTGCTTTTATATGGAGAAGGATGGACTGCCGCCGAAAGTCCGATGCCCGAAAAGTACAGGGCCGTCAAGGTTAATGCAACCCAGCTCGACCGGATTGCCTGCTTTAACGATGATTTTCGCGATGCGGTGAAAGGACATAATTTCGATAACAGGGAGAAAGGATTTGTCAGCGGGAGGACCTTAAGTGAAGAGACTGTGAAATTCGGAGTGGTGGCCGCCTGCAATCACCCGCAGATTGTGTATAGCTATGTTGGGAACGGCGGCTTTCCTTGGGCGGGCGAACCCTGGCGGGCCGTTACTTATGTATCTGCGCACGATAACCTGACCTTGTTTGATAAATTACGAATGAGTAATCCGGACACCGATCTGTCCGCAATTAAGCAAATGCAAAAGCTTGCCGGAGCGCTGGTACTGACCTCGCAGGGCATACCGTTTCTGCATGCAGGAGTTGAATTTTGCAGGACGAAGGACGGTGATCATAATTCGTATCGGTCGCCCGATCACATCAATCAGATGGATTGGGAAAGGAAGCTGGAATTTCAGGATGTTTTCCGGTATTTTAAGGCATTGATCAATCTCCGGAAGAATGTCCCGGCGCTGAGGATGCGCTCGTCAGACCAAATCAGACAATATCTCCGGTTTTCTCCGGTTTATCAGATAGGTGTGATTTCATACATCATCGAAGATTTTCCGGGAGAGACCCGCTGGAAAACCATGCACCTGGTTTTTAACGCCTCGGTAAAAGCCGTTACGATTGATTTGGTAAGGGCAGGCAGATGGACTGTGATCGCCTGTGAGAGCGAAATCGATCTGAACGGATTAAGCCAGTTTGAAGGAAAGCAGGTTTCTGTTCCGCCAGTCTCGATGATGATTCTGGTTCAATGATCAGAAAACAGCCAGCAATAGGTCAATATCTTTCGACGGAATGTTTAGTTTAACTCCCAGATCATGATTGGTGAGGATGCCATTATAAATATAGATCCCTCTCCGGAATCCTTTTGAAGCCTTGATATAGTTTTGCACACCGCCTGTTTCTCCTATTGAAATAACGATAGGGGTCAGGATGTTACTGAGGGCAATTGAAGCCGTACGCGCGACAAGAGCTGATATATTGGGGACACAATAGTGGATGACGCCATGTTCCACATAGGCCGGATTATTGAGGTCGGTACACCGGCTGGTTTCGAAGCAGCCTCCCTGGGAAACGTTCAAATCAATGATCACCGACCCTTTTTTCAGCTTCTTGACCATTTCCTCCGAAACCCGGAATTTCAGTGCTGAATTGGTCGACATGGCGCCTAAAACGACATCGGCCGATTTCAGGGCTTTTCTTAACACATTGGGATAAAGTACGGATGTGAAGATCCGCTGACCCAACTTTTCTTCCAGGCCGCGCAGGGCCGAAAGATCATCATCAAAAACTTTGACCATGGCGCCAAGGCCAAGTGCTGCCCGTGCAGCAAATTCCGCGGCCGTTGTGGCTCCCAGTATAACCAGCTCGGTTGGTGAAATACCTGTGACACCTCCCAAAAGAACGCCTTTACCATTGCGTGAATTACTCAGGTATTCACTGGCAATAGTTACTGCAGTCACCCCTGAAATCTGGCTCATCAGATGAACCACAGGCAGGCTGTTGTTCTCATTTTCCATGTATTCGTAGGCTACCGTGGTCACCTTTTTGTTCATGAGTTTCCGGATCGATTCACTGCAATGGGTATGAAGCTGCATATAGGAGAAAAGAGCCTGGTTTCCCCGCAGGATGTCAATTTCATCCTGATCGAAAGGGGAAATTCGCAGGATCAGGTCGCACTGAAAAATTTCCTCTTTACGGTCAACAACGATGGCTCCGGCTTCACGATAGACTTCGTCTGTGTAGCTGGATGCCCTGCCTGCATTGGTTTCGATATAAATTTCATGCCCGTACGAGACCAGTAATTCTACGGCCTCAGGTGTTAAAGGGATACGATATTCTGCTTTTGAAAAATCAGAAGGAATTCCGATGGTCAATTTTTTCCCCTTTTTGAGGATTTCAAGCATCTCTTCACGGGGCATGAAAAAATTTGACGATTCAGGAGTGTGTGTTTTTCCCTTCATTTTATTAGTCGTTTTTTACGCTTGGCAAGCCCCAAAACTTCGTTTGGTTTTTGCCACTCGCTTAATCAAAACGTTCACTTTACATTGATTGAACGGTACAATTTACTCTTTTCTTCGCAAATAATCAAAATACTTTACCGGTGGAAGGCTTTTATGTGACGCAAAGACCTGGTTTGCTCTTCAATATGGACTTCAACCAGATCTTCGGGAAGTAAGGATTCTATCTTTTCAGGCCATTCCATAAAACAATACTGTTCGCTGTACAGATATTCGTCCAAACCGATGTCTAACGCTTCTTCCGGATTGCGGACACGGTAGAAATCAAAATGGTATATTTTTGATGCTCCTGCCATGTTATATTCATTGACCAGCGCGAAAGTCGGGCTCGTAATATTGTCGGTTGAACCCATAGACCGGCATAGGGCCTTGATAAAGGTTGTTTTTCCGGCGCCCATTTTCCCGTAAAAGGCAAAAATGCGATCATGGGGAAAGGCCTCCAGGAACTTTGTTGCTGCCTCTGCAAGCTGGTCTGTCGAATCGATTGTGATTGAAAACATCATCTTTTTGAATTAATGTTGCAAAATAAGAAACTTCCTTTAAAAAATTCAGTTTGTACTGGTATAAACATGCTCGTCTCTGTTTTAAAAAAATGTATTACATTTGAAAAAAATACCAAATTTTTGCCAGTATAAAAACGCATCATACCGTAGCATTGTTTTAATTCATTGAAATTTACTACCTTATAAAAATTATAGTATGAATCTGCCTGAAAATTTAAAGTACACAAAAGAACACGAATGGATTCGTGTGAATGGTGATATTGCAGTTGTCGGAATCACTGACTTCGCTCAGGGTGAATTAGGTGATATCGTTTTTGTTGAAATAGAAACGGTGGGCGAGAGCCTGGAAGGAGGAGAAACGTTTGGTACTGTTGAAGCGGTAAAGACTGTTTCAGATCTGTTTATGCCCGTTGGAGGTGAAGTGCTCGAATTCAATACTGCGTTGGAAGACAATCCCGAGCTGATCAATAAAGATCCGTATGAGAAAGGTTGGATGATCAGGATCAGGATCTCAGATCCGGCAGAGCTGGATGGACTGATGGATGCCAAAGCTTATCAGGCCATGCTTGAAGCATAAAAAAAAACCGGTGCACTGCACCGGTTTTTTTTATAGTGTTTTTGCCACCTCCACCTGCTGGAAGGCTTCTATCATATCTCCTGGCTGAATATCATTATATCCGTCAATATTCAGACCGCATTCATAACCTTTTTGAACTTCCTTCACGTCTTCCTTGAAACGTTTCAGCGAGCCAAGCACTCCGGTATAGATCACAATGCCGTCGCGGATGATGCGCACCTTGTGTGAACGGACAATCTTCCCGTCACGCACGATACAACCGGCCACTGTTCCAACTTTGGTGATTCTGAAAGCTTCCTGTACTTCAGCAGTACCGGTGATCTCTTCTCTGATTTCAGGCGACAGCATGCCTTCCATCGCCGATTTGATCTCGTTGATGGCATCGTAAATAATGGAGTACAACCTGATGTCTACTTCTTCCTTTTCTGCCAGCTTGCGGGCCTGCAGGGTAGGACGGACCTGGAATCCAATGACGATGGCATCCGAAGCCGTTGCCAGATTGATATCCGATTCGGAGATTGCTCCTACAGCTTTATGGATCACGTTTACCTGGATCTCTTCGGTTGACAGTTTGATTAATGAATCAGAAAGTGCTTCGATTGAACCGTCTACGTCACCTTTCACGATCAGGTTAAGTTCCTGGAAGTTTCCGATAGCGATCCTGCGTCCGATTTCATCGAGAGTAATATGTTTCTGGGTACGAAGTCCCTGTTCGCGTGCAAGCTGTTCGCGTTTATTGGCAATAGCCCGTGCTTCGCGCTCATTTTCCATTACATTGAATTTATCACCAGCCTGCGGTGCGCCATCAAGCCCCAGTATGATAACCGGTTCAGCAGGACCAACCTCCTGAACACGCTGATTCCGTTCGTTGAACATGGCTTTTACGTGTCCGTAATATTGGCCGGCCAGCAGCATGTCACCTTGTTTTAGCGTCCCGTTTTGAACGAGCAGAGTGGCCACATAACCGCGGCCTTTGTCGAGTGATGATTCCACTACCGTTCCGGTTGCGCGCCGATCTTTGTTTGCTTTCAGATCAAGCATTTCCGCTTCAAGCAGCACTTTTTCAAGCAATTCGTGCACATTGGTGCCTTGTTTGGCCGAAATGTCCTGGCTTTGATATTTACCTCCCCATTCTTCAACGAGGAAATTCATCTGGGCGAGGCCTTCCTTGATCTTTTCAGGATTAGCTCCCGGTTTGTCGATCTTGTTTATGGCGAACACAATAGGTACCCCGGCTGCCTGCGCATGGTTAATGGCTTCGACAGTTTGGGGCATAATGTCATCGTCGGCTGCCACAATAATAATGGCAAGGTCGGTAATCTGCGCACCCCTGGCGCGCATGGCGGTAAACGCTTCGTGTCCTGGTGTATCCAGGAAAGTAATATGCTGGCCGTTTTTGAGCGTGACATGATAAGCTCCGATATGCTGGGTAATGCCTCCGGCCTCACCGGCAATTACATTGGCGTTTCGGATATGGTCAAGCAACGATGTCTTTCCGTGGTCAACATGACCCATAACCGTCACAATCGGAGCACGTGAATGGACTTCGCTTGGAAGATCATCTTCTTTCCCGATTGCTTCAAGGATCTGTGAACTTACAAATTCTACCTTGTATCCGAACTCATCGGCAACAACCGACATCGTTTCGGCATCAAGCCTCTGGTTAATCGATACGAACAGTCCCAGACTCATACAGGTTGCAATAACCTGGTTAACGCCTACATCCATCATGGTAGCCAGCTCAGCAACCGATACAAATTCGGTCACCTTCAAGATATTTTTTTCGAGGTTATGCTTTTCAAATTCAGCAGCATTACGTTCGCTGGCTGCAAGACGTTTATCACGCCGGTATTTCGATCCTTTTGATTTTCCCTTCGTCGATGTCAGACGGGCCAGCGTATCTTTGATCTGCTTTTGTACATCTTCCTCGCTAACCTCTTTCTTAATGATCCGCTTTTTGCCTTTTCCAGCCTGCGGCCCGTGCTTGGGAGCTCCTCCCGGTGCGCCTGCGCCTCCCCCCGGTTGTTTGGCCACGTTCACCCTGGCATTTCCCTCTTTTGAAATCCGGCGGCGCTTTTTCTTTAGCAGATCATCGTGAGCAGACGAACCCTGCTTTTTTTCAGGCAGATCAATTTTTCCAACCACCGTTGGTCCGTTAACCTTGTTCACACGAGGTTTCATTTCCTGAGATACCTGTGGTTTCTGACCTCCCTGTTGAGGATGCGAAGGTTGTGCGGGCTGTGGCGCGGCTGATGCCTGCTGCTCGTTCTGTGCCTGGCGCCTTTGTTTTTCCCGTTCCCGGCGTTCGTCTTCCTTCTGCTTTTTTGTTTTCTTGGCGGGCCGTGTACGTTGATTAATTGATGAAAGGTCAATTCTCCCCACGACCTTCACTTCTTCCACTTTAGGAATATTGGTTGGAACCTGCTCCGGTTCTGCCGGTTTGGTTTGCTCTTTAATCAACTCGGGCTCGGCCTCTTTGATTGGCTTTTCCACAGGTTCCGCGGCCTTTTCAGGCGCTTTTTGCGGTGGTGTTTCCGGAGCTTTTTCCGGCTCGGTATCAGGCTTCTTTTTCTTGATTACCTGTATCCTTTCACGGGTTTCGGTGGCTGGTTTTTGCTCAGCTTCATGATGCTCAGGTCTTTTGTTAAGGTTGTCCAGATCAATCTTCCCGAGTATCCTGGGTTTTTCAAGCGGCTGCGAGTAAGTTTTAGCTGCAGGTTCGGGCGGAGCTTGCGGCTTTGGCTGTTTTGCAGGCTGAATTTCATTTTTTGAACTGCTCAAGTCGGTAATCCGGATCTCGTCAGCAGAGAAATCATCCTCTTCATTATCGTCAGGCTCCGATTCTCCCTGTATGTCGTCCAAAGTAATGGTCTCTTTTTTGGTACGCTGGCTTTTCAGGTTAATTTTTTCCGACTCTTTTTTCAGAGAAATATCACTTTTATATTCCTTTTCCAGCAGATGATAAGCATCATCCGGAATCTTGGTGTTTGGATTTGGATCCACAACAAATCCTTTTTTATGAAGGAATTCTACAATCGTTTGAATTCCGACGTTAAATTCCCGGGCTACCTTACTTAGTCGCGTATTTGTGTTGCCAATGCTCATATACCCAATCTGTTTTTTCTTCTGTAAGCTTTCATTTGAAAGCCATGCAATTTTACGCAAATTATTTTAAATATACTTATTCGAATTCGGAGCGAAGAATACGTAACAGTTCATCTACCGTTTCTTCTTCCAGATCAGTTCTCTTAATTAAATCATTACGGCTGAGACTCAGGACGTTCTTGGCAGTATCGCAGCCAATCGATTTCAGTTCATCCAAAATCCATCCTTCAATTTCGTCAGCAAATTCATCCAGATTGACATCTTCTTCATCGGGTTGCATTTCCCGGTAAACGTCGATTTCGTAACCTGTTAACTGACTGGCGAGCTTGATATTCAAGCCACCTTTGCCAATTGCCAGCGAAACTTCATCGGGCCTTAGATAGACATCAGCTCTCTTGGTGTCTTCATGGATCTTGATCGATGAGACTTTCGCCGGATTGAGGGCGCGCTGAATAAACAACTGGACATTATTTGAGAAATTGATCACGTCAATATTCTCGTTGCGAAGTTCACGGACAATCCCATGGATACGCGATCCTTTCATTCCAACACAGGCTCCTACAGGGTCAATACGCTCGTCGTATGATTCAACGGCTACTTTAGCCCTTTCTCCGGGTACACGCACGATTTTTTTGATGGTGATCAAACCGTCGAATATTTCAGGGACCTCCAGCTCAAATAAACGTTCCAGGAATACCGGTGATGTGCGTGAAAGGATGATCAGAGGATTATTGTTCCGTAATTCAACCTTGTACACGACGGCCCGCAGTGTGTCTCCCTTGCGAAAGTAATCGGTGGGTATCTGTTCCTGTTTGGGGAGCAGTAGTTCATTACCCTCATCGTCGAGGATCAGGATTTCCTTTTTCCATACCTGATAAACTTCTCCCGTAACAATATCACCGATCTTGCTCTTGTACTTATTGTAGATGTGGTCCTTTTCGAGTTCCAAAATACGGCTGGCCAGGTTTTGACGCAGGTTCAGAATAGCCCTTCTGCCAAAATCCTTTAGTTTAACCTCATCGGTCACTTCTTCACCCACCTCATAGTCTGCATCAATTTTTTTTGCATTACTAAGCGTGATTTGGGTGTTAGGATCAGAGATTTCGCTGTCTTCAACTACGATACGGTTTCTCCAGATCTCAAAATCGCCTTTGTCAATATTGATAATGATATCAAAATTCTCATCAGTTCCATAAGTTTTTTGCAAAACATTCCTGAAAACGTCTTCAAGAACGCTCATCATGGTGACCCGGTCAATATTTTTCAGGTCCTTAAATTCAGAAAAGGTATCGATAAGATTAATGTTATCCATCTTGCCCGATTTAAAATTTTACAATGGTTTTTACTGTTTTTGCTTCATCAAACGAAATTCTCAGTGTATGGGTTGCCAATTGTTTTTTCTTTTGCCCTTCCGCCTTTTCGTTTTTTGATATTTCCAGGTCGAAACCTGATTCATCTGCATTTTTCAAGATCCCGGTCTGCTTCTGTCCGTTTGTTAAAACAACTTCCACTTCCCTTTCCAGGTTCTTTATGTATTGCCGGTGCACCTTGAAAGGCTGTCCCAGTCCTGCCGATGAAACCTGAAGCTCAAAGTCTTCTGCTTCACGGTCCAGGTTGCTTTCAATATGCCGGCTCACTTGTATGCAATCATCAATAGTAATCCCCGTCTCGCTGTCAAGCAAAACGGAAATCCGGTTTGCCTGGCCAACGGTAACTTCAACGATGAACTGATCTTTCTTCAGCTTTTCTTCAGTTAATTGAATGATCAAATTCCGGTTAATCATGCCACGTGTAATAAAATAGGGGACTTCAAGCCCCCTACCCGGTTTAACTTTATTGTCAGCGCAAAATTATAAAAATACATTGAATACGCAAAATGGAAGTAAATGATTTTCAGTAAAAAAATTGAGATACAGGTCTCTGCAATGGGAGGATACATAGCGGGATTGAAAAACTTTTATAATTTTGTCCTTTTTACAGGGAGTCGTAGTTTACGGTAAAAACCTGTCAACCGCGGCGGTAACTGATTACTATTATTGCATGCATCAGTAAAAAGGGCTTGAAAACGAACAAGAAAAAGATTATTAATGATCCGGTATTTGGCTTCATAACCATCCAATCCGAATTAGTCTTTGATTTAATCGAGCATCCTTATTTTCAGAGGTTACGCAGAATTAAGCAGTTAGGTTTGTCATACCTGGTTTTCCCGGGAGCTACTCATAACCGTTTTGAGCATGCTATCGGAACGGTTCACTTAATGCATTCTGCTATCGCGACCCTTGAATTAAAAGGAATTGAGATTACCGAAGCTGAAGCTGAGGCCGTCACGATTGCCATCCTCCTGCATGATATCGGGCACGGACCATTTTCGCATGCGTTGGAACATTCGATCGTGACTGGCGTTTCGCATGAAGAGATCTCAGCCATGCTGATGGAAGACTTGAACCGGCAGTTTGATGGCCGGTTGGACATGGTCATCAGCATATTTAAAAATGAATACCCCAAAAAATTTTTACACCAAATGGTAGCCAGCCAGCTGGATATGGACCGGCTTGACTATTTACGCCGCGACAGCTTTTTTACCGGCGTCATGGAAGGAGCGATCGGATCGGACCGGATCATTAAAATGCTCCATGTTTTCGGGGATAAACTGGTGATCGAAGACAAAGGCATTTATTCCATTGAAAAATTCCTGATTGCCCGCCGTATCATGTACTGGCAGGTTTATCTTCATAAAACGGTATTATCGGCAGAGCATCTTTTGGTGAATGTGCTCAGAAGAGCCAAATATTTATATATGCGGGGTGTCAGATTATTTACAACACCTTCGCTGTCGGTGTTCCTTCAACAAAATATTTCGATCAGCCATTTTATATCGGGAGAGAATTTTAATGGCCGGCCGTTGCTGTCAGTTTTTGCAGAACTGGATGATAATGATATTCTTGCATCAATAAAACAATGGCAGTATGAAGATGATAAAATATTGGCGTATCTTTCGCGCTGTTTGGTGAACAGGAAACTGTTCCGGATCAGATTAAAGGATCGTCCGTTTAAAAAGGGAACGATGAATGAGATCAGGGATAGGATCATGAATCATTTTGAAATTGATGAGGCAGAACTGGATTATTTTTTTGTTCAGGATTCAATAACCAATAATGCATATGCCTCAGGTGACGATCGAATTAACATTTTATTTAAGACGGGAAAGGTGAAAGAAATAAGTGAAGCTTCGGATATTAACCTGTCAAGTTTGTCGCAAACAGTAAGAAAATATTTTATCTGTTATCCGAAAGAATTGGACATTAATTAATTTAAATCTATTTTTGCACGGCGCCAAGGAAAAAATTATGGACATTAAAGCAAGGGACATCGCTGATTATCTGCATGGAACGGTGGATGGCGATGAAAATGTTAGCGTAAGCAGTATTTCGAAGATAGAAGATGGGAAACAGGGAACATTGGCATTTTTGGCTAATCCAAAATATGAAAAGTTCATCTATGAAACAGAAGCATCCATTGTTCTGGTCAATCAGGATTTTGTTCCTGAGCACCTGGTTAAATGCACATTGATCCGGGTGCCTGATGCTTACCAGGCATTTGCTGCGCTACTGACTCTGTACCAGCAGACACTGATCCACAAAACAGGTATTGAACAGCCTTCCTTTATTGATCCGACAGCGACCATTGGCGACGGGATTTATTTAGGTGCTTTTGCTTATATTGGATCCAATACTTCCATCGGCACGAAAACAAGAATTTACCCTCAGGTTTATATTGGCAGCAATGTCCGGGTAGGGAATAATTCCATTATCTACGCGGGCGTCAAGATTTATGATGACACAGTGATTGGTGACAATTGTGTGATCCATTCAGGGGCGGTAATCGGTTCAGACGGATTTGGTTTCGCGCCTGCCGGCGACGGAGGCTATAAGAAAATTCCGCAGATGGGTAATGTGATTATTGGGGACGATGTGGAAATTGGAGCCAATACAACGGTCGACTGTGCAACGATGGGATCGACCATTATTCATAAAGGTGTAAAACTGGACAACCTGATCCAGATCGGGCACAATACTGAGATAGGAGAGAATACAGTCATGGCTGCCTTAACAGGCATTGCCGGATCGAGCAAAATTGGGAAAAACTGTATGTTTGGAGGGCAAGTAGGTATTGCAGGGCATCTTACTGTTGGCGATAATGTTAAAATTGGGGCGATGACAGGTGTGAGCAACAATATAAAATCGGATAGCATTGTACTTGGAATACCTGCCATGGATCATGACAAAGCATTAAAAACTTTTGTTGTATACCGGCGTCTGCCCGAATTGCGTGATCAGGTGCTGGAATTGAAAAAGGAAATTAAGGAGTTAAAGTCAAAATTAAACAAGGAATAGTTTCGGATAAACAAGAAAAGATGACAGTTAAACAAAAAACTTTAGCTGCGGAATTCTCTCTCAGGGGAAAAGGCTTGCACACAAGCTGCAATGTTAACGCGGTTTTCAAGCCGGCTCCTGAAAATTTTGGCGTCAGATTCCGGAGGGTCGATCTCGAAGGACAGCCAATACTTGAAGCAGATGCATCCCTGGTGATTGATACCTCACGGGGAACGGTGATCGGGAAAAAAGACGTACGTATCAGCACCATTGAACATGCGCTTGCTGCGATTGTGGGAATGGATCTGGATAATGTACTGATTGATTTGGATGCGGGCGAAATGCCTATTCTGGACGGCAGTGCGTGGCTGTATACGGAAGCCATTGAGAAAGCAGGAATTATTGAGCAGAATGCAGAGCGGGAATACCTGGTCATTAAGGAAAAACTCATTTATAAAGATGAACGGACAGGTTCTGAGATCATTGCCCTGCCCGATGATGAATATCGCCTGAATGTCATGATCTCATTCAATTCAAGTGTATTGAGTAATCAATTTGCATCACTTGATCATCTTTCTGATTTTAAAACACAAATTGCATCTTGCAGAACTTTTGTATTTTTGCGTGAACTGGAATTCCTTCTTCAGAATAACCTGGTAAAAGGCGGAGACCTGGATAACGCGATTGTGATCATGGACAGGAAGGTCAGTCAGGAAGAACTCGACCGGCTTGCTGATCTGTTTCATCATGAGCGTGTAGAGGTACAGAAAGACAAGGGCATCCTGAACAACCTGGATCTTCAGTTTGATAATGAATGCGCAAGGCATAAACTGTTGGATGTAATCGGTGACCTCAGCCTGGCTGGAAGCCGGATTAAGGGACGTATCATTGCAACCAAACCAGGGCATGCGGTCAATACTGAATTTGCCAAATTGTTGAGAAAAGAGCTGCAATTGCGGAAATCAAAGACAACGGCACCTGAATATGACCCGGAAAAGGAACCTTTACTGGATATTAATGGCATCAGGCGTTTTTTGCCTCACCGGTTTCCCTTTTTGCTGGTCGATAAAATTATCGAGATTGCCGACGATTATATTGTTGGTGTGAAAAATGTCACTGTAGATGAGCCTTTCTTTCAGGGCCATTTCCCTGATAATCCGGTAATGCCGGGTGTACTGATTGTTGAAGCGATGGCCCAGTGCGGGGGACTTTATGTTCTGCATAGCAGGGAAGAAAAGTATTCGACTTATTTTATCAAGATCGATAACGTGAAGTTCAGAAGAAAAGTGATCCCCGGTGACACGCTTATTTTTAGAATAGAACTCACAACTCCTATCCGGAGGGGCATTGCCAATATGAAAGGATTGTGTTTTGTTGGTAATAAGATTGTTGCAGAAGGTGAGTTTATGGCGCAAATAGTGCCGGCATAAATAGTTATAAAAATGATGAGGCAAGCCATAGGATCAGATTCAGAAGGAGTATAATTTTCCTGTCCCGAATCTTGTGTCTTGTATCTTGATACTAATAAATTAACAGATGAAACAACCATTAGCTTATGTCCACCCTGAAGCGCAGATAGCTGACAATGTAGTTATTGAGCCATTTGTGTCGATCGATAAAGATGTCGTTATTGGTGAAGGAACCCGTATTGGGTCCAATGCCACGATCTTCCCGGGTACCCGGATTGGTAAAAATTGCCGGATTTTTCCGGGAGCTGTGATTGGCGCCATTCCGCAAGACCTTAAATTCAGGGGTGAATATTCGACTGTTGAGATTGGTGACGGAACCACGATCCGTGAGTTTGTTACTGTAAACCGGGGCACTGCTGCGCGGGGCAAAACCACTGTTGGAAATGGCTGCCTCATTATGGCTTATGTTCACATTGCACATGACTGTGCCGTGGGCAATAACGTAATTTTGGTGAACAACACCCAACTGGCAGGAGAAGTTATTGTTGACGACTACGCGATTATCAGCGGAATGACAGCGATCCACCAGTTCTGTCATATCGGGTCACATGTGATGATCTCGGGAGGGTCTCTGGTCCGCAAGGATGTACCTCCTTTTATTAAAGCAGGCCGCGAGCCCCTTTCGTATGTAGGGATTAACTCGATCGGACTGAGAAGAAGGAATTACAATAATGATAAGATCCGTGAAATCCAGGATATTTACCGTTACATTTATCAGAAAGGTCTGAATACAGCCCAGGCTGTTGAGATCATTGAAGCGGAGATGCCTGCCACTCCCGAAAGGGATGAGATCCTTCTTTTTGTGAAGGATTCCAAACGCGGTATTATTCGCGGGTATTTTCCGGATTAAGAAGAGTAGTGAGTCGTGAGTCAGATATAAGCTGTGTTTTCTGGTCTCACGACTCACGACCCGATACTCACTACTTTTTTAACGGATTCCATCCTTGCGCCTGCAATGGGATAGCTTTCCCTTCCAGTGCGGAGATCAGTTTAACACCTTCGGCCGCATCCACAATATGCCCAATGACCGTGATGTCAGGGTCATTCTTCACTTTATCATGGTCGGCGAGGGGAACAGTGAACAGCAACTCGTAATCTTCTCCTCCGTTTAATGCGGCTACCAGCGGATTAATATGAAGTTCCTCCGCAAATTTCTTCGTTTGAAAGTCGAGGGGGATCTTTTCCTCATAAACATGGCACCCCACTTTCGATGCTTTGCAAATATGCATGAGCTCGGACGATAATCCATCGGAAATGTCGATCATTGCTGTCGGCTGGATATTCAGTGACTTTAAAGCCTCGATAACATCACCCCGTGCTTCCGGTTTCAGCTGCCTTCCCAAAATATAATCATAACCCTGGAACTGAGGCTGCATTTTAGGATCTATCTTAAATACTTCATTTTCGCGTTCCAATAACTGTAATCCCATATAGGCGCCTCCCAAATCGCCGGATACGCAGATCAGGTCGTTCACTTTGGCGCCGCTCCGGTAAACTGCCTTACCCTTTTCCACTTCACCGATTGCCGTCACACTGATCAGCAGTCCGGTCATGGAGCTTGTGGTATCACCTCCAATCAGATCCACATTGTACTTGTCGCAGGCCATTTGGAATCCCTTGTACAGCTCTTCAAGCGATTCAACCGAAAACTTGCCGGAGATCGCCAGCGAAACCGTTATTTGCCGCGGATAAGCATTCATGGCAAACACATCCGACAGGTTCACCATCACCGATTTGTACCCAAGATGCCTCATCGGGACATACATCAGGTTAAAGTGAATGCCTTCGACAAGCAGATCGGTAGTCACAACAATCTGTTTGCCGCGATACTCCAACACAGCCGCATCATCTCCAATACCTTTGATCGTTTGTGGATTTTTCAGTTCAATATTCTTTGTCAAATGTTCGATCAGTCCAAATTCTCCCAGCGTGGATACCGGAGTTGTTTTATTTTTATTATCCATTTTTAAATATCAGACATTAAGGTGTGAAATATCCTGTTCTGACTGTAAAAATAGCTTTACTTCATTATCTTTGCAATTAATTTTAAACAGGCAGTACTCACGTTTGTTATAGGAGACGTTGGAAGGACTTAATTTTGAGGATATGACAGAACAAGATAAAATATTGGAAGAAGTAACCTCCGGTGAATATAAATTCGGCTTTGTTTCAGATTTTGAAGCTGATACGATTCCAAAAGGGTTGAATGAAGATGTGATCCGGCTCATTTCTGCCAAAAAGGAGGAACCTGAGTTTATGCTTCAGTTTCGTCTGGAGGCATACCGCCGGTGGGAAAAGATGAAAATGCCCGACTGGCCTTATTTAAGGATTCCAAATATCGATTTTCAGGATATCAGTTATTACTCTGCTCCGCGGCAGAACCCCAAATATAAAAGTCTGGATGAAGTTGATCCGGAGTTATTGGAAACATTCAGTAAGCTCGGAATTCCGCTTGATGAGCAGAAGATCCTGGCAGGTGTTGCCGTAGATGCGGTCATTGACAGTGTTTCTGTAAAAACGACATTCAAGGAAACCCTGGCCGAAAAAGGGATCATTTTTTGTTCCTTTAGTGAAGCAGTAAGAGAACATCCCGATTTGGTACAAAAGTACCTGGGTATGTCGGTACCGCCCTCCGATAATTATTTTGCAGCACTGAACTCGGCGGTTTTTTCGGATGGTTCGTTTTGCTTTGTGCCGAAAGGAGTTCGCTGCCCGATGGAGTTGTCAACCTATTTCAGGATCAATGCCGCGGGGACGGGGCAGTTTGAACGGACACTGATCGTTGCCGAAGAGGATAGTTATGTGAGCTACCTGGAAGGGTGTACGGCACCTATGCGTGATGAAAATCAACTTCATGCGGCCGTTGTGGAGATCATTGCGCTCGATCGCGCCGAAGTAAAGTATTCGACTGTGCAGAACTGGTATCCGGGGAACAAGGAAGGCAAGGGAGGGGTTTATAATTTCGTAACCAAACGTGGCATTTGCCGCGGCGTGTCATCAAAGATCAGCTGGACACAGGTGGAGACTGGTTCGGCCATTACCTGGAAGTATCCCAGCGTGGTATTGTTGGGCGACCATTCAATTGGTGAATTCAATTCGGTGGCCGTTACCAATCATTTTCAGCAGGCTGATACGGGGACAAAAATGATCCATATCGGGAAAAACACGAAGAGCACGATCGTTTCGAAAGGTATCTCTGCCGGGAAAAGTGATAATTCCTACAGAGGCCTGGTAAAGGTATTGCCCGGAGCGGTCAATGCACGTAATTTCTCGCAATGTGATTCACTGCTGCTTAGCTCGACCTGCGGAGCTCATACCTTCCCCTATATTGAAGTGGGAAACAAAAGCTCGATCGTTGAACATGAAGCCACTACTTCAAAGATTGGTGAAGACCAGATCTTTTATTGCAATCAGCGTGGTATTTCTACCCAGGACGCAATTGGAATGATCGTGAACGGATATGCCCGCGAAGTGCTGAACAAGCTTCCGATGGAGTTTGCCGTAGAAGCCCAGAAGTTGTTGCAGATCAGCCTGGAGGGAAGTGTAGGATAGTCGTGAGTAATGATTATGCTCCATGCTCCATGCTCTGTGCCCCATGCTCTGTGCAATTAGTAACTTTTAATTTTGACCATATATACATCATGCTAACAATAAAGAATTTAAGAGTTTCTGTAGAAGGAATGGAAATCCTGAAAGGGATCAATCTTAACATTAAACCGGGCGAAATCCATGCGATCATGGGACCAAACGGTTCCGGCAAAAGTACTTTAGGAAACGTGCTGGCCGGAAAAGAGGATTATGAAGTGACTGAGGGAGAAATTGATTTCATGGGTGAAGACCTTCTGGAACTGGCTCCTGAAGACCGCGCGAGGAAAGGACTTTTTCTGAGTTTTCAGTACCCGGTTGAAATTCCGGGAGTACCGATGGTTAATTTCCTGAAAGCCTCAATCAATGAGCACCGGAAATATAAAGGACTGGAACCTTTAACTGCTTCCGAGTTTCTGAAACTGATGCGCGAAAAGAAGGAAATGCTCCATCTGGATTCACAATTAACCAACCGTTCTGTGAATGAGGGTTTCTCGGGAGGTGAAAAAAAGAAGAATGAAATTTTCCAAATGGCCATGCTTGAACCGAAACTGGCGATCCTGGATGAAACCGATTCAGGTTTGGATATCGACGCGCTGAAGGTCGTTGCCGAAGGGGTCAATGCACTCAAAGATCCGCAGCGGTCGGTCATTGTGATCACACACTATCAGCGTTTGCTCGATTATATCATACCTGATTTTGTGCATGTCCTGTATAAAGGGCGTATCGTGAAATCGGCCGGAAAAGAATTGGCGATGGAACTGGAAGAAAAGGGATATGACTGGATCAAAAAGGAGCTTGTTTAAGATGACTCAACCTGCCATAAATAATAAGATAGCTGTAAGCGAAAAATATGCGGAGCTTTTTCATGCAAGCAGAAGTTTGTTGGATGAAGGTTCATCTCCTTTGTTTAACCGCATGCGTGAAATAGCGGTCAAGCGCTTTGAACAGTCCGGGATACCGGGATTTAAGAATGAGAGCTATAAATATACCAATCTTCAGGCTGTTTTTGATAAGGACTATCACCCGGCCATTCAATACAGGAAGCCGGAAATTGATTTGAACCAGGTTTTCCGCTGTGATGTACCTTTATTGGACACTTACACCGTTTTACTGGTAAACGGATGGTATTACGAAGGAAATCAAAAGCTTCAGGGACTACCTGCCGGGACCACCGTCGGGAGTATCAGGCAAATTGCTAATGAAGAACCTGAATTACTTCAGAACTGCCTGAACAGGCTGGCCGGATTATCCAGTGATCCGCTGGTCGCCTTGAACACCGCATTTGCTCAGGATGGGTTCTTTCTTCATGTTCCGGATCAAGTGGTACTGGAGAAACCCATTCAGGTGATCAACCTGCTGAGCGCAAAGGAACCTGTTTTTGCCACGCAGCGTAACCTGATCATTGTTGGAGAACACAGCCAGGCAAAGGTCATTTTTTGCGATCATACCTGGGATGCCTGCGAACTTTTATCGAACAGCGTGACTGAGATGTTTGTGGGACGTGAGTCTGTGTTCGATTTTTATGTGGTGCAGAATCAGAATAACCAGGCCAACTCGGTGAACTCGGCTTTCGTGAAGCAGGAAGATCATTCCAACCTGCTCACCTGTATTGCGACCCTTCACGGCGGAATGATCAGGAATAATCTGAACATCAATATCAACGGAGAACATGCCGAAGCGCATCTGTTTGGCATGTCATTTACCGATAAAAAACAGCATATCGACAACTTCACCAATGTGGAGCATAACAAGCCGAATTGCATGAGTAATCAGCTATATAAGAATGTGCTGGATGAGGATTCGGTCGGGGCATTTGCAGGAAGGATCCATGTGGCCCGCGATGCACAAAAGACCAATGCTTTCCAGCGGAACAATAATGTACTGCTCAGCGACACGGCGAAAATGAACACCAAGCCTCAGCTCATTATCGATGCTGATGATGTGAAATGTAGTCATGGCGCCACAATCGGGCAAATTGACGAAGAAGCGCTGTTCTATCTTCGTGCCCGTGGTATTCCGGAAACCGATGCCCGGCTGATGTTGATGAATGCGTTCGCCCATGAGGTGATCCAGGAAATCCGCATTGAGCCGTTAAGAAACCGGATCGATGAACTCGTGGAGAAAAGACTGCGCGGAGAACTTGCCCGCTGTCATTCCTGCGATAAAAACTAAATGAACCCAAATGGCACTCGATATAACGCGGATTCGCCAGGATTTTCCAATCCTCGACCAGCAGGTTTACAACAAACCTCTGATTTACCTTGACAGTGCAGCTTCTTCCCAAAAGGTCCTGGCAGTGCTGAAAAAAGAAGAGCAGCTTCACCTGGAATATTACGGGAATATTCATCGCGGCGCTCATTTTCTGGCTGATAAGGCCACTGCCGATTTTGAAGGAGTACGGGATGATGTGAAGGAATTCATTCATGCTGCGGAACGCGAAGAGATTATCTTTACCAAAGGTGCCACCGAAGGAATCAATCTGGTTGCTTTTTCGTTCGGAGAGGCTTTTGTGAAGGCTGGCGACGAGATCATCATCTCAGAGATGGAACATCATGCCAACATTGTGCCCTGGCAGATGATGGCAAACCGCAAAGGAGCTGTTATTAAAGTTCTTCCTTTTGACGACGATGGAAAATTGCAAACGGAAAAACTTGATGAGCTGATCAGTGAAAAAACGAAACTCATTGCCGTTGCTCATGTTTCCAATACACTGGGGACGATTAACCCGGTGAAGGAGATCATCGCGAAGGCCCACCGCCACGATATTAAGGTGATGGTCGATGGAGCCCAGGCTGTCAAACACCTGGCGGTGGATATGCAGGATATGGATGCCGATTTCTATGTCTTTTCGGCCCATAAAATGTATGGTCCAAACGGAGTGGGGGTGCTGTACGGTAAGAAAGAATTGCTCGACCGGATGCCTCCTTATCAGGGTGGAGGAGAGATGATCTCAGAAGTAAAGTTTGAGGGCACATGTTATAACGTGATCCCGTATAAGTTTGAAGCAGGTACGCCGAATATTAATGGAGTAATCTCTTTTGGTGAAGCCATCCGTTATATTCAGGAACTGGGCATGAGCGATATTACCGTGTATGAATCCGAGTTGCTTGCATTCTGCACAAAGAAGATGATGGAGATTCCGGGTATGACCATTTATGGCACGCAAAAGGAAAAGTCAGGTGTGATCACCTTCAACGTGGGAGGAGTTCATCCTTACGATCTGGGGGTTATGCTCGATAAGATGGGAGTTGCTGCCCGTTCAGGCCGATTGTGTGCCGACCCGGTGATGGATCATTATCAGGTTTCTGCGACTGTCAGAATTTCATTTGCTGTATACAATACCTTCGAGGAAATTGACCGATTCATCGAAGCGCTGATCAAAGTCATTTCGCTGTTTAAGTAAAGCTTTTAAATATAAAGACACAAAGATATCCGGAATTAATTTGATCCTGGCGTCTTTATGTCTTCGTGTTCATTGATTTTAGATTTTTTTTTGCGGATATCACTGACCAGATAGCCCATCAGGGCACCGTACAGAGAACTGGTATGCCAGTTTGACTGAATTGGGCAGGTGCCTGATGTACAACCAACGTAGTACCAGTATAGGTATCCTCCTATCGCACCAACAACTATTCCAAGCACCTGCCACTTATATTTCAAAAGAAATTTTTTCATGTATATAGATATTGTAATATATAGATATCAAATTGTGTGCCAGTATTTAAACAAGCGAAGATTCTGGTTGTTGATAGAGTTTAACTTTTTAATTATATTTTAGAATCAATGCCTTAATCATTGATTTTCCTAAGCTGATCAATATGAGAAAATTTCTGATCTTTTTTGTATTTGTAGCTTCATGCATGACATCTCTGGCTCAATACGCCAATGAATTCTCCAATTTTGCCCCGACCGTATATCCTGACCGGATTATGCTGACCATTCCAGGCGATCCGGCCACTTCACGTGCGGTGTCATGGCGGACCAATTTTGAAAATTCAGCCAGCGTTGGCCAGATCATTGAGGCCTTTGCTTCTCCAAAACCCGATCAGCAGCCCCGTCAGGTAACGGGAACACATGCGGTTTGGGAAACCGACAGTCAGGAGTCGATGGGGCATAAGGTCATATTTGACGGGCTGAAGCCCAATACCAAATATGCGTACCGGGTTGGTGACCGAACCCACTGGAGCGAAAAAGATTAGTTTTTAAAATATTTACTAAACAAAAAAACACATCTTTTTTTTTTTTTTTTT